>AUXO012461539.1_pt1 | contig 18604 bp, 11 predicted proteins | sample 768731 | NCBI WGS metagenome assembly AUXO01 (sample SAMN02715735, study PRJNA202380) | gut metagenome | biome: sheep rumen | host: Ovis aries | place: New Zealand: Palmerston North
AAACATGGTTTTAGTTGGGGAGGCGACTGGAAATCCGTTAAGGACTATCAGCATTTTGAAAAAGAATAGCGAGTAATAAAAGAAGAATAACTAATACAAATAAGCAGGGAGGCGATTTGCCTCCCTTAAAGTGAAAAGAATAACGCTTATAAAAATAATTTAGTGAGTCATTTCCTGGCTCTTATTTCTTCGAGCTTTGTGAGAGTGTCTTCTTCTAGCCTCAACCTTTGCGAGTCTTCCTGTTAATGATTCTGATGGTCCATAGATTGGATCCTGACCCACAAGATATCTGTTCTCATAGTCATTCACGGCTTTGATTATAAGTTTGTACAGTCCAATAACTGCTATGATGTTTGGAATAACCATCAGTCCATTGAACATATCAGCAAGCTCCCATACAAGCTCAACCTTCAGCATTGAACCAGTCATAAGGAAACAGAGTACGATAACAGAGAAGATATTTATTACTTTATATCCGAACAGGTATTTTACGTTCTGTGCCGCAAAGAAATACCATCCAACGATAGTGGTAAAGGCTGCAAAGAACAGACAGACAGCAACGAAGCCTGAACCAGCTTCACCCATACCTTTAACGAAGGCAGCCTGAGTCAGCATAATACCAGTGGTCTTACCATCCAGAGTACCAGTTACCATAATAACAAGAGCAGTTGCGGTTAGAACAACGAAGGTGTCAATGAAAAGGCCGACAATAGCTGCGAGTCCTTGTTCTACAGGGTGTTTAACTCTGGCGACAGCGTGAGCATGTGGAGTTGATCCCATACCCGCTTCATTAGAGAAGAGTCCCCTTGCTACACCGTATCTGATAGCTTCCTTAACCGTTGCACCGATTACACCACCTGTTGCGGCTGAAGGAGAGAATGCTCCAACAAAAATAGCTTTGAAAGTAGGAAGAATCTCTGCATAGTTTGTCAGCATGATATAAATAGCACCAAGAACATATACAGAAGCCATCAGAGGAACTAATTTTTCTGTAAATCCTGCAATACGGCTGATTCCACCGATGAAGATGAAACCTGCAAGCATAATGATAAACAGTCCTGTGATTTCTGTAGGTATACCGAAAGCAGAATCAAAGGCAGTAGAAATCGAGTTTGCCTGTACCATCACACCAATAAAACCTAATGCAATGATAGTTAGAATCGAGAATAGGGCTGCCATTGGCTTGTTACCTAAACCGTGCTTGATGTAGTAAGCAGGACCGCCGGTAATTCTTCCCTCAGAATCCTTGGTTCTATACAGCTGACCTAGAATTGCCTCAGAGAAAATGGTTGCCATTCCGAAGAATGCTGCAAGCCACATCCAGAACACAGCTCCTGGTCCACCCATCGCCATTGCAGTGGCAACACCAGCAAGATTACCTGTACCCACCTGAGCAGCGACAGCTGTTGCCAGAGACTGGAAGGAGGTCATTCCGTGGTTACCTGCTTTTTCACCGTTAAATGACAGGCCGCCGAATACATGTTTAAAGGCGCGTCCAAATTGACGGATTTGCACGAAGCGAAGCTGAAAGGTAAAGAAGATACCTGCGCCAACCAGCACTGGAATAAGACACCATGGTCCCCATAGGATAGAGTTGATGTCGATAATTATTTGAGTTAAATAATCCATGTTGATATTAGTCATTAGTTGAAATAAAAAGACACAACAGTGTCTACACCAAGGCTGTATTGTAGCAAAAAACAGTCTATTATTCCCGTTTTTGGCGCTTAGATCACATTCTTGCACCATATCTGTATCTTATTTGGGAAAATACTTTGTTCAGGCAGGAATCCTTTTCCTGTTGTTTTCTCAGATTACAAAGAAATTTTGTGAGAGTTGTTTAAACAATTAAACCTCACTCTTAATTATTCGAATAAAAGTGATATAAAAAAACAGTCGTTAACGATGATGTGTATGTGTTATGAATTCTACAAAGAATAAATATCAGAATATTGTTTTTATTCTGTTTTTTTCACTGTTAAACTGTGTTGGAATTATTCTCTCGCATAAGCTGAATCTTCCTCTATGGCTGGATTCCATTGGAACCATGCTTGGTGTTTATTTTTATGGTGTTTATGCAGGAATTCTGTGTGTTTTTGTTAATATTACTTCTCTCTGTTTTCTTGATTCTTTTAATGTTGTATCTCCTCTGATATCAGCTTTTTTAATCTATGGAACATCCTTTTTTAAGAATAAGCATCGATTTGATGTTAATTCCATAATGCTGTTTTCAGCATTTGTCATTTTTTTCTCTTTCATAATATCTTTGTGCATCAATTTCATTGATAGTCAGCAGTTAAACGATAATCTTTGGTCTAATTCTATTATTGCCTTTTGCAGAGATAACGGTATTCAGCTTATTGGTTTACCATTAGCTGCTTTTTATCTTGAATTTTTAGACAAGCTTCTGAGTGTATTTGTTTTCTTTATTTCTATCCGTTTTGTCCTTAGTCATACTGCATGGTTTAAGGACTTCAATAAAGACGAGGATATGATTAGTAGCAGTAGCTCGGTGAATGTCTGGGTTATCTTGTTTACTGCCGTATTCCTTGGATTGCTTAATTATCCATCAGCAGTAGATGCTTCTGTATTTAAGGTTTACTCAAGAGAAAGTCACCCTCAGACAGATTTTCTGTCATTTTCTGTACAACAGACTGTTTTTAATCAGAAAAATGGTCTTTTATCCGGCAATGTTACTTCTATAGCAACAACCTCAGATGGTTATATCTGGATTGGAACATATGCGGGGCTTTTAAAGTACGATGGAAATTCCTTTCACAGAGACCCTGGTTTTGAAATAATCCGCAACATTAAGAGCTTGTATGCTGACGGTGACAGGCTTTGGGTTGGAACCACTGATCAGGGAATATTTTCTCTTGAGGGCGGAAGAGTAGTAAATCAGCTAAGTGAAAAAGATGGACTCTTATCTGATTACGTCACAGGCATTGCAGTTGACAATAATAACCGTATATATGTAACAACTCCAAGTGGTATCAATATTCTGGAATCTGAAAGTGGCACATACAAAATAAGTCAGGCGTATCAGGATGGTAATTTTACTTCCGTAAGTTATGGGGCAGGGTATATTTTTGCCATAGATTTGAACGGAGTAGTCCACTGTTTTAAAAATGGGGAAGAGGCCTTAAGGCTCACTCCTTCAGAGCATACTTATTTTACTTATGCTCTTTATGCTGGAGATGGTTATCTGTACATTTCTGATTCCTCAAACACCGTAAGCCGCTATGCTAATGATGGTCTGAAATTCTACAAAATCGCCTCTTTTTCCAATGCTAGGATGAAGGGCATAAAGTCCATGTTCTTCAGTTCATTAGGTGATAATATTAAAACAGTCTTTATCAGTTCAGATTCAGGCATTTTTTTTATTGAAGACTCTGAAATAAACAGAATTGAAACGGAAAATTTCAATGGCTCTATAGAGCAGGGAATCAGAGATTTTCAGGGAAATCTCTGGTTTGCATCAAGCCGATTTGGTCTTATAAGATTTTACATTTCTCCTGTTGTAATGGTTCCTGCCCTGAAAAATCATGTAGTCAACTGTATTACCAAATGGAGAGGTAATTATATTGTAGGAACTGATGAAGGTATAAAAGCTTTTGTTTCAGATTTTTCTGAGCCCGTAGATTTTGAACTTTCAAAATATTTAGATGGAGTTCGTGTTCGTGATGTCTACGTAGACAGTGCCGGTTATCTTTGGGTTTGTACCCATGGAAAAGGCGTTTTTAGAATAAAGGATGACATTGAGCATTTTACCGAAGAGAATGGGCTGGCAAGTAATAAGACAAGATCTGTACTTGAAGTTGATGCTTCAAGAATCATGATTTCAGGTTCTTTTGGAATTTCTTTTTTTGATAATAAACAGGGGATTTTTGAAACAGGTGATATTCTTAAAAAGAAATTAACGGTGTTGTGTTCATCAAAAGGACCAAATGACGATATTTATCTAGGAACCAATGGCAACGGTATCTATGTCCTTAAGGATTACACTCTGCACAGGATTATAAACAAAAAGAATGGACTTAATTCAGACACCATTCTGAAGCTTTATCCTCTCAAGAATAAAAAAGGAATAATTGCCGTAACAGGAAATGGTCTTTGTTATATCAATGATGTTTATGAAGTCAAAGAACTAAAGAATTTTCCTTATTTTAACAATTACGACATTGTAGATATTGGCAATGATATGGTTGCTGTAACCGGAAGCAACGGTGTATTTATTGTTGCATTGCAGGATCTTGTCAATGACAGTGATAATTACAGTACAGAACATCTAGATGGAAGCTATGGCTTTACTGAGCCTTTAACTTCAAATTCAAGAAACTTTAAAGATGGTAAATCTCTTTTCATTTGTTCCAATTCTGGAGTTTATGTTCTTGATACGCAGAATTATCATCATAAGGCCAAGGGCTTCAAACTTCACATTGAAAGTATTAAGGTAGACGGGGCTGAACAGGATCTTAGGGGCACTAGCAGAATTGAAATACCAAGATCCTCGAAGAACGTATCCATTTCCCCTAATATTCTGAATTTTACTCCTGAGAACCCTTATGTAGGTGTATACCTTGAGGGAGTGGATGAAAGTTATACATTTAAGAGACAAAAAGATCTTTCTGAGATTAACTACACTAATCTTTCTCCTGGTGACTATGTTTTTAACATGGCCCTGTTTGACTCCAAACATGAATTAACGTCAGATGTTCTCAAGGTTCCTTTTTCAAAGGCTTATGCCTTCTATGACAGTAAAGCGTTTATTATTTATTTTGTTCTAGTTTCATGCCTGATAATTGCCTATTTTACTTTCTTTATTGTGAAGCTTTGGATGCAGAAGATTATTGATGAAAAACAGCATCTTTTAGAATTGGCTGAACAGCAGATTAAGATGGGTGACGAAACTATTATGACCATAGCTCAGGCACTGGATGCTAGAGACCCAAGAACCAAGAGCCACTCTGTAAGAGTTGCTGCTTATTCAGTTTTGATTGCCAGAAAGCTTGGGTTTAGCGACAAACAGTGCAGCAATTTAAGAAAAATTGCGCTTCTTCATGATATTGGAAAGATTGGTATCCCAGATCGAATTCTGAATAAACCATCGCGACTTACTGATGAAGAGTATTCCATAATGAAGTCTCATGTCACTATAGGTGCGGATATTCTGAAGAACTTTAAATCAATTGACAATCTTGCGGATGGGATTAAATATCACCATGAACGATATGATGGTAAAGGTTATGCTCTTGGCTTAAAGGGAGAGGAAATCCCTATTATCGGCAGAATTATATCTGTAGCAGATGCTTTTGATGCCATGTCTGCAAACAGAGTTTACAGAAATGGTCTTGATTTAGACCACATAATATCTGAGATAAAGAGAGGAATAGGAACTCAGTTTGATCCTAAATGTGCAGAAATTATGCTTGAGCTTATCAGTTCTGGTGCACTTAATAAATATATAAAAGAGAGTTAAACTGGGAATCTTCTGCATAAAAAGGCAGAGTTAACCGGTTAACGCTGAAAACTAATAATCCGTAGTTCCCGTAGGTAGAAATAACTTACGGGAACTACGGATAATTGATCAAAGAGTTAAAGAGGTAAAACACTTTAACCGTGGGGCGTGTCAAATTGTTTGGTCTTTTTCTTCTTCAGCTTTCTCATCCTGCATTTTTGAGTGGAATTTCTTCTTGAAATAGATGACAGCTATAATAACTGCCAGAAGTCCAAGTGCTAGGAAAATGGCTTTTTGTACATCGTGAACATATTCCATCAGAATATCCAGATTATCTGCAAAGAAATAGCCAAGATAAATCCATACAGGAACGGAGATCAGAGCTGCAAGACCGTCCATAACGATGAAGGTTATGTATGAAATACGATGACTCATACCTGCTACAAGGTAGATAGGAGAACGTAATCCAGGAAGGAATCTTGCTACGAAAAGTAATCCCAGTCCGTGTTTTTTGAACTTGCGCTGAATCTGAGAGAATCTCTGCGGACTTACCACTTTTCGGAAAAATTTTAGTCTCTGTACACGGTAACCGAAGATTCGTCCTGCCAGAAACATGGTACTGTCACCTGCAAGCACGCCTGCAAGTCCTATTGCACACATTATATGAGGATTTGCTAAATCCAGACCGGAGATAACTCCACCGGAAACCAGAGTGATGTCCTCAGGAACAGGTACACCCAGACCGCAGAGAATTAAACATGCAAAAACTGCAATATATCCGTATTCTCCAAAAAATGCGACAAGTGTATCAAGCAACTTAATTTTCCTCTGTTTATAATATTATCTTGTTATCTGAGCCGTATATATTAGCAGAATATTGTGCAAATGTCGTAACTTTTACACCAGCGCATTTTCAAAACCCAGCTGTCTCCATGCTTCATAGGCAACTACGGCTACTGAGTTTGACAGGTTTAGACATCTGCTGTTTGGAGCCATGGGAATTTTTATTCTGTGTTCCTGTGGCACAACATTGTATACCTCATCAGCAAGACCTTCCTTTTCGCGACCAAAGATAACATAGTCTCCGTCTTCAAATTTAAAATCTACATGAGATAAGTGAGCTTTTGATGTTGAGGCTATAAGACGCTTTGGCTTCTGTGTTTCCATAAAGGTCTGGAAGTTGACATGGACTGTAAGATTGCAAAGCTCATGATAATCTAGACCGGCTCTCATCAGTCTCTCATTATCCAGATAGAATCCGAGAGGACCTATGAAATGAAGTTTTGCTCCGCAGTTTACAGCTAAACGGATAATGTTACCGGCATTGCCTGGCATTTCAGGCTGGTATAGGACAATATTAATCATAAATTCAGTAGTTCTTTATTTATTATTTTTTGGTGGTAATTATACTCAACCTGATTTTTAATTCCATGTTTTTAGAAAAAACGAAAAAAAAGCGGATTGTAAGTGAAAGCTCTCTCATTCTAATTTTTCTCAAATTGAACGAGTTTACGATAAGTGCTAACATTGTGAAGTTCAAGCATAATACTCGAAAATACAATAATGTTAAGATAGACAAATAATCAATTGCGGAGGCTAAAATGCAGTTTCGCCCATTTAACGGGACGAGTTTTTCTAAACCAGTAGGTATGGTTCGTAAGGTTTTATTCGCAATTGCCTGTCTGATAAGCTTTATCTGCATATGTTCCCTGATTTCATTTAGAAATTCGTCTGTTAATGCAATGAACGGAGAACTCTTGACAGATCAGAGTGAGTCTCCTTTTATTTCTAACTCTCAGGATACTTTCTTTGGAGTTATTTTCGATTATTTTGGAAATGTAACCTACCTTTTCCCTCTGGTTATCATTTACCTTGGTTACAAGCTTTTCATGAAAAAGGTTTCTATAAAGGACGTAGACTTTTTCATTATCGGAACTCTGATCCTGGGATTTAATCTTCTGGTAATCGGGTGCTGTGCTCTTTTTTCCTCGATATCCTCTGATGCTCAGATTGGAGCTGGAGGTATTCTAGGTGATTTCTTTACCATTTATCTTCACAGACTATTGCCTTCTCAGATTGCAACCTTTATTCCTATTCTCTTGACTATGATTGGTCTGTTCCTGTTCACTACCAAGTCACCTTTGTGGTACTGTGACAAGATTGGTGAGTATGCGGGTGCTCTTTATGACAGAATCACTAATAAGCCTCGTGCCGAGGATGATAATCAGGAAGAGGAGGATCATAGAACTTCCGGAACTATGTCTGTGTTTGATACAGTTAATACACAGAAGGCAACAAACGGTGTAAGTTCAGTAAAGACTCCAGCAAAGCCTCATGTTACTCTGAGTGGGCCTTTTGGAGAGCTGTCAAAGACTGAGCCAACCTTTAATACTCAGAATCGCGAACCTACGGTTGCACCAAGATTTGTTCCAAATGATCTACCAAAATTCGGACAGTCCAGTCTGAATACTGGTTTCGGTTCATCTTCTCCTTCGGTTTCTTCATTTGGTGAGAGCAGAGAGAATTCCCTTCGCAAGGATAGCAGATCCCGTACATCAGACCATCGTCTTTCCTTCAGAGCAAATAGATCTGAAAGACCTCAGCAGAGAATAGAACCACAGTTCGGTCCTATCAGTGCACCTCCATCTGTTCCAAATTATTTAGTTGGATCTGCTCGTGCTGAATCATTCCCTGAAACTGATTCCTCTGCTGTATCATCCAGTTTACAGGCAGATGATTCTCCTGCAACTTATATTAGTGGCACTGCTTACTCATCAAATACAGCAACCGCTCCTGACTACAACCGTTATAATGATGATTCCTCATCTCAGAGCGAGGGCTCATCAACAATTATCAACGGATACTCTCATCGAAACTCCGGCTTGAGCGATGATTCCTCAAGAGAGCAGGTTCAGAAGACTATTATTTCAAGAGTTAGTGTAACTCCTTCAAAGAATGAACCTGTTGGTTCTAATTATGATGATTCATATTCTGCTTCATCAAAAACTGATTTAAATGAAACTTCAAAGAATTCAACCATTATTTATAAGGCAGGTGCAGATCATCTTCCTCCAACCCAGACTATCGGTAGTCCTTCCAGAAAGTCAGAAGTAAGTACTGTTATTACCCGCACTACCACTTCTACTATGAACTCTAATGTAAACTTGAAGAATTCTTCTAAGAATTCACTTGCAGGAGAGTTCTCTCAGAAAACTGTTACAAATGGTAAAAAGCTAGAGGATGAGGAGAAAGCATATGAGAATACCACTACAACCTCATCCATGTTCCCATCCGCAGCTCAACTTGAAGAGAATGTAATTGATTTTGCGGATCTGACCCGTAACGATGTTCCTTTATTAAAGAAAAACGGTATTAAGATTGATTCCTTAAGTTCATCATTCATTCCTGCAGCTGAAAAGAATGACGGTAGACTAAATGTAAATCAGTCTTCTCCAATTAAAGAGTCTGATGAGATTTTTGAGAAGTATTCTCGTGGTTCAAGAGGTGTTACTCAGTCTGGAGAAATGAAAACAGATAATTCATCTGTGAATAAGGATTCATCATCTTCTTACGCAGAGTCATCACCTGTAAACAGAATGAATGACTATCAGAATGATGAGAGTGCTCCAGAGCCAAGTTCTTTTGCAGGTATTTCTTCAAGTACAGCAGAAAAAACTGGTAATGAAAAGACGTTAGCCGAGGTCAATAATTCAAGCGTTTCTAGTATCGCATCTGAACTTATTGAAGCAGATTCATCAACCACATCTTCAGCAGAGAACGGAGTAGAGAATTCTGTTTCCGAGAATACCTATATTCAGAGCTCAGACAAAATTCCTTTTGACGACATGAGTTCAATCAACGGTACTGTACCTTACGGCATGAAGGTTGAGCCAAAGAGAAATCCTATTACCTCAATGCCAACCGTATCCTATGCAGTAGCCACTGAAACAACTCCAAAGAAGCTTTATGATAACTGGCGTCCTGCTTTGTCATTATTAGCCCGTTCAAACGAGGAAATTTTCAATAATGATGAAGAGATTGAAAACAAGATAAATGTTATCAACAAATTTATGTCAGACTACAGTGCAAAGGCTACTGTTGCTGATTTTGTGAGTGGTCCTGTAATCACTCGTTTTGATATGGCCTTAGAGGCAGGTGTAAAATCAAATTCCATCATGAGTTTGAGTACTGATCTTCAGAGAAGTCTTATGACCAACAAGATCAATATGATTGCAGCTGTGCCTGGAACACCTTATATGGGAATCGAAGTTCCAAATGATCATCGTCAGATGATTACTTTGGGCGATGTGGTTGGGTCAAACGAATTCTTAAATACTTCTGCTCTTCTGCCTATGTGTCTTGGAGTGAATACTGTAGGTAATCCAGTTGTAGCTGATCTGACCTCTGCTCCTCACCTGCTTATTGCAGGTACAACTGGTTCAGGTAAGTCTGCAGGTCTAAACTCTATGCTAGTTTCTCTACTGCTTGCAAGATCACCTGCTGAGCTTAGACTTATCATGGTTGATCCTAAGACAGTTGAATTTACACAGTATCAGGGGCTTCCTCATCTGTTGACTCCTATCATTACTGATCCTGAGTCTACATCTGCAGCTCTGGCTTGGCTGATCAAGGAACAGGAGAGAAGATATAAACTGATTTCAATGATGAATGTATCCAACATCCATCAGGTAAACAAGCTAATCCATTCAGAGAATGCTAAGGGCAATAAAGTTTATGATCCTATATGGACAGCAGATATGGGCGGAGAATGTCCTGAGTTAAGACCAGTTCCATACATCGTGCTGGTTATTGACGAGTTTGCTGATTTAATGGCCGTTGCAAGTGTTGGCAAAAAAGGAGGTAACAGCCCTGAGGCTATGATTGGTCGTCTGGCTGCAAAGGCTCGTGCAGCAGGTATTCACCTGATTCTTGCCACTCAGACTCCTCGAGCCGAAATCGTGACCGGTCCTATTCGAGCCAATATGCCATCAAGAATTGCCTATACAGTTCAGAATTCTCAGGAATCAAGAATTATTCTGGATGAAAATGGAGCAGAGAACCTGTTGGGTAACGGTGACATGATAGTAAAATACCAGAAACTTAATAATACCCAGTCCTTCCGTGCACATGGTCCTTATGCAAGTAATGATGATGTTCATGCTGTAGTTCAGGCTTGGATCGACAGAGCCGGAGAGCCTGAGTATGTAGAAGGTGTTACCGAGTTCATTGATGAGGAAGAGGCTGAGGAGACAGTAAATGCCAATGAAGGTGGCTCAGCAGGTTCTGTTGACTCAAAGTTTGATGCTATCGTGGACTGGATTAGAAATGACCTAGGTAATACCACCAGGCTTTCTATTTCTGAGATTCAGACTACACATTCTGTAGGTTACAATAGAGCCAAGAGAATTCACCGTCAGCTTCAGAATGAAGGTATTATTGACGCAAAGGGAAATATCCTGTAACTAATGAAGATGAATAAGACACATTTGTTAAAACTGCTATCAGCTTCTGCTGTATTTCTATGTTTTTCTGTTTATGCTGATGCGATTTCAGAGTTGCAGCAGATATTTGCTAAACACACTTCAATGTCTGCTGCTTTTAATCAGCAGGTAACCAAATCAAACGGAGAGGTGGTTTCTTCGGCAGATGGAACCTTAGCGATTAAAAAACCAGATTCTCTGATGATGCACACCTTATCTCCAGATGAACAGGTTCTTTTTACTAAAGGAAAGGATGTGTACTTCTATGATCCTTTTATCAATCAGGTTACTATTTTTGATAAAAAGGATCTGTATACCTCTCCATTTCTTCTTTTGACTTCAAATCGTGCAGATATCTGGAATCAGTACAAGGTTACCAAAGAGGACGGTGTATACAGACTTGTTCCAAAGAAAAAGGCTGATATAAAAGAGTTGTCATTAAAGTTTAACGGAGATGACATTAGCTCAATTTCAATCAGTCTTATGGATGGAAATATCAACACATACAATCTGACCGGCATTAAATATACAGTTGAAAATAATGCATTTTCATACAGTATTCCAGAGGATGCACAGATAGACGATGAGCGCAAATCAAACTGATCTTTTTGCTGCAATAGAACAAGAGCAGAAAGATAAGGATTCTTTGGCGAGTTCTGAACAGCTCGATGCTTTTGCTCCATTAGCATCTAGATTGAGACCTCAATCTGTTGATGAGTATATAGGTCAGAGTCACCTTATTGCTAAGGGACGTCCTTTACGAGCTCTTTTAGATAAGGGACAGTGCTATTCCATGGTGCTTTGGGGACCTCCAGGCGTTGGCAAGACTACTTTAGCTCTGCTTTTTGCTAAATCCTGTAATGCCTACTTTGAACAGATCCCAGCCGTAACCTCTGGTATCAAGGACATCAGGGACGCTGTGGATAGAGCTCTGTTGAGAAAGCAGCGCGGTGTAAAAACCTTATTATTTGTAGATGAGGTTCATCGTTTCAACAAAACTCAGCAGGATGCATTTCTTCCTCATATCGAAAACGGAACCATTACCTTCATAGGAGCTACCACCGAGAATCCATCCTTTTCCTTGAATTCAGCTCTGCTCTCTCGTGCCCGAGTCTATGTACTTCAAAAATTAAACGAGGATGAGTCAAAGGCTTTGATCCAATATGCTTTAAACTCTGAGCGAGGCCTAAAAAAAGAAAAGATTCATTTGGCTGATGGGGTGGAGAAAGCTATAGTCGATCTTGCTGCAGGAGATGCAAGATACCTTCTGAATATTCTTGAGATGGCATCTGATCTTGCTGCTCCATATAAGGAAGGCGGAAAAATTTTAACTCTGGCTATGGTTGGTGCTGTAGCGGGACGTAAACTTATTAACTATGACAAAAACGGAGATGCCTATTATGAACTCATCTCTGCTTTTCACAAGTCAGTTCGTGGCAGTGCTGCTGATGCTGCTCTTTACTGGTATTCAAGAATACTTGAGGCAGGAGGAGATCCTCTTTATGTAGCAAGACGTCTGCTTGCCATTGCCACAGAAGATATTGGTCTTGCTGATCCCAGAGCCATGACTGTATGCCTAAATGCGTGGGATATTTTTGAGCGCGTTGGACCTGCTGAAGGAGAAAGAGCCATAGCGGAGGCAACTGTTTACTGCGCTTTGGCGCCTAAGAGTAACCATCTTTATGAAGCTTTCGGTAGGGCTCGTGAGGATGCTAGGACTCACGGTGATCTTGAAGTTCCTATCTATCTTAGAAATGCTCCTACAAAACTAATGGAGGATATGGGGTATAAAAAAGGCTATCGCTATGCTCACGATTATGAAGGAGCCTATGCTGCTGGGGAGAGTTTCTTCCCTGAAGAGCTCACTGGTACTGTATATTATCATCCTTCCGACAGAGGAGCGGAGGTAACATATACCAAAAAGATCGAGTACCTAAGACAGCGTGATGCAGTCGAACAGGATAAACGTTATCCTGATGGATTTGTCGGAAAAAAAGTAACCCACAGATAATTTGATTTTTCTGTATTCCTATCTGATTTCAAAGTGTTATTTACTATTAATCACCATCAACAAAAAAAGTCAGCTCTGTTTGTAAAACATTCTCACAGCAGATTGCTTTTTGAGCTTGCATCGGTGCGATAGCATTTTTCAATACAGTTTTTTAAGCAACTTTTGACTGATTATGTTAAAATTAGCGCCGTAAAATTTGCAATCAAAGTCTCATTACGATCGTTTTAGTCGAGAAATAACACACTCTGATTGTTATAAATACAGGTTTAATTCCTTTCGTTTTCCGAGTTAATTCTTTTTCAATCAATTCTCTAGACGATAAAAATAAAGATAATGTCCTCTCTCATGAGGGGCTTAGGATATAAGATTTTTTGTTTACTATAACTGTGGCGTTTATTCATGCTAGATTCAAGATATTTACGCGCTGATATTGAAGAGGCTGCTCAGCGCCTTGCAACTCGTAACTACAAATTAGACGTAGAAAAGATTAACCAGCTAGAGTCATTACGTAAAGAGTATATGACTAAGACTCAGGACTTACAGGCACAGCGTAATTCCCTGTCCAAGAGTATCGGTCAGGCTATCAAGGCTGGACAGGATGTTTCCGAGATTAAGGCTAAGGTTGCTGCTATCGGCGAAGAACTTTCCTCAGTTAAGGTAAAACAGGATGAAGTATTAAAGCAGTTAAATGATATCGCTTTAACCATTCCTAATCTTCCAGATCAGTCATGCCCAATCGGACCTGACGAGACTGCCAATGTTGAGGTAAGAAAGTGGGGAACTCCTCGAAAGTTTGATTTTGAAATTAAGGATCACGTTGCTATTGGTGAAGGCCTTGGCATGCTTGATTTTGAGACCGCAAGAAAGGTTTCTGGTGCTCGTTTTGCTTTTATGAAGGGCGCAATCTGCAAGCTACACAGAGCTTTGGTTCAGTTGATGCTGGATCTTCATGAAGAACAGGGCTATACCGAAATCTATACTCCATACCTTGTTAATATGGATTCACTGTACGGTACTGGTCAGATGCCTAAGTTCGCAGAGGATTTATTCCATACCAACTTAGATGGTGACTGTGATGGTGACGGTGTAAATCATCATTTCTGTCTGATTCCTACTGCCGAAGTTCCTCTAACCAACATGGTTCGTGATGAGATTATTCTTGAGCAGGATTTACCTATTAAGATTACTGCTCATACTCCATGCTTCAGATCTGAGGCAGGATCTGCTGGTCGTGATACCCGCGGTCTGATCCGTATGCATCAGTTCGACAAGGTTGAGATGGTTCAGATCGTTAAACCTGAGGATTCATGGCAGGCACTAGAGCAGCTGACTGCTGATGCCGAAGCTGTTCTTCAGGCTTTAGAGATTCCTTATCACGTTGTTGCTCTATGTACTGGTGATATGGGATTCAGTTCTGCTAAGACCTACGACATTGAGGTTTGGCTGCCAGCTCAGAACTGCTATCGTGAGATTTCTTCATGTTCTAACTGTGTTGATTTCCAGGCTCGTCGTATGCAGGCTCGAGTTCGTCGTAAGGACGGCAAGGTTGAGCTTCTGCACACCTTAAACGGTTCAGGTTTAGCTGTTGGTCGTACTCTGGTTGCTGTTTTAGAAAACTACCAGAATGCAGACGGTTCTGTAACAGTTCCTAAGGTATTACGTAAATATCTAGGTGGTTTGGAAGTTATTTCTGCTGAGACCAAATAATGGCAGTACTTACCGCTCTTGACTGGGTAATTTTAGGCGTGGTTGGCTTATCTGCCATCATGTCTGTTTTCAGAGGCTTTGTAAAAGAAGCCTCTTCAATCTTTTCCTGGGTTGCAGCCTTCATTATTGCCAGTCGCTTTTATGAAAAGGTTGCATCTCTAATCACTTTTTCTAATGATCCTCTGACAAGAAAAGCAATAGCAAGTATTGTCCTTTTCATTGGAAGTCTTATAATTCTTGGCTTTCTTTCATCAATCATAAGTTCTTTAGTGAAAAAGGCAGGTCTTTCTGGATTTGACAGACTTCTTGGTGTTGCTTTTGGTGTTGTACGAGGCATTCTTATCGTCAGTGCTGTTCTGGCGCTGGTTCAAATCTTGGGCAAACTACATATCCTTTCTTTTATCCAGGATTATCCATGGTATAAGGACTCTTTGTTTATACCTGAATTACAACGAATCGTTAACTGGTTCTTCATTTATATGGGAACAACTGAAACCGGAGCATAAATTAAATGTGTGGCGTAGTTGGTATCGTAGGTACTTCTCCTGTCAATTTAAAACTATATAACGCTTTACAGGTCCTGCAGCATCGTGGCCAAGATGCAGCGGGCATAATTACCGTTGATGAGGATGATAACTTTCATCAGAGAAAATCGAACGGTATGGTAACGGAGGTCTTTCAACAGCGACATATGCTGAGACTGACGGGAAACATCGGAATAGGCCATACAAGGTATCCGACCGCAGGCTCATCCTCTGCTGCTGAAGCTCAGCCTTTCTATGTTAATTCCCCATACGGCATCGCCCTCGCTCATAACGGCAACCTCATCAATTCCAAAGAATTAAAAGAAAAGTGCAAAAAAGCACATCGTCACGTAAACACCCAATCAGATTCTGAAGTCCTCTTAAACATCCTCGCCTGGAAAATTTCCAAAATCAACAAAGATATTCCTTCTCATGATGACATCTTTGATGCTATTTCAGGTGTATACGAAGAGATCAAGGGCGGTTTTTCTGTTGTCTGTGTTGTACTTGGTATCGGAATGATCGCTTTCCGCGATCCTTATGGTATCCGTCCTTTAGTATTAGGTGAAAAGAAGGATGAGAATGGTAAATCACAGTATATGGTAGCTTCTGAGAGCGTTGCTCTGGACGTTATTGGCTTCAAGATGATTCGTGATGTAAAACCAGGTGAGGCCCTTCTGATTACCAAGGATGGTGAGCTACATTCACGAATCTGCGCTAAGGATCCTGTTTTAAATTCATGTATCTTTGAATACGTATATTTTGCCCGTCCTGATTCAGTGATCGATGGTGCTTCCGTATATGCTACCCGTGTACGTATGGGTACCAAACTGGCAGAACAGATTAAGCATGAACATCAGGACCTAAAGATTGATGTGGTTATTCCTATTCCTGATACCTCAATTGATATCGCTGTTCAGATTGCTAGAACCTTGGGTGTTCCATACAGACAGGGCTATGTAAAAAACCGCTATGTTGGTAGAACCTTTATTATGCCAGGTCAGAAGGAACGTAAGAAATCAGTACGCAATAAGCTGAATCCTATTCCTTCAGAGTTTGCAGGAAAGAATGTTCTTCTAGTTGATGATTCTATCGTTCGCGGAACAACTTCTCTGCAGATTGTCCAAATGGCTAGAGAAGCTGGTGCTAATAAGGTTTACTTCGCATCCGCATCTCCAGAGATCCGTTATCCAAATATTTACGGTATTGATATGCCAACCTCCAAGGAACTGATCGCCTATGGTCGAACCAACGAGGAAATCTGTAAAGCTATTGATGCTGATGCTCTGATTTATCAGAAGCTTGAAGATCTTGAGGCTTCAATTACTGAAGAAAATCCAAATCTTACCAGATTTGACTGTTCAATCTTTACCGGTAAGTATGTTGTTCCTCCTGCAGCTGATTATTTCTCTGATATTGAAAGTCAGCGTTCAGATGATGCCAAGGCTGATAAGGCCTGGAAGGATTCAGATGGAGAGAATCTGGATATCTTCAACAACATCTAACACTCTCAGTCTTATCAAATTAAAAACTGGTATTTTTTAATTGAATACCAGTTTTTCTCACCATAAGTATGCATTTTCTGCACAAGAAAAAGTAAAACCTGCACAAAAAATAAACAAAAATAGCTTTAGTTGACTACAAATTTAACACTGTGATAAAAATTTGATCAGATAAATTCAGATACTGATATCAAGGTTTGACGGATCTACCTGAATAAAAGATCTGTTATTAGGAAAAAAGGGGACTTTGTCATGAAAAAATTTGTAAGACTATTTTCTGCCGCAGTACTGGCTGCTGCATTCTGCTCAAACGTAAATGCTGATGGCTTGCCAGGCGGTTCAAAACTTATTTTTTCAACAGGTGGAGCCCAGGGTACTTACTACGGTTTTGGTGGTGTACTAGCAGGTAAGGTTGGTGAAAATACCAGTACCACTGTTACAGCCATTACCTCAGGTGGTTCTGCAGCAAATATCGAAGCTATGCTTGACGGTGATGCCCAGTTAGGATTCGTGCAGACTGATGTTGGTGCATATGCATATAACGGAACCAGACTATTCAAGGAAAAGATCGATAATTTCTCAACTGTAGCAAACCTATATATGGAACAGGTTCAGATTGTGACTCTTGATCCTGCAATTAAGACTGTTGCTGATCTGAAGAACAAGAATGTTTCTGTTGGTGCTGCAGGTTCAGGCGTTTACTTCAATGCCGTCGATGTATTAAAGGCTTATGGTCTTAATGTAGAAAAGGATATTAAGCCAACCTATCAGTCTTTTGGTGACAGTGTTGATGCACTGAAGGACGGTAAGATTGATGCTGCATTTATCGTTGCAGGTGCTCCTACCACTGCAGTTACATCCTTATCTACTTCAAATGAAGTTCGTCTTGTAAGTCTTGATAAAGAACATGTTGATGCTCTAATCAAGGAATCTCCATACTACAGTGCCTACACCATCAATAAGGAGGTATATGGAACCTCTGAAGATGTTTCAACTGTAGCTGTTGGTGCTGTAGTAATTGCTCAGGATGAAGTAAGCGAGAATGATATCTATAACTTCCTGACCGGTGTTTACAACCATTTAGATGAGATCAAGGCCGCTCATGCCAAGGGTAATGAATTAGATCTCAAATTTGCTGCATCATACGAAGCAGTTCCTTACCACAAGGGTGCAGTAAAGTTCTTCAAGGAGAAGGGCATTACTGTTAAAGGTAAGTAACGCTATACATCATAAGACTAGAGAAAACTTCTGTTTTTCTCTAGTAAATTTACGATGATGTATAAATTGAATAGTGGGAATACGATGAATACAGAAAAATCAACCTATATCGATGCAAACTTTACAAAGCTGAAGGAGTCCCCTTCAGCATTGGACGTTTCATCTGTTGTAAAAAAATACGATAGATCTAGTAATCAGAGAATCTGGACGGGATTACCTTCTCAGGTGATTACACTTCTGTGTGCTGCATTTTCTCTGTACTGCATCTATGTAACCATGTTCAGTACAGCTATTCCTGAGGTAAGATTAAATATCTTTATCGCTCTGATTGTGGTTATCGGCTATCTGCATTATCCAATTCGCAGAAACAATTTTGACGATAATGATGATGAGAATGATTCAAGATTCCACATCAATTTCGAACTTAATACCAAGTCTCATATCAATTCCATTCCTTGGTACGATATCGTGCTGATGTTTATGGGAGTTGTGCCTCTGGTATATTTTGCTGTTAATGCAGAATCAATCATTCAGCTTGCACTTAAGGTTACAAGCCCAAGAAATCCAGATTACTATATGATGATATCTCTGGCGATTATGACTCTTCTATCTCTGATGGAATTATGTCGTCGCTGTGTGGGTATTCCTATTCTATGTGTTGTTGGAGCTTTACTGATTTATGCATTATGCTCCGTTCGTTTTGG
>AUXO010824723.1_pt1 | contig 18597 bp, 14 predicted proteins | sample 768731 | NCBI WGS metagenome assembly AUXO01 (sample SAMN02715735, study PRJNA202380) | gut metagenome | biome: sheep rumen | host: Ovis aries | place: New Zealand: Palmerston North
TTTTCAATAATGTATTACCTTTGTAAAAGATTTCATTAACGGCTGAAAGGTCAGAGATGAATAAGCATTCACAGGCCGCATCAAGCCTGGGCTCGCGCGCTACTGCGACAGTGCGCCGCACTCACGCCATGCGTCCGGTCAGTTATCCTTACGGCCACTGGGACCATCGTTCCGGTGACCCTTGTCACATTCAGAATTAACCCCACGGGATGATTGATAATCGCCGAATAGCCAAAAACACCATCGCCCTTTACGTGCGGATGGCCATCGCCATGCTGGTGAGCTTGTTCACCAGCCGCGTGCTGCTGCAGTCGCTGGGTGTGGAAGACTATGGCACCTATGGCGTAGTGGGCGGCGTGGTAGTGGCATTCGCGTTTGTCAATAGCACACTGGTGGGTTCCATTCAGCGTTTTCTGAATTTTGAGATTGGCAAGGGGAGCAATGAACGGGTGACACAAGTTTTCTCCAACGGCTTTCATGTGCAGGTGATATTTGCCGGCATAGTGGTGTTGCTGGCCGAGACGATTGGGCTTTATTACCTGAATAACGTCATGAATGTGCCGCAGGGGCGTCTGTATGCCGCCAACTGGGTCTATCAATTTGCCATTTTCACAACCGTGTTGAGAATCATCCGCTCGCCGTTCAATGCCAGTGTGATAGCCTATGAGCGTATGACCGTCTATGCCGTTGTGGGAATTGTGGATGTGATTCTGAAACTGGTCATCGTCTACATGTTGCTTCTCTCGCCGTTCGACAAGCTGATTTTCTATGCGGCGCTGGGGGCGCTGGTGTCGCTGGGCATCACGCTGTTCTATGTGTATTACAACTTCAAGCATTTCAAGGATTGCCGTGTGCTCCGCAAGATAGAAAAGCAGTTGCTCAAGCAGATGCTCACCTTCTCGGGATGGAGCATATTTGGCAGTGCCGCACTGTTGTCGACGTTTCAGGGCGTGGACCTCATCATCAACTATTTTCACGGAGTGGCGGTGAATGCCGCTCTCACGATTGCCAATCAGGTTTACGGCGCCGCCTACAGCCTGACCAGTAATTTCCAGACTGCTTTCGGCCCTCAAATCACCAAGACCTACGCACGAGGCGACATGAACGAATTGTTCGATTTTATCTATCGCACCACACGTTACAGTTTTTACTTGGTCATCGTTTGTGCCATTCCGCTTCTGTTTGAAAGTGGCGGCCTGCTTGCTTTCTGGCTGGAGAAGGTGCCTCTGTATACTCAAGAGTTTTGTGATTTCATGGTGCTGATATGCATCATCGATGCGTTGTCGGGGCCACTGTGGATGACCGCCTATTCAACCGGTGAAATCAAGGTTTACCAAATTATAATCAGCAGCATCTTGTTTCTCAACCTGCCCATCACTGCGGCATGCATGGCCGCAGGGCTATCTCCGGTGTGGGCTTTGATAGTGCGCTTCGGAGTGGCAGTGGCAGGCTATGCCTATCGCCTCATTTACATGAGAGTGCGGCTCAAGATGCCGCTGCGGCGCTATTTGGCCTCGGTGGTGAAGCCTTGCTGCATGGTTTTTGTCCCGTCGATAGCGGTGGTGGCATTGTTGAAGCATGCAGTCGCGTTGCACGCTGTTCCCATGTCGGTCTTGTTTGCCGCAATCACGGGCGCCGTTATTCTCATGGTGGGTCTCAATCAAAACGAGAGGATGCTGCTCAAAAAATCCATAATGGCACGATTTGCCAGTGTAGAAAATGCCAAAAATTAGCGTGAACCCACCCGAACACGAAAAATATATGGGCTGTGCTCCAAGTCTTATGTGCTTTTGTGGCTTTATTTTAAGGCTGTCAGGAAAATCGTCGGTTGATGGCAAGCCTTGCTAAAATATTATATATAAAGGCCCGGTTCGAGCAGCAATATTGGTGCTCGCCCGCGTCGATGCCAGAATATGAGCGGCTGCGCGGCAAGAAAAAATGCCTGGTTTTCTTGGCGGCCGACTACGGCAATCTGGGCGATGTGGCCATCACCTTTGCCCAAGAGCGTTTTTTGGCCCGGCACTTTCCCGATTATGAAATAGTGGATGTGCCCATCGAGAAGACTCATTCGGTGCTTAAAGCCCTGCGAGGGGTTTGCTCGGCCGGCGACATTGTTTCGGTCGTCGGCGGTGGCAACATGAGCGACCTGTATTTTGACATTGAGTTGCTGCGGCAGATGGTGGTCAGAGCGTTTCCCGACAATCGGGTGATACTTTTCCCGCAAACCATGTTCTTCAGCGACACCGCTGCCGGGCATTATTTGAGGCGGACGGCACACAAAACCTATGCCGGCCACCGGCATCTCACGATGGCGGCACGCGAGCGCTGGAGCTTTGATGCGATGAGGCGCACGCTGCCCCGATGCATCCTTGTTCCCGACATCGTGATGACGCTCGATGAGCGTGAGCCGGCAGCCGAGCGCAAGGGCGTCACGATGTGCCTGCGCAGCGATGCCGAGACCCTGCTGGCGCGTGACTTTGTGGAGCAACTGCGGCAGGAACTCGAGAAAGAGCACACACTGACCGACCGCGACACGCACATTGGCCGCGGCGGGCTCACCATGCCCGAGCGGGAGCAGGAACTGAAAAAAATATGGGCCCAATTCCGTTCGAGCCAGTGGGTGATTACCGACCGCCTGCACGGCATGATATTCGCCTATATCACCGGTACACCGGCCATCGTCTTTGCCAACAACAACTATAAAATCGAGGGTGCCTACAGCTGGATAAAGGACTGCGGTTACATTTTCTTTATCGAGGAACCAAGCATTGAGGCTGTTTTGTCGGTCATGCAATCCCAGCCATCGCCGATGTTTGAGCCCGTGCATAGCAACATTTTGGAGCGAACCGAAAGAATACTGTCATGAACAAGAAGAAGAAAATCCTCTTTTTCCATTTCGACCTGCAAGGCGGCGGTGCCGAGAAAGTGCTTGTGAACCTGCTCAACCACCTCAACCCCGACAAATACGACATCACCCTGCAACTTGTATTTGGATTGGGCGTAAATATGGAAAATATTCCCTCCTATGTAAAAGTCAAGTGTTTGTTTCGTCACCAGTTTAGAGGATTCAGCCGTTTTCAGCGACTATTTACGCCCAGTTTTTGGCACAATCGACTTATTCATGAGAGTTATGATATTGAGATTGGATACATGGAGAACTTTCCGACCCGCATCATATCTGCTTGTCCCAACCGAGCCACAAAACTCATAGCTTGGGTTCATACGCCATTTGATGACTTTGAGGATTGCATACAGTCGTTTAAATCAATGCAAGAAGCCGAAGCTTGTTATAAAAAGTTTGACAGAATAGCGTTTGTGTCCGAAGAGTCTAAAAATGTCTTCGTTAAAAAATTTTGTGAAGTCAAAGTCCCGATGATTGTGCTTAGAAATATTAATGACACAAAAAGAATTATCGAACTATCAAAAAAAGAAATACCAATCACTTTATCAGAAGAAACGATTAACATTTGTTCTGTAGGGCGACTTATACCTGTGAAAGGTTACGAACGATTATTAAGTGTTGTGCGGGATTTAAAGCAATCTACACAAAAAAAATTCCATCTTTATTTGTTGGGCAAAGGGCCTTGTAAAGAACAGTTGGAGAAGCTTATACAATCTTATGCAATTGAAGATGTCGTCACGTTGTTAGGATTTGATGATAATCCATATAGGTATGTGGCAAGAATGGACTTGTTCGTGTGTTCTTCTTTTAAAGAAGGGTTCAGTACAGCAGTAACCGAGTCGGTGGTTCTGGGAACTCCCGTAATTACCACCAACATCTCCGGGATGAGTGAGATACTTGAAAAAGGGAAATATGGAATGATAGTTGAAAACGACGAGGAGTCCTTATATAGAGGCATATATCAGCTAATCAACGATGTGGATATGATTCATGCATTTTCCGAGCATATCAAGGCTGATTACCAGCCAAAAACAAATGAAATAGCATCGCAATACGAGGAGTTATTTGACAACCTATGTGCAAACGCCCTTTAGTGAGTATAATCATGCCGACATATAATGTTGAGCTGTATATAGCTGATGCTATAAAAAGCGTCTTGGCGCAAAATTATAAGAATTGGGAACTCCTTGTTATCAACGACGGCTCGACCGATGCTAGCGGGGCAATTGCATCCGACTTCGCCAAAAAGGATACCAGAATACGGGTCTATCACAAAAACAATGGTGGCCTAAGTGATGCCAGGAACTATGGACTTGAAAAAGCAAGAGGAGAATTTGTTCATTTTTTTGACAGTGATGATACAATTGATGCTCATTTTTATGAAACGCTCATCCGTGTTGCTTTGGAAAATGAGGTCGACTTCGTCATATGCGGTTATGTGAAAGAAATCGAAAAGGTTTCGCAAGAATGTGAAAAGATTGAGATTCATGCTGAATCATTGAATACTCCCTTGCCCTCAGGTCGCAGTTATCGAGATTTATTCGAGAGTTGTTTCAATTATGCTTGGAACAAACTCTTCAAGACCAGTTTTTTGAAAGTCCATGGCTTGCGATATCAAAAAGGGCTGAGTGTGATAGAAGACAAAGAATTTATGTCACGTGTTGTGGCTCATAACCCGCGGTTCTGCTTTGTGGATTATTGTGGTTACAATTATCAGGTTAGACAGAGGGAAACCTTGGGCAATAGTTACCGCGACAATCTTTTGTCATTGCATTTGGAAGGGTTGGCTTTGCAATATGGTATATTAGAGAGGTACTGTAAAATTGAAGATATCTTGAATCAAGATAAAAGTCGTTCTTTCGGTACTTGTGTCATGTGGGTGCTTCATTGTATGTTTACTTCGAAGAACCTCAATGCCAAAGAGAAGTACCAAGAATTGTCCAAAATGGTGCATCATGATGTGTTAAAAGAATATCTGCACAGCATCAGATGCCATTCTTTTGTTGAGAGATTGATTTGTAATTTAATCTTGAGAAAAAAAGTGGCATTGCTTTATGTCTTATGTCAACTGAAAGAAATGACGCGGTGAATCGTGTTTTCGGCTATGATGCCGTAAAAGTGTTTGCCGCATTTGCTGTTGTTTTGTACCATCTGAATATGGTAGACTTCGGCTTCAGTGCCGAAGAATACTATTATCCTAACTTGACGAAGATACTTTGGTCAATTTGTGGAGCAGGCGTGCCGTTGTTTTTTATGGTTAGTGGTGCCCTCCTTTCGCACAAAAAGTACTCATTGAAAAATGTGATGGCTAAGATTTTAAAGATTCTGCTACTCACCATTTTTTGGACAATCATTATTAGATATTTATTACTTCCTATAATTGAGGGCGAACAGCCCAAGAATAGTCTTTCTGATTTTATCAACTCTTTTTGGTTCTTTTATACATTGGCGTTTCTCTATGGATTTAATTATATTCAAAACCAATTGAAAGAAGAGTGGAATTTTCTTCTCTGTTGTGTGTTCCTGGCTTTCCCATTTGCAACCAACCTCATATGGGATTTCATAGTATTCTTTAATCCATTGATTGTTCATCCATCTTGGGCTCATACTGGCTTTTTGACATTGTATTCAGTCGCGTATTTTTATTTGGGCGCACATTTCTCCGAGCATCGTCTTTCCAAGCCGGTATCAATGATGGCTGTCGTTTTGGGGCTGGGACTGAATTGTTTTGAAGTTATTGCTTGGAGCAACCATTTGCATCTGTGTTATGACAATGGAAATATGGCTTTTCCCACATTTGGAGCAATGTTAATAGCAGTGGGGCTCTTCAACCTCATGCAATATGTGAACCCTCACCATGGGTTGCGTCGCATTGTCACATTCTTCGGGACTCAAGTGATTGGAGTTTATGTGTTTCATTTGTTGCCGGTTTATTTTTTCCGTTTTCAGGTTTTTTACAATAACAATCTCCATCCCGTTGTTGTTGTTTCTTTAGCAATTGGAGTTGTGGTCTTCTGCTCGGCGCTGACCGCCGTGTTGAGAAGAACGCCCATTGTTTGGCTCTTAAAGTTTTAGATGGATTTTATACCTTCATATTTATATAAAACAATATTTTGTTTTTTTATAGTCGTCCTGAATGTCGTCACGGTATTGTATTATTTACCTCAAAGAGGCAATACTCTGCTCTATGATGCTCATCGATCACCGGCAGCCATAATATTGAGTTTGGGCACTTTTGCTTTTCTGGTGGTGTTTCTTGGAGGTAGACCCATTACTGAGGATTTCGGAGACTCGGGGTATTATGCCTATTTTATTGAGAATGTGGTAGGAACGCCGTTTAATGCTGGAAAAAATAGCGGTGAACTGGTTTGGTATTATTTGGGTTTGTTTTGTAATCAACGAGGACTGGGATACCGCGGCTTTTTCTATATAATTATTTTTGTTTATATCGGTTCCATGTTGTTGAGTAGTTATTTACTCGCAAAACCGAATGTTTGGATTGCGTTTCTATTTTTTATATCTTCTTTCTCATTCTATGTATATGGCATTAACGGCATTCGCAATGGGATGGCTTGCTCATTAATGCTCCTTGCATTGTCCATTTATGGTAAATCGACGGTGAGAATGTCATTGTCGATATTATTTGCATTTCTTGCCTTTGGAATACATCATAGCACAATGCTACCAATAGCCGCTGCACTGATAGCCATTCTGTTAGGGAAAAAGTATTATCTTGTGGTGACTCTCTGGGTGTTCACTATCGGTATCAGTCTTTTCTATGGAGAGTCATTGGCCCCGATAATGACCGACTTTTTCGGGTTTGACGAACGGGTTGAACAATATGTTATCAATACCCATGAATATGACGATTTGTTCTCCCGCATCGGTTTCCGATGGGATTTCTTGCTGTATAGTGTGCCCCCAATTTTATTAGGCTTTTATCTGACAACAATAAGAAGTTTTCATGATAAGACCTATTTGTTGTTGATAAACGTTTATACGATAAGCAATGCCTTTTGGGTATTGGTCATTACAGCACAAAATTCAAGTAGGTTTGCTTATTTATCATGGTTTTTATACCCGATTGTGATTGCCTATCCACTACTGCGTTTTGATATTTGGGACAATCAAGTGCGCAAGGTGGCGTTGACTTTAATTGCTTATTCGGGATTTACTGTTTTTATGTTTATTATTGACAAAATTTGATGGCTTCTATAACAATTTTTACCCCCACTTATAATAGAGCGCATACTTTGGTCAGAATTTTGGAAAGTTTGCGCAATCAAACTAGTGATGATTTTATCTGGCTGATCATTGACGATGGTTCAACAGACAACACCCAAGATCTAGTTAATGGGTGGATTGACGATAATATAATTCCCATTGAATACGTGTATAAAGAGAATGGCGGGTTGCATACAGGTTATAATAAAGCCATAGAGATGATGAGCAGTGAATTGTGCGTTTGTGTAGACAGTGATGATTGGCTCCCGAATGATGCCGTGGAAAGAATGCTCTCTTTTTGGAAAGAAAATGGTGGCAACCAATATTGTGGCTTGATAGGTTATGATTTCACACCCGATGGAAAAGTCATTGGAAGCGAACTTCCCGATGTGCGTTCAATGCATGTTGCGGAGTTGATGAGCAAGTATCATAATGATGGAGATAGAAAGATTGTCATGAGGGTCGACTTGCTTAAAAAGGTTTACCCTCAACCAACGTTTAGTGGCGAAAAGAACTTTAACCCGATTTATCTTATTTTGAAAATCGATGAGTTCTTCCCATTTTTAGTGTTGAGGCAAAATTTGTGCTATGTTGACTACCAAACCGATGGCATGAGAGCAAACATTTACAATCAATACTTTAATAGTCCCAATAGTTTTGTCGAACTTCGCAAATTATATCTTGAACTCAAGCATACAACTAAAATGTGGAAGATGAGACAGTATATACATTTAATTGCAAATTGCAAAATTGCCAAGAGGTCGCCTTTTTCAGAAGGCTTTAACAACTTGATTATATTACTACTTTATCCTTTTGGCCAACTTCTCTATTATTACCTGCTATTAAAAAGAAGCTGATGATTTGCTATATACGACGTTCCACTGTGGAGTATGATGTCAGGTTGCAGAAATATGTACAAGCCTGTTGGGATAGTGGTGTGGGCTATTTGGTGCTCTCTTGGGACCGCTTGAAAAATTGCGAGAACGTATATAATAACGAGATTCAATTTAGGCGATATTCTCCTTATGGCGCAGGGTGGAAAAGTGTGTTGAATCTTATCGGCTGGTGTTGCTTTGTGGTTTGGCAGTTGTGTAAGAATTTAAGATCCATTCAGGTGATACATGCATGTAATGTTGATTCCGCAATTCTGGCTTACCCCTTCAAGTTGCTGGGCAAAAAGTTGGTTTTTGATATCTATGATTCAGAACGTCCTTATATCGCAGAACGTTACATAGCTAAAAAAGCTGATGTTTTATTGTTGCCTCATCGGAAAAGGTTGGAGCAAATTCATATAGTAGAGTCAGATGCGAAACATGTGCTTGAGGTTGAGAATGTGCCTTCATTTCATGATTTGCTTCATTCAAATAGGCGGTTGAATTCAGATAAGATTAAACTTGCCTACGTGGGTGTTTTTGAGAAAAACGACAGGGGAATAGAGAACCTTTTGCGGTTCGTCAAAGATAATCCCTTTTTTACGCTAGACATTGCTGGGGTTGGTGGAGGTTTGGAAGAAATGGTTGCCCAATTCTGTTCAGAGTGTGACAGAATTTGCTATCACGGACAAGTGAGCTACGATAAAGCTCTTGCGATTATGGCTGAATCCAACTTCATCATGGCTCTGTATTATCCAAGCAACCCAGCACACAAGTATGCTTCGCCAAATAAATACTATGAATCTTTGTTTCTCGGGGTCCCAATTGTATCAAGTAAAGATACACTTGTTGGAGAGCAAATAGAAGTCAATAATACGGGATATACAATTGGTGACAACATAGATGATTTAAAAGAATTATTTAAAGATATAGACGATTCATTTTGTGAGTCATATGACGAGAAATCAAGAAATTGTAAAATGATTTGGGCGAAGTATTATAGTAATTACTACAAGGAAGTAATAATAGGTAATTATATCAACAAGGTAAAACAATTAATGACACGATAATTGTTATATGAAGATATTGTTTAATGATAATCACTTGTTGTCATTTGTTAGATTTAGACTGCCGATAGCAATTTTTTTGTTAAAGCAAGGACATAGCATCATCATTCTTGCCCCGATTGTAGATGAGGCAGATAAGATTCTAAGGTCTGAGATTCCAGAAGATGTGCTTTTTTTAGAATCTCCATTAAAGCGCTCTTCAAAGGCGATTAAACAAGATTTAAAATACATTGTGTTTATCCAAAAGGTGCTGCATGCCCAAAAACCGGATTTGGTCTTTAATTATACGATTAAACCCAATATCTTCGGCTCTATTTTATCTTATTTCAATCGCATCCCATGTTGTGCCATGGTTGCTGGGTTAGGTTATTCTTTTTCCAATAGGTCTCTGACCTCTTTTCTGGCAAGAAATCTTTATCGCCTTGCTCTTAAGTGTGCTAATTATGTCTTTTTCCTGAATGAAGATAATCTTAAATTGTCGCAAGAACTAAAACTATGTAGTCCTCAGAAACAAGTGTTCTTTCAAGGAGGGGAAGGAGTTGATATAGAAGATTATCCTTATACTGATAATGAATCCCCGAATAATATTTTTTTATTTGTGGCAAGATTGATACGGGAGAAAGGATACTATGATTTTGTTTCTGCCGCAAAAATGGTTAAGGCTAAGTATCCACAAACATTGTTTTGGGTTGCTGGAGTTCTTGAGAATGATCGTCCGAATGCTATTAGTAGAGAACGGATTGCTAGAGATGAAGTCGGAGATTTGATTTCGTATCTCGGTGTCGTAACTGATATGAAAAAGTTATATAGCACGCCAGGCATTGTTATGGTAATTCCATCTTATTATAGCGAAGGATTGAACCGGTCTCTTATGGAGGCTTGTTCAGCGGGCAAACCAATTATCACTACAAATTTGCCTGGATGCAAGGAGACTGTTGTTGAAGGCTACAATGGATGGCTGGTCTCTCCTAAAGATCCACAAACTTTGGCTGATACAATGATAAGGTATGTTGAATTATCACCAGAAGAGAAGAAGCAATTGTCAATCAATAGTCGCAATCATGCGGTCAATCATTTTAGTATTGACAATGTAAAACAAAAATATATAGAGATAATTAAAACTATTAGTACAAAAAAGAAAAGGTGAATTGATTGGTGATTTGCCAAGATAAGTTAGCGCTCAATCGGTTGGTTATGAGGATATTAATAACAGGAGTACATGGGTTTGTCGGAACAAATCTCGCTTGTTCCTTGACGGGGCATAAGGTGTACGGTGTAGATATTGTTTCTCCTCAGAATGATAATGTGTTGGAAACATTTAGCTGGGAAGATGTTGCCCAAAATCGAATCCCCAAAGTGGATGCGATTATTCATCTTGCAGGTAAGGCTCATGATGTGAACCATCAGCTCGTTTGGGACGATTTCTATTCGGTAAATACAGTTCTTACTCAGAAAATATTTGATTATTATAAAGCATCATCGTCTCGTATATTTATTTTCTTCAGTTCTGTTGCTGCCGTAGCCAAGCATGTTGATACCATCCTCCTTGAATCAGAAAAGGAAGCCCCAAATGGTTTTTATGGGAAATCGAAATATTTAGCAGAGCAATATATATGTTCAAACTGGGATGACCTAGACTTGAATAAACGTGTTTATATCCTGCGCCCCTCAATGATTCATGGCCCGGGCAACAAGGGTAATCTTAATCTGCTATATGGTGTGGTAAAAAAGGGAATTCCATATCCTTTAGGTGCATTTGATAATAAGAGGTCCTTCACATCTGTTGACAATTTGAAGTTCATTATCAACAGATTGCTGGAGAGTGACGCCGAGAGTGGAATCTACAATGTGGCAGATGACGAACCGGTGTCAAGCAACGAGCTTGTGGCGTTAATAGCGGAGATTTTGGGGAATAAATCACGGATTTGGAATGTGCCCCAGCCCATTGTCAGGGGAATGGCTCGGTTGTGTGATTGGCTTCATCTTCCGCTGACGACAGAACGGCTTGAGAAATTAACAGGGAATTTTATTGTGAGCAATCAAAAGATAAAGAATGCCATAGGCGTTGAGAACCTTCCTGTCAGGGCGCATGATGGCCTGGTGAAAACAATTAAAAGCATGATAAGAAAGTGAACCTATATTTATTGACAATTATAATTGTTGTTCTTTTCTTGGTTGAAATTGGTTATTTTAGAATTGCCCGATTTTTCAACATAATTGACAAGCCTAATTTGCGAAGCAGCCACACAAAGCCAACGATACGTGGTGGTGGGGTAATCTTCATTTTAGGATTGATTTTATGGGCGATTGTCTACAGAGGGGTGTTTATTTATCCGTGGTTTTTAGCGGGTGCAGTGTTGATAAGCTTAATTAGTTTTATCGATGATATACATTCAGTTCCCAACAGATACAGGATACTCATTCACTTTGCATCAGTCTTGCTGCTTCTGTTTGAATGTGGTTTTTTAAATATTCACGGTTGTAATATATTACTGACTATTGCCGTCCTCATTGTGGCGACGGGAATAATTAACGCTTTCAATTTCATGGATGGCATCAATGGAATTACTGGTTTTTATGGCTTGGCAGTGTTGTTCCCTATATTGTGGTTGAACAGCAAAATAAATTTTGTAGAAAGCCAACTAATCATTATTTCTATTGTGTCATTATTGGTGTTTTGTTTTTTTAATTTTCGAAAGAAAGCCAAGTGTTTTGCGGGTGATGTGGGCTCGGTAAGTATAGCATTTATAATAGTTTTTTTTCTGGGAAGATTGATTTATAAGACTCAAGACATATCATACATCATGTTTTTGGCTGTGTATGGAGTAGACACGATAATGACAATAATCCATCGGCTTTATCTCAAGGAAAATATATTTGAAGCACATCGTGAGCATTGTTTCCAGCTACTTGCCAATGAACTTAGAATGCCACATCTTGTCGTGTCATCCATTTATTTCGTAATACAACTTTCCATTAACGTAGGGCTTATTGTCATAGATCGACATAGGATGTTGTATTGCTCGTTAATATTGATGTTTTTGATTGTTGTGTATTGGACAATTATTAAAAGATATTTCCATTTGCACCACAAGGCTTGTTGAGGCAATGTAAAGACAATAAAATCGCCTGGAGAGAAAAACTCCAGGCGATTTTTTGTTAGGGTGAATGAATTGTTATCCTAATTGGGCCATGAGGGCGTCGAGGGCTGCCGGAAGGCCTTCAACGTTTCGCCCGCCGGCTTGTGCCATGCCCGGTTGGCCGCCGCCACCGCCCTGGATGTGCTTGGCGGCTTCGCGCACCATTTTTCCGGCATTAAGCCCTGCCTTGACCAGGTCGTCACTCACCACGACGGTGAGGGTGGGACGGCCGGCGTCTTCGGTGGCTGCAAAGAATACGGTGTTTGGCTTCTTGTCGGCTCGGATGGCAAGTGCCAGCCCCTTTATCACGTCGGTGAGGATGGGTCCACGCAGGGTGAGTACGTTGATACCGGCCACTTGCCGGGCATTATCGTACAGCCTTTGCTTGGCCGAGGCAATGCGCTCAGCGATGAAGTCGTCAACTTGCTTGTGCAGCGCAGCATTGTCGGCCAGTGATTTCTTCAGCGCCACAATGGCATCGGGGGCGTTGTTAAGCAGTTCTTTTATATGTGCCATGGAGTCTTGAATGGTGTCGAGCACATTTTCCACTTGCTCGCCGGTAACGGCCTCAATGCGCCTGATTCCGGCTGCGATGCTGCTTTCGCTCACAATTCTTATCATGCCGATGGCGCCGGTGTTGGCCACATGAGTGCCACCGCACAGCTCGATGGAGTCGCCATACTTGATGACACGCACCCGCTCGCCGTATTTTTCGCCGAACAGCGCCATGGCTCCCATGGCGCGTGCCTCGTCGATGGGGATGCTGCGATGTTCCTCGCGTGCCGAAGCCATCCGCACCATGCTGTTGGCCAGGTGCTCTACCTTGCGAATCTCCTCGGGTGTCACTTTCTGGAAATGAGAGAAGTCAAATCGCAGCATTGTGGCATCGACATACGACCCCTTTTGCTCCACATGCGTGCCCAGCACGGCGCGCAAGGCGCTGTGCAGCAGGTGGGTGGCTGTATGGTTACATTCGATGGCCCGCCGTGCCTTGACGTCGATGGCAGCTGTGAACAGAGCCTGTGGGTTGGCCGGCAGTTGCCGAGCGATGTGCACGGGCAGGTTGTTCTCACGTTTGGTGTTGATGATTTCGGTCACATCGCCATTTGGGTCGGTGAGAGTTCCGTGGTCGCCCACCTGTCCGCCCATTTCGGCATAGAAGGGCGTGCGGTCGAGAACAATCTGGAAGAAGGTGTTGTTCTTTTGCGAGACTTTGCGGTATCTCAGAATGCGTGCTTGGCACTGGTCCATATCGTATCCCACAAAATCTGTGACACCGTCGGCCAGTTCCACCCAGTCGGTGGCATCGACCTGTGCGGCATTGCGTGCGCGCTCTTTTTGTTTCTGCATTTCGGCGTTGAATTCATTCTCGTCGACGGTCATCCCGTTTTCTTTGAGGATGAGTTGGGTGAGGTCGAGCGGGAAGCCGTAGGTGTCGTAGAGTGTAAATGCTTCGCGTCCGTCGATTTGCGTCGTGCCATTCTTCTTGGCATCGGCCATTACCTTGTCGATGAGGCGAATGCCCGTGTCGAGAGTGCGCAGGAACGCCTCTTCCTCTTGTCGTGTTACCTGCTTGATGAGGTCGGCCTGAGCGGTGAGCTCGGGGTAAGCCTCGCCCATGCTGTCGATGAGCGTGTCGATGAGTGTGTACATGAACGCCTCTTTCATGCCGAGGAACGTGTAGCCGTAACGCACGGCCCGCCGCAGGATTCGCCGAATCACATATCCGGCCTTGGCATTGCCGGGCAGTTGCCCGTCGGCCACCGAGAAAGCGATGGTGCGCACATGGTCGGCGATAACCCTCATGGCCACATCCACGTCGTGATTTTGTCCGTAGCGCTTGCCGGCCAGCTGGCCGATTTTGCCGATAAGGGGCTGGAACACGTCGGTGTCGTAGTTTGATTTCTTGCCTTGCAGAGCCATGCACAATCTCTCAAATCCCATGCCCGTGTCGATCACATGCAGAGGGAGCGACTCGAGCGAGCCGTCAGCCTTGCGGTTGTACTGCATGAAAACCAGATTCCAGATTTCAATCACCAGCGGATTGTCCTTGTTCACCAGTTCACGCCCCGGCACACTGGCTTTCTCGGCATCGTCGCGCAGGTCGATGTGAATCTCACTGCATGGTCCGCAAGGTCCGGTGTCGCCCATTTCCCAGAAATTGTCGTGCTTGTTGCCGTTGATAATGTGGTCGGCCGGCAAGTGCTTCTCCCAGTAGGAAGCCGCTTCGTCGTCGCGTGTCAGGCCTTCGGCCGGCGAGCCTTCGAAGACGGTGGCGTAGAGTAATTCGGGGTTGATTTTAAGCACGTCGACCAGGAATTCCCATGCGTAATCGATGGCCTCCTGCTTGAAGTAGTCGCCGAATGACCAGTTACCCAGCATTTCGAACATGGTGTGGTGGTAGGTGTCGTGTCCCACTTCTTCCAGGTCGTTGTGCTTGCCACTCACACGAAGGCATTTCTGTGAGTCGGCCACGCGTTTCCATTGTGCTTGTTTATTACCTAAAATAATGTCTTTAAACTGGTTCATGCCGGCATTGGTGAACATCAGTGTGGGGTCGTCTTTAATGACCATGGGTGCCGATGGCACCAGATGGTGCCCCTTGCTTTCGAAGAAGCGTTTGAACGCTTCACGTGTTTGTTTTGCTGTGAGCATATTGTTAAAATGAATGTTTTTTCAAATAATGGGCAAAATTAGTGCAAACCGAGCGAAAAAGCAAAGTTAAGCTTTGGTTTTTCACTCTCGGTGCACTAATTTTGCATGGCAGAAAGGAGTAAAATTGATATGGCATTATCTATGCAATTCACCGACACGCAAAAGGGAGCCATTGTGAGCCTGATTATTGAGATGGCCAATGTGGACAATGAGGTGAGCCTGCACGAGCTTCGCGAGTCGAACCTCATCAACGCGGAGCTTGCCATCACCGATGAGATTTTTACGATGGGCCGCGCGCTGGATGTGGGGTTCGCAGTAGAAATAATGCGTCACATGAGCGACAAGCAAAAGCTCTATGTGGCACAGCTGCTGACACGCATGATAGATGCCGACAGCAAGGTCGACGACAACGAAATTTCCTTCCTGAACTGGGTGTGCCGGCAGACGGGTGCCGACATCTTGCTTGAGCGTGAGCCATGATGACCGGCACAAGTCATGGCGGCGATGAGGGTTAAATATTGTCAATGTTAAGTGCCGATTGCAGGGAAATGACTAACTTTGCCCGATATTATGCACCCGTGGTGCCGTGAGACGAATCGTTCACTACATATTGCTTGCTTTGTTGTTGTTCCTGGTTGTGCAGCCTTCGGCTGCGGTCCAGGCGCAAACGACGTCGGACACAGTGGCCACCGATGCCGACAGCTCGCGTTTTATCAAGCGCCAGATAGACCTGGACCATGTGGTGGAGTTCACAGCCAAAGACTCGATTGTGCTTTATGGCCGCCACGACGCCCGCATGTTCGGCAGCAGCCAGGTGCATTACGGTGACATCGACCTCACAGCTGAGCAAATCAGCATGGACATGGACAGTAGCCTGGTGCGTGCCAATGGAGTCCCCGATTCGATAGGCGACTTGCAGGGCAAGCCAGTGTTCAAGGATGCGAGCGGTGAATACGAGTCGCGCCTGATGAATTATAACTTCAAGTCGAAGAAAGGTTACATTACCGACATCATCACCGAGCAGGGCGAGGGGTATCTAACCGGCGGCATCACCAAGAAGATGGCCAACGACGAGTATTACCTGCGCGACGGCATCTACACCACTTGCGACAACCACGAGCACCCCCATTTCTATTTCAAGCTCACCAAGGCCAAGGTGCGCCCCAAGAAAAACGTAGTCACCGGCCCGGCCTATATGGTGCTGGAGGACCTGCCTCTGCCCATCGCAGTGCCATTCGGCTACTTCCCCTTCAGTGAGAAATATCAGAGCGGCATTTTGATGCCCACGGTGGGCGAGGACTATAACCGGGGCTTCTATCTTCGCAATGGCGGGTACTATCTGGCCCTTAGCAAGCATTTCGACCTGGCCCTCACCGGTGAAATCTATACCAAGGGCTCGTGGGGTGTGACAGCTCAGTCGAACTATGCCAAGCGCTATCGTTTTCGCGGCAACTTCAACGTGAGCTACCTGACCACGGTGAACGGTGACAAGGGCGACCTCGACTACAACAAGATGCACAACTTTCAGGTGTTGTGGAGTCACAGCCAGGATTCCAAGGCCAACCCGAACATGAGCTTCAGCGCGAGTGTGAATTTCGCCACCAGCGGTTACTCGCGTAATAACCTGGATTCCTACTACTCAAGATCGTTCACCGAGAACACCAAGAGCAGCACGGTGAACATGACCTACCGCATCCCCAACTCCAAGTGGTCGTTCTCCACCACCGCCAGCATTGCGCAGCGCACGGCCGACTCCACACTGAGCGTGTCGTTCCCCAACGTGACCATCACCATGTCGCAGCTCGCTCCGTTCAAGCGCAAGCGCGCTGTGGGCGACGAGCGCTGGTATGAGAAAATCAAGGTGTCCTATTCGGGCCGTTTTCAAAACTCGCTCACTGCCAAGCAGAACGATTTTTTCAAGAAAAATCTTGTCAAGGACTGGCGTAACGGTATGAATCACACCGCCACGGTGAATGCCACGTTCAATGTACTCAAGTACTTCAACGTCACGCCCGGCTTGACACTGAACGACCGCATGTACACCAGCAAGGTGCGCCAGCAGTGGGACCCCAATGCCAGTGCCGTGGTGCGCGACACGACCTATAACTTCTACAACGTGTTCGACTTCAATTTCTCGTTGTCGTTCAGCACCAAGGTCTATGGATTTTTCCGGCCCTTGAAGTTTTTGGGAAAGAAACTGCAGATGGTGCGTCATGTGCTCACTCCCACCGTGAGTTTCAGTGCCGCGCCCGACTTCGGCTCTCCGTTCTGGGGCTACTATGGAACCTATTACCGCCCCGACAGCAATGGAAACCAAGTGCCCACCAAGTATGCCTATTTCCAGCACGGGCTTTTCGGCCCGGGGCCGTCGGGCAAAAGCGGCATCATCAGTTTCACGCTGGCCAACAACCTCGAGGCCAAAGTGCATAGCGACCAAGACAGCACCGGCTTCAAGAAAATCTCGCTCATCGAGAACCTCACGCTTTCACAATCCTACAATATGGCTGCCGACTCACTGCGGTGGAGTAACTTGAACACCAGCATCATGCTGCGTATCACCAAGGGATTCAACTTGAACTTGAGTGCCACATGGGATGTGTATAAATACGGGCTCAACGAGTACGGCAACCCCGTGCGCATCAATAAGCTGCGCCTGACGCATGGTGGCGGTTGGGGGCGCCTTGCCAGCACCGGCACGTCATTTTCCTACACCTTTAATAATAGTACATTCAAGAAACTTTTTGGTCGCGACAAAGGCGGCAAGGACGACAAAAAGAAGAATGTGGCCGACAACCAAGCCGACACCGGCCCCAATGGCACCGGCAATCAAGACAATGGCACGGCTACCGAACTCACAGCCGACGGTTATGCCAAGTGGGAGTGCCCGTGGAGCTTGACGGTGAATTATTCGGTGAACTATGGTTACGGCAGCTTCAATTACGACAAGATGGAATACAACGGGCGCTGGACCCACAATCTAAGCTTTAACGGTAACATCAGGCCTACCCGCAACTGGAACCTTTCGTTCAGTGCCAGTTACGATATCCAGAATAAGAAATTGGCCTATATGAACTGCACCATCTCGCGGCAGATGCATTGCTTTGAGATGAGTGCCAGTTTTATTCCCGTGGGGCCTTACAAGAGTTATAATTTCCACATAGCCGTCAAGTCGTCGATTCTGCAAGACGTCAAGTACGACAAGCATTCCAGTTCCAGTAACGGCGTGACATGGTGATGAATGCTCGTCGAAACAGAGTTGTTACCACCTGTGTGGCGGTGCTGGCTGCGGTGCTGTGGCTGGGTGCGCTGCCACCGCCGGCCGAGGGCGACTTGGTGTTTGTGCTTTCGGAAAGCGAGAATGCCATCACTGCGGTGACCACCGGCTTCGATTCTTTGCCGGTCGACCATGTGGCCATCGTGCATCGAATCGGCGGTGACAACGGCCCCCTCTACCTCATTGAGGCGTTGCCACGGAATGGAGTGGTGCTCACTCCGCTGGATTCCTTATTGAAACGGACACAGGGCAGGGTGCTGACGGCCCGAGTGACGGGTGTTGACGTTCAGGCCTCGGTGCGTCATGCGTTGCAATATGTGGGCCGGCCCTACGACTTCTATTACCAGCCCGCCGACTCGGCCATCTATTGCAGCGAGTTGGTGCAGCTCAGTTATGTCGATAGCACGGGTAACGCCATTTTTCCCACCATCGCCATGACCTTTTGCGACCGTCCCGGCCACAT
>AUXO014702546.1_pt1 | contig 18593 bp, 17 predicted proteins | sample 768731 | NCBI WGS metagenome assembly AUXO01 (sample SAMN02715735, study PRJNA202380) | gut metagenome | biome: sheep rumen | host: Ovis aries | place: New Zealand: Palmerston North
AGCGGCATAGGCAGCACCAAATTTAGTTTCGGCGGCAGCCATACCTTTAATAGCTTTTAAGAAGATATACGCGCTGAAAGAACGAGCAATCTTTAAAGCAAAGTTACCCATATCAAAAACGCCAGAAGCGAATGGATACCAATCAATGTGTGTGCTGATTTCAACTGGGTGAGCATTGACTGTATATTCATTGTCGTACATTGGTTGATCAACACCCTTACGGACGCCTTCAGCCTTTTGATTGACTTTGAATAAGTCATTGGATTCAATTTTGAATCTTGCAGTTTCACCGTAACCAACTTGGTGGATTTCGGCAACATAACGTTCATATTCTTCGTTAACGACTTCTGGAACGATAGCTGTGACGACTTGTGCTAAAACAGCGTTGAAGTTGTCACGGACTTGTTGATTGTTTCTAACAGTTGAACGGTTAAAAGATTTTAAACCTTCAGCTTCATAAAGTGCTTCAAATGGAGTGCGAGTAAGAGCTTGTTTTGCAATAGCAGCAAGTAATTCTTTGTTTTTTTCTTCATAATCAGCAGCTTTCTTACCTTCGTAAGTAGCTCTTGCGAGGTCGAGAGTGCAATCGACTAAGTTGTTAAAAGATTCATCGTAGAGATTACGATTGTATGCGAAATATTTTCTCATATTATCATTCCCTCCCTATATTAAAGATCAACAACTTCACAGAGGTACATTTTACCTTTGGATTCCATACCAGCTGTTAAGTCTTGTTCTTTTAAAATTTTAATAGCATATTGGCTACCTGTTGGGGCAGCTTTTGGATCGTGTTTGAAGGAACCAGCTTTTGCTTCGGCATATTGACCGACTGTTGGTTTTGCTTCAAAGTTGTCTTCACCTAACCAGAATTTGTCATGTTTGTGTAATCTACGAACACGAGCTGGTTCACCAGCAGGTCTTTCTAAGTTGAATAACTTAATACCCATTCTGTAGTAGTTTTCGTTAATTTCACCACCGTCTCTGTCAGCTAAGTCGATAATAGCGACTTCGTCTGTAGCAGCAGCTGGGGCGGCAGCTTCATATAAATCATATTCATAATCACCTGTAGCAGCGTATGTAGTATCATCCGCAAGGTCGCCTAAAACGACTAAGGAGCCATCTTTGACTGCGGATTCTAAAACAGCATTAGTGACTTGGGAATCTGCATCTTGAGAGAGCATCTTTCCAGCAAAAAATAGATAAGCCATAATTTTTCTCCTTTTTTGTAAAAAATGTTTTTTATATTATCAAAAAACAACAAATTGCTTCGGCTACAATATCTCGTTGTCTTTGATCATATCATAATAATGTGGGAATTATTTACGATTGTACTCTTTAAGGGTTTCCCACTTGTCTTTCTTTTTGCCCTTCTTTTCTTCTTCAACAAAATCATTTGTGGAAGGAGCGTTAACTGGGGCTTCAAAGCTAGCTGGTGCTTCTGGTTCTTTTTGTCCTTCAGCTGGTTTTTCGGCTGGAGTAGCAGCAGCTAATTCATATAATTTAAGACCGATTGACTTTTTAAGGTCTTCGATAGAAGCAATGTTGCCTTCTTCACATTCTTTTTCAAATGAAAGGGCAATTTCATCTGTTAATTTAGCATTGTTAATAATAACTTTTGCTTCGGCCATAAAGTTCTTATGAGCTTCGGCCTTTTCAATTTCAGCGAATTTACTTTCGAGTGCTTCTTTACTAGCGGTGAGTTCTTCACATTCTTTTGTAAGTTCTTCACATTTTGCTTCTAACTCAACACACTTTTCATATTGCGCTTTACAGTCATAATTTTCTGATAAAGCAATAGCTAATTCTTTTTCTTCAGGTTTGAGACCTTCAGCGATCTTAGCCATTAAGCCAATTAATTCTTTTTCATTGTCGACTGTTTGACCAAGGATTCTCTTTAAAACCGGAATAATATAATCGCTGCCGTCTAAGCAGTCAGCACAGCCAACGTAATAATTTAAGCAACATTCCAATGTTCCAGCAAAACCGCTAATTCTGTCTACAAGCCAATTAATATCACTAATTTCTTCTTGATTTTCATTGTTTTGATGGACAGTCTCTTGGTTGCCTTCACCATTTTCAAATTGTTGATGGTTTTCGCCTTCTGTAGAGCCAGTAATTTTGTTTTCTACTGTTGTGGCGACAATACTATCTCCAACGGTTATTGAATTATCGACTGGTCCTGTGCTTGCTTCGGAATTTTGATTTGTGTTTTCAAAATTAGCTTGTGTAGAATCAGTATTTTGTCCTTCAACAACGCTTTGTTCGTTTTCTAAAACCATTTCAGAAACTTCCTCCTTTTTACTATTTTCAGAACCGTCTAATTTCTCATAAGCTAATCTTAGGCTTTGCATTTGTTTTTCATAGAGAGCAGTCCCCATGATGTCAACAACAGACAATTCTGCGCCTGCGATGCCTGGTTCAACCTTAACGCCGTTACGGCTACCTAAGATTGTAATACCAACAAGGTTAAACGCATTGATTTTCATCACGCCATTTGGCAAATCTTCATAATCAGTGATATCAACTTCAACTGATACGTTTTTTGTAGGACCGCCATTTTGTTTTGCCTTTTTTGCATCCTGTAATAATCTTTTTACTTGTTTGTAATTGTATTGTGTCCATAAGGCACAACTTAGGACTATCCAAGATAAGCCAGTATCAGGATCATCGACAACCTCAACTTCATCGCTTTCACGAATAAAGCCGATAGGTCTTTCACCTTTTCTGACATCTGTAGTATCCCAATAATCAATGTTGGTGTCAGGATCTTCTTTCCATTCACCATTGTGACTCACAAAATCACCATTCTCCCAATATCCTAGAATAGGCTTGTTTTTAAAACTGTCTTTGGAGGCCAACAATGATTCTTTTGTGAACCACGAGTTGTTTCGGTTAGGATTAGCGGTGCTTATTGCTTTCATACGGAGTTCTAAAAACTCTTTCTTTAAAATGGACTTGATATCGATCTGTGTAGCATCTACATCAAAATAAAGTTTTTTACTTTCCACGCCTATCCCTCCTTTTCCTCTTTTTTCGTTTTTGTAGAAGAGCCTTTATTCTTTCTTGGCTTTTTAGCCTTTCCAGTTGTCAAAATTTCATATTCTTTTTCTGTGGGTATTTGTCTAAACTTTTGCATACAATCATCGACAAAGCTATTACCATTTAATGCTACATAGTCTTTATACATATGATCAACATTGGCAATATCGTAATCCGATCTAAAGTGCTTTTCCAAACATTTATAATACACTGTTAAAATTCGGTCTCTGAGTGCATCCAATGTTCCATCAGCGACTTTCGTAAGTTTAGAATTTATCCTTTCCAACTGTTCATTGATAGGATTTGTGTGAAGCTTAACAACTGAGTCCACCGTCTCTACCAATTTTTTGTCTGACTCTTCCTTTTCAAACTTTTGTAAACGAAGTTTCTCTTCTTCTTGCCCCTTCTTTTCTTTGTCTTTTTTCTCGAAGTATCTTGTGAAACTATGTTTTAGCACGATACCTACTATGGTAGACACCGCAGTACTAGCACCCACAGATATGAGAGCAACTAACCACTCTGGCATATGTCTACCCCCTTACAAAGCAATGAAGTGAGTGTAATCTCTTATATGAACATTTAGAGTATGTGCATCCATTGCATTGGCTGCGTTTTTCCATTCTTCTGCTTGTTTCACATAAGCACTCAACTTGACTAAGAGTTCTTCACAAAAAATCCTAACTTCGTCGTCCGCATTTAAATCGGCAATACCAATAAGTTTACGAGTTTCTTCCAAAAGTTCTACAAAAGTTTTTTCTAATTCTGCAAATAAATCTGGAAGTTTTTCATAATCCTGTTTGTAACCGTTTATGTCAACACGAATAGGACGGGCGGATAATTCTAACATTTTATCTGTTATCTCATCCGCAAATTCGGGGAGTTTGTGAGCCACGCGTAAATGAACTATTTTAGCAATCTCATTATAATAATGATAATCTAAGCAATACGCTAAATTATCAACAATAGCATTAGCGTTGAAACATTTACCCGCTAATTCATTCATTTTATTGTATGATTCTAATGACATTCTCATACGCGTGCTCCTCCTTTTTAATATTTATTTTAAAATACGCGCGAAAATACGCGCAAATTAAAAACTATGCCGATTCACGGCCTTCTTTGGTATTTGTACCATTCTCAATACCTGCAGCCGTGGCATCGTTGTCAACTGAATTTTCATCAGCATTTGGTCTTCCGACCTTCGCTTCCTCACCGCTTTCTTCAGCTTTTTCTTCCTGTTCTTCTTGTTGTTCTTGAGTCTCCATATCCATTTCATGTTTGGATTGTTGAGTATACATCATAAAGTACTTATAGAAGTCTAATGTCTTAATATATTCAGCAACAGCTTTAGTGTCTCTCATAGACATTCTTTCAGCTGACATAAGCTTTGGAAGTAAAGCAATATTGCCACTAGTGACTTGCTCTTTTAATAATTTCACATTATCAAGATGATTAAAGATATCATCCCAGATTCTAATTTTCCAACGATATTCTAAACCAATCTTGTGTTGCAAAATAAAATTAATAACGTTTTCAAATTGTAAAGTCACATATTCTTGTTGAGAAGCTGCTAATTGTTTGGCGACATTAACTTGCGCAACGTTTGGTTTGTTAGTTGTAACTGTTAAACCTGCATCGCCACTACTTGTGATAAAGTTATCTGTCGCAGTATTTATAATATCAGATGAATTAATATCTGAATTTAATTGTTGTAACTTGATATTTTTTGCAGGGAACAACCAACATTCAATATTAGTTGAAGTCGCTATATTGAATTGATCCATCATACCCCTAACTGTTTCTGGATTAAAAATACTTTCGTCCTTACCAGCACGAGGATTTGGGATAGGTTCAATTTCACCTGTTAAAACTGAAGTAAGAGGAGTACTAGCAATTAAGCCTGCTAATGTTCCATAATCAGTTAATTCTTGTAGCTTCAACATAAGACCCATTGTATCTGGAGCCACCCAAGGATTTGAGTTATCGCTACCGAATGTAAAACAATAATCAAAAGGAAGTTTCACCCAGAAAAAATATTCTTCTGTTTGTCCTTTTCCTTTTATATATTCTAATGTCGAAGTGTATTCTTTACCGTTATATGTAAATTTATAGTTTTTAGCGAGGTCTTTATTAAGCTCATATTTCTTAACACCATCTGCTGTGGTGATTTCGTTTACGACCTTTCCAGTAATCATATCATCCCACACTTGCTCAAAATATTCGCCAAAGAAAGATGGAGAATTAGCAATATTCATAAAATACATGAAATTGAAAGAAACTGTAAACCCGAGTTCACCTTTGCCAGTGATTTTCACCCAATCAGTTGGTAGCTTTTGCAATGTGCACCAATCAACTTTTCTTTGCTTACCTTCGCCAAGTATTTTATTTCTAAGGATATAGCTAGATTTACCTTCTCGCTTTACTTCAAGAGCAATAGTCTTAAAGGTGTTAGGAATGTTAAATGTTTCTAACCATTCATCTGTTAATCTATCTTCTGTTTTAAAATCTTCGTCTTTATAACTTTCTTTGCCTTCTAAAAGGGTTGGAATTTTATAATAACAATATTTAGGAATATCTGCTGACCTTCTTAAAATGTTATAATAAATTTGTTGAGAAGAGCTATTAGCCCAGCCCAAGCTACGAAGTTGAGATTCGCTGCTACCAGGATTTGATAAAAATTCACTGATATTAGCTTTTCCGTATCTTCTCGCTTGTGTATAAATATTTTTTATGCGTTGATTCTGCAAGAAAGGATTTAATTTATTCCATTTATCAACAACAGTATTTACACCCTCTATCTTAGCAGAAGATGCAAGAGACATTTTTTGAAAAACATTTCTCCATTCCTTTGTCAATCGATCAACTAAATCTTCTTGCTTTTTACTCATGTCTAGTCTTTCTGTATTAGTTTCATTGACCTCTGTATCCTCAACGGAGACATTTTTTGGTCTACCAACTTTTTTAACTTTTTCTCCCATTAGTCGTTCTCCTCCGTTGTGTCAGATTTTTGATTTTTTTGTTTTTCGACTGCTTCATCGATTAATCTGTCTAATTCTTTATCTAAATTTTTAACCATTTCTTCAGTTTGCTTTAAAATCTGGTAATTTTTTCTTGTAAACTCAGTATAAAAGATTTTTGTAACCTTATCTACTACCCACATATACTCTGAATCTTCTGCATGGGGCTCATGTTTTTCATCAAAAGTATCAATAAAGAATTTCTTGTATCCGGCCTTTCTAATAATTCGACCTATTTTCTTTTCGTCTGTGTCACCATCTATATCTGCAAAATACATTGCATTATTAGACCACAACCAGTCCCCTTTTTTACCTAATAATTTGCACAACTCGCTAAAAGAAGCGTTTTCTGCAGAAAAATCGGTAATGATTTTACAACAAATCATATTTTTCTCCTTTTACATTCCTAGTTGCGTAAACAACTAAATAAAACCTATACTAATATAGACTTTAATTAACTTTTTACGAAGGGGCCCAGTTTCCTGAGCCCCTGATACGGTGGGCCGCTTGCGACTTCCACCTTCGATCACTATGTTATTTGACAAATGGTGATCTCCCTTGAAAAGGAGATTTACCCTTGCCACTATTGTTACGAACAGGAGCCCTCCCCATGAAAGGATTTGGCTTGCTTTCTTCAATAGATTTTTTCTGTAGTGGATCACGTTTTATAAATTTAGAGTAATCAAGGCCTTTAGGCTCACCCAACTCAGCAGTTTCCTGCTCTTGTTTTATTGCCCATGCGGCCATTGCCATTACATAAGCACGGTCATCGTGGACCTTTCGAGCCCATTCAGGTGGTAAACCATAGCTTATTTTACCTGTTTGTCTGTTCTTTGCTCTTACGACCAAGCACATTTCTTCAACCATTAATCTCATTTGAATTAGCGACTCTCTTTCGAGACGACTAAGTTTACGTGATTCATCTATTCCTGTTTCTTCATTTGGAATTAATAGGAAATCATCTTTAGGGTCTTCCGCTGCAAAAATTAAATCACCCATAGGTGCTAAAGTTCTGACAGCGTCAAACATAGCAGTTCTATATTTATTTGGCTCAAGCATCTGTTCGACACCAGGAATCGCATGAGGATAATTTTCTGCCCAACGGACAACGTCTTCTATATTTTCATCATAGATACCAGGATGTGTCTTCCCATCTTCGTCAACCCAATCTTTACATAATTCTTGAGCAATAACAGGAGCTTGGCCACCAACACCAAACCTTCACACACAACTTTACTATTAAATTATTTTTTACGAATTTGAAAGGATTTTAAATATGAGCGTCCGTATGTTTTAAAAACATAGTCTAAGATACAAGACATATCATTTAGACTATAGACTTTTACACCGTGCTCACGCATACATTTTGTTTTAGCAAGTGTTAACTCTGAAACATTTTGAGAATTATATTCTACAAGATCACTGTTTTCGTTTAAATAAAAGTCGCCTTTTATTTCTATTAACTCACCTTCACATAAAAAATCCGGAAAGTACTTGTGAGCCTTATTACCCACAAAGTAGTCAAAACTGCAAGGACAACGTTGGATATCTTTATTGTGATCCTTACAATAAATCCAAAAAGCTAATTCCCAAGAAGAGTCAAACATTTGGCCTTCAAATTTATAAAATCTTTTACTTTTACTGTGATATTCAAGAGTTTGAGTATAAAAAGGAACTCCATATTTTCTAATAAAAGTCTGTCTTGCTTTATCTACTGCGAGTGGATTTTTTGATATCCAGTCGACCCCATATTTTTTCAAGCAAGTCTGCCTTACATGTTCAACCATCGCATCAACCTTTTTTCGATAATAAGGTGATTGCACAAACATGGAACCATATTTTTCGGTCTGTACGCGCCTTGAAGCAATTAATTGTAATTCCAAAGATTTGGAAATATTATATTGTTTTAAACGCCTTCTGATTGTGCGCTCATTTACACCAAAATGAGACGCCGTCTCATCTGTAGTATGATTTTGAACTATATAATACTCGTATAATTCTTTTGCTTCAATTTTTTTAGTAATGCCGCAGACTTCTGCTGCTTCTTTTAACGAACGGCCAATTTTCAATCGCGCTAAATCTTTCTGTACCAGATAAATAGCTATACCATACCGTTCACTAATTTGTTTAGTAGAAAGCTTTTCTTCTAAATAAACTTTACACAATTCATCATTTGTGTACGGCCTTTCTATTTTTTTCATAAATATTCTCCTATCAGAATCGTATATATCGTAGTGGTAATCTTAGCGATAGGACCAAGAAACGGTTTGCAACCCGCTGTCCCACTATAATATAATAATTTAATAATAAAGTTGTGTGTGTTTATTCATATAATTTCGTTAGAATTATATAGCTTATTCAGCATCTTATATTTTCATATAAGAGTAGACTATATCTTCAACCCTGAGGGTTGCTCTCCATTTCGGGACACTCGCCCCTACTCCCTTGCGGGATAGTCGTTGAACCTTCCTCTCTTCGAGGCTTGGCTGCTGGTTATCCAATCTTATACTTTTTCACTTCTTGTTTAGGCATATTTCATCCTTGCATCTAGTATTATAAGCTCTAAGGAACTTCCAGTCAATTAAAAGAGTTATTTGGTACATTTATAGTCCGTACCTTACATATCACTATGTAACTTGACTTGTGTTGTCAATCAAGTAAGACTTTAACATTATCATATGCTGGAACACGATCTCCGCCATTCCAATAATAAATAATTTCACGTAATCTTTGAACTTGTTCAGCGATAGTCATAGGCTTCTTAACACCATCACCATAAAGATGAACTAAATTTTCCATATGAACAAACTTACCTTTAATCCTACCATCTCTTTCAATAATTTCAGTAACTAATACTGGAGAATTATCGACACGAGAAGCAGGGTCATAAGTAATAATATATTTATGCTTCTTACCACCCCATTGTCTAGGAACGAAATTTTCTCTGAATTTCACAACGTCGGAACGTGATAAAACACAGTCCTCACTGTCAAAGCGGTCGAAAATATTGTAATATTCACGGAACGCAGAGACAGGATTTTCTCTCATTCTTTTATCAATGGTTTCTTGAGTAAGTAATGGAGGGGTTGGTAAGCCATTCATTGTTGGGTGTAAAGGAGCTTCACAGTTAAGGTCGGCGACAAAGTAGTCTTCATTGCCAATTAACATCTGTTTAAAAGCGTCTTTATATTTTCCATAGAATGGTGAGTTAGTATCTGTGGCAGAACCAACATATAACATTAAGTTTGGTATATCAGGTGGATAAACGTCCGCATCATAATTCGCACCAGTCTTAAAGTCAGAACTCTGTGTCGCGAATGGTTCTACAAGGTTAAATAGTTCTTGTGGGATAATACCACTTTCATCAAAGCCTAAAAGATTACTTCTCTTACCAACGGTATTCTTTGCAGCACCGACGACGGCTAAAACATTAGAGCCATTAAGAAAGGTAACAGAGTCACCCTTCTTTTGGTCATGTGTAAAGCCATCTGTGTCTGCTTTAGATTTTGCAATTTCATCAAAAACAACTGTATTTTGTCTAATTAAAGATTTAACGTTGTTTTTAATAATGTTTTCCATCGTCATAAAAGATTCAGATGATTGTCTACCGACAGCACCTATAATATTAATTTTAGATTTAGGAAATAAAATTGCACGTAATTGTAATACGATAGCCATTAAAAAAGATTTACCAGCGTTTCTTGAACACACCCACACAGCAACTCTGCGAGTCCATGTGTTGGCGATCAACCACTTTTGATAATCTAATAAAGGTATCTGTAATATTTTTTCTACAAATTGGACAGGATTTCTTCTGCCCCATTGAATAAGTTGAACATATTTTTCCATAGCGTCTTGGTCACGGATAGTAAGGTTATTATCCGTTGTATTACCATAAACACTAATCATAAACTAACGGCCATCCCATAAATCATATTCACGATTAATAAATTCGTCAATATCTTCTTCTGCGATGCCCTTTTGTTGATATTGCTTTCTTAGCTGCTCAATTAATTTATCTTTTGTGATTAAAGATTTAGCAATACGCAAAGCTTCTTTCATCTCACGAACTTTGCTTTGAGCTTCGTGAACAATTTTATTTTGCTCAACTAATATATCTACATAATCTTGTCCTGTTAATTTTATTTGGTTTAACATAGACTTTACAGAAATATCAGATATTTGTTCTATGCTCTTACTAGTAGCAATATCATAGTAGTTAGTAATGCCTGGATCATACATATGTTCATCTATCGTATTCATAACATCGGATAACATACCTTTACCGTTGCTACCCAACGCTCTGCTATTAGAAAAACCGTTCTTTTCACTAATCGCAAGGACAGAAGTTGTCATCTTTGCGATCATTTCCAATTGTTTATCTAATTGTTTTTGCGTATCATCATCAAGTTGACCGCTATTAATAATTCGGTTAACGTTATTTTGGTACTTTCTAATATTATTATAACCAGTAACAACTTCAACAGCAGCTTTTGCACGAGGAATATCTTTTCTCATGCTGTCAGTGAGCATACCAGTTAAATCTCTATATAATTGAGGCTTATCATCAATTGGATGTTGATCGAACGGATCGTAACCAATAATTTTAATAATTTGCTCTCTATCTTTTCTACTTTCTTCTGGAAGACCAGCGACAACTAATTCTTCTGAATAAATTTGTTCAAAGTTTTCCATTTTAATTTGGTCAAAAAAAGTAATACCATTGAAACGGATATCTGCTTTAACAGTGTCTACATATATTTTTGGTAACTTCGCGTAAGCTTCATCACCTCCACCTTTTGTTACAAGTGCAAAGATGTCTTCCGCGAATGCAATATTATGTTTAAAGCAATACTCAAAAATAGCATGCTTATGATCACCACTATATTTTTGAACCAACAGTAAATATTCATCTTCTGACTTGGTATTGTCAGGTTGATCATTTGCTTCTTCGATTGCTTCTGCTACTTCAACCACTTCCGCATCAGTTAACATTTCTTCTGTCATGATGGCTCCTCCTTTTGCTTCCAAAACACTCATAATAAAAGGCCCTGTTTCCAAGGCCCTTGAGTTATAAGTGTTTCTCGATTTTATTTAATGCTTTGAAGATTGATAGTAATATTCACTAAGCTATCTCCTTCAAAGATTAGTAATGTTTGTTCAGGCTCACCGAACAACCCATGTTTTTCGCTATAGTCATCTAAGCCTTTAATACTACCATTCACGAACACCTTACTATTTAAGAATGTTTTCATTTTTGTAGAATGCCAATGACCAAGTGCGACATACTTAATAAATGAATGTGTCGCGGCAACATATGATTGTACGCTGGTGTTTACTGAAATCTCATGACCATGAGCAAACACGAACTTATCACCATTATTTAAAGTGAACAAACCAATATGTCTATCAAGATTATCGTTTGCAAACACGACATCTGTATCTTTTAATCTTTCTGCTAAATACCAGTCGATTAACTTTACTAATGATTCTTCATCTTTCGCGGCTTTATAGTCCATGATATATCTTGAATGGTTGTCCAAACAACTTCTATATGTCACTTCTGGAATTGCTTCCGCTAATTCAGCTAAAGCGTTAGCAACAACTTCAGCAGCAACCATTGTTTGATCCACTGCGTCAATTTCTTGGCCTAATCTTGCCGTAATATGAAGATCATTTTCGATAAGATCACCTAGATTGACAACATGGAGTTTTTCTACACCCATGCGTTGACAATAGTCGATTGTTTGTCTAACAACTTCTTTAACTCTACGTCTTGCTATTTCGACGTTGAATTTATTAAAGAAATTATCGACAACTGAACCAATGTGAAGGTCTGAGAATAATAACACAGCTTCAGCATTGTTTGAATCATAACATACGTCCTTTTTAAAATCAAGTGGAGGTAACGGTCTGACAGATTCTTTAATCAAATCTTTCATAAGTTCCACACGAGCATCTTCTCTCAATAATGCTCTGTAGGTGTTCATGTGATCTCTGGTCTTTACTTGTTGTTTATAAAGGCCTTGCTTTAATGCTTCTGTTTTTTCTTCAAACTCTGGGAATGTCATGTCACCAATAGTTTGACCTGATAACATTTTTTCGTTATGGACAATTGTACCGTCATCATAGCGCATTTGTTTAAAGTGTGTACGCAACGCTTCACCTTTACGAGGTTTGCCATTTCTACCAATGGTACCAAGCATACCTTGTAATTCGTCCCAGTTGCGTTCACCGACACTAATTTCAGTTGTGTACTTTTTACAAATTTCGTACACTTCTTCTTCAGTATACTCGCCAGGATTTTTTTCAAAGGACGCTACATAGTCAATAAATTCTTGTTTTGTCATTCGTTATCTCCTTGTTACTTTCTGTGTTCATTCGGGATCTTATAAAACTTGTGTTTTATCGTTTTTATTTGATCCCTTTCCCATATATACAAATTGTGTTTTTCCTGTTTAAAATCTATTATTTTTCTTCGATCTTTTCAGACTTTTTTGAATAATAGTATTTTTTAGAAGCGACATTAATTAACTTTTTCCTCTCTTTTTCATAACAAGTAGGACACAAGAAGCGCTTACATTTGCCCCCAAATGCAAATTGCTTGCCACACAAGGAGCAAGTTTGTCTATTTTCAGCAATAAGTTTAAGAGCTTTTTTTACGTCGTCAAGATTTTTTACTTCGATGGCTTCATCATCTTTTTCCTTTTCGGCCCAGTCAAACCAATAAATACGACCACCTTTCTTCTTGGCGATGCCACTGCTTAACACATAACCGTCTCCGACTCGATTAAAAGAAGCGATCTCATCTTGGTGATGTCCGAAATAATTATCTGCCAACTTTGTTTGTCTTAATGCCCAATTACACAATGTGCTATTAATCTCGACATTTTTAGTATGTTGCGAAGCGAACTTCCAATAAATCAACATGGCAAGCCAATATTGACGTACCCATACAGGTGCTTTAACAGAATTTAGGAATTTAATTTCTGAACTATATATCTTAATAGGTGCATAATGTTGCTTAAAAGTCTTATCGGCAATATTCAAACTACTTCTATAAACTTTTGCGAAAGTTGCCGCAACGGCTTCAGGATCATCTTTAAAAGCGGAGGCCATACCGTTCTTAATTTTTATCCACTGAAAATAAATGTCCCGATAAGTAAGTCCTTTTAGGGACAAAAACTTAATATAATGTGCCTCTTGCGAAAACACACTTTTATTATCGGAAGGATCATCACGACTCAATTTTCGAGTTTGATGTATTTTATAACACTGTCTACTCCAATCTAAAATCATACGGAAACCTCCACACAACTTATTTTACAGGATATTTTAAGGTTGTCAAGCCTTTTTTCGCGCATATATACGCATCAAACAGTAATACTATTCAACACATATACTATTTCAATACATAAATACCTGATTATATAATTTTTAATTATTGAACATAGTGAGATAATTATAGTTTATTAGATAACGTTGTTGAACGTAGTGAGACAATGTATTTTCTTTGAGATTAATATATATAATTAAGAGATTTCTTTAAAACAATGGTGTTTTCACTAATTTTTCATTAATTCCTGCAAAAAAATTGAAATATTTATATAAATATTATTGACAAATAAATAATATCCCTTATAATTATTACTGTAAGGGGTAGATATAAGAATCTACCAAAGGAGAAAACTATAACATGCCAACTATTTCAAACATGTGTAGCAAGCTTGACTCCAAAATATCAAAGATTCCATTCATCATTTTAGTCTGGGACATTGAAAATTCAACTTTCTGGCAATTGAATCGCCCAGACATTAGACCAACCAAAGAGACAAGCTTCACGATCGTATTTGATCCAAAATATAACAGTAGCTCAGTTCTTTATCCTGACACATATTACTGCAATACATTAGAAGAATTATCAGAAATTATTAATTTCGTTTCTGATAGCTATCCGTTATATTTAGAAAATATTTTGAATCATGAATATGATAATCTAATTAAAAGAGATAGTATCTTTAAAGAAGTAAAATATAACACAGAACTAGAATAATATTTCCCTTCTATTTATTAACGGACTTATTGCATAAAAATTATAAAAAAATATGCAGTAAAGTCATACAAAGACGAACAGCAAGGAGGAAAATAATGGCAGTAGTTCAAAACCTTTATAAGGTATTCAAATTAAAAGCTTCATTTCTTGTAGAAAATAACTGTGTCATACCAACTTATACAAAAGCTCAAGGTAGAAAAGACGATAATATCGTTTCTATCGGTGACAATATCATTTTCCAACAATTAAGATATCTGCATAATGATTATAGAGATCATCATGAATTATTTAATTATGTCAGTCGTTTAAGAGATACGATGCATTATTATAAAAAACAAGGTGATTTCAAAAAAGCTTCTGTTCTTAACCAAAGAATTGATCAAGTCTTATTTGTTTCGGATATTATTAATGTTATTATTGACAAGAAAAAAAGTGATTTTCATAAATTTAGAACAAAAGGATTTTATGTTAATGGAATCCACTACGTATATTTATGCAGCGGTTCAGGACAAATTCGTAGAAACACCGCGACTTTCGTCAATGAAGAATATCGCGATATTTTAGTCGAGAGGATAAATTGTGGTTTAGACAAAAAAACATCTTCCTTTGTCCTTGCAAAATACAGTGCTTACTTTGCACTTGCTTTTTCTTCTATATTCTGGGTTAGAACTCCAAGAGTTTGTGTCATTAAAGACTTTATTAGGGTTTTACCAAATCAAAAAGTCGATTTCATCGTTAAAGATGAGAATGATAATGGACAAATCGAAGAAAGAGTTATGGACGTTGAGCTCAACTGTGCTGATGGGCAAGGCTTAATCGATCCAGAATTCGCAAAATTATGGGCCGAAGATATGGACTTGCCTTATTTACCTTGCTCATTCGTTGCTCGTTCCTGTTTTATTAAAGGCAACTTAGCAACATTTGATTTTAAAGAATATGCTCATCAACATGGAATTACAACCATCCGTGATAAATGGGGAAAAGAATATAATATCGATGAGATTGATGTCCTTCTTTCTGAATCACAATTTAAAACTCACAAATATTATAATAGTTGGCAAGAATATTGTGACTATGCAAGAGAGGGAATGATTCACTGGGGCGTTGCTCGTTACAACCGTAACTACGATGATGAATATATCCCAGCAAACTATCAATACATACAAGCGTTAACCTTATCTAAAGAAGATGTACACGAGCTAGTACAACCAACAATTGAATGGATACAACAAATCTGTTCTGGTGATCCGCTCTATGCTCTTCTCTACGCTTTTGGTTCGAAAGCAGATGATGCTGTCTATTCTTCCATGTATGGTACAGCTCAAACTGTTGCGATGAAGGCTCTTGTTAAAAATATAGATTTCCTTAATGACACCTATATTCAACGCAAATTATATAAAAATATTACAGAATCTATTAACCGTGCTAAATTAGGTAAAATCTGGGTTCGCGGTAACTACCAATTTATGGTTGCTGATCCAGTGGCTCAGTGTCAATCAGCTCTTGGCCTAGAACCAACAGGCCTTCTAAAAGCCGATGAGGTCTACAGTGCCTTCTGGGACAATAAAGGCGTCCACTACATCGATGCCTGCCGTAGTCCTATGATTGACTTACACGAGCACAACCCAATGAAAGTAATTGACACAGAAGAAGCCCGTTATTGGTATCAATATATGCCAAGCGGAATTATCTACAACACATACGATACAAGCTGTGCAAGACATAGCGATTCCGATTATGACGGTGATATTGTTATGACAACAGATAACCCATACTTCTTAAAAGGTTCAAATAAAAATCATAATGTGATCACCTACGAAAAGGGCCTCGCCAAAACAGAAAAAATGACCGTGTCCAATATTACAAAAACAGTTATGAAAGGCTTTGGCACAGGTGTTGGTGGTTTCTCCAATACAGCAACCTGCCTCTACGCGATGGCAGCAATATTTAATAAACCAGGTCACGAAGATCAATACAATGAAATTATGCGTCGTATTAAACTCCTTCGTGAAATCGTCGGCCAAGAAATCGATCGTATTAAAGGTGCGGACAAACCATCTCTTCCATCCTCTTGGAAAAAATATGAACCAATTCTTGAAACAGACTCGCAAGAAGTCAAGACAGAAAAGATGCGCCGTAACGCAATGGTTATTTCTAAAAAGCCTTACTTCTTCCGCTATCTCTATCCTGAATTAAATCAACGTTTCAAACAATTCGAAGCGTCCTATAATCAAGTCAGTCGTGATATGTTTGGTATTAAGTTCAAAAAGCTTCTAAAGATGGAAGAAAAAACACCAGAACAAACTAATTTAGTTCGTAAATATCAAAAGTATTCACCTCTTATCACTTCAGATTGCACAATGAATCGTCTCTGCCGTGAATTTGAGAATGTTGACTTCGATATCCAATTTGCCAAAGATCCTTCCACTCCAACAAACAAAAAACAAGTAGTTTCTAAATTACCAACATTTGTTTCTTGGTACAAGGACATGCCACAAGAAGATTATCAAGCTCATCATAAAGTGATTAAAGACCTTTATAAAGCATATACAGCTCGTCGCCAAATTAAATTCATTACCGAATTATTCTCCGACTCAGCTTCCTCAGCATATCTCGATAAAGAAGAATTCCTAGAACGCCGCACAGGCCTCTTCGATCAATTAGTGGAATCACTTCAAATTCGCCTCGATGAGAGTGGTATTTGTAAAGAAGAGTTCCTCTATCATTGCCACATTCTTTCATCAGAATACGCTAGCTTTAACTGGGGATTCGCGTGGGATATATTAGATGATGCACTCCTTGAACTTATTCCACAAGGTAAATCATTTGCACCAGTCCATGATCCAAATGGTCGCGTCTATCTCGGTGAAACCTATGCTCTAAAAGAAATTACCAAAACAGATGAAATTGCCATCCAAAATCTTTGGACATCTATATTCGGTGATCCGGAAGAAGGAGAATAAAAAGACATGAAACAGTTTATGAAACTTCAACCTAAAAATTGGCAAGCTATCTATGCTCTTTACCTCTCACATATTGACGATCCCGATGTGGCTCAAAAGTTTACCACTCTCGCAGAGGAAGAACTAAAAGCCCGCGGTTTCGCCGATGAGCAGGCGGCGTCAATAGCTTCTGCGCTTCTTAAAACATTTACACAACCGGACCTTAAATCCTCGTTCATTGAAGGTGACGATGAAGAAGATGAAGCTAAATTATCGCTTCAAGATATCAAGCTTCTTAAAGAGAAACTTCTTCACGAACCATCTCCAGAAGTTCGCCGCCTTCTCATTGCGCTTCTTGTCTATGCCCGTGCCAATCCGCATCCTTCCTTCTGGATAAAATATGATAAAAAAGTAATCCATTTTCTCGCATCAACACAAAAACTTAAAGTTTCTGATCAAAATTACTTGACAATGCGATTACATAGCCTGTATAATTTAGATATGCAAGTAGTAGGATCGAATCAACCTATCCCTTGTTTCCGTATATCGTGGCAGGCAGAGCAACAACCGCTAGCAGATACGACCGATAATCCTCTTGTGCTTCTCGGTCCGCTCTCACCATCCACTATTACGTCCTTCGCAAGTCAAATACCTTATGAAGACGACTATGAAGAAAAAATTGAGGTAGCTGAGTAATGAGAAGTTTTACAGAAAGACGTGCTTATAAAAGAGCCAAATATGTCCTAAAACAGCTTCATGCTGAATTAAAGTATAAGCGTGGTGTTTATACAATTAAGTGGGCTCAACGAGAAGGTCCAAGATTATTACTTGATTTATATAGCTATACTGTTACAGGTACAGATTTAGCAGATGCTTTAAAAAACTACGATGAAATTAAGGCAAAACAAAGATTTAGTTAGAGGAGAAAAAGAAAAATAATGGAAGATACAATGACTAGGCCACTAACTTCTGCTGATGTTACTAGAATACAGACAGAACTTACAATTAAAGAAGCTTTCCATATGAATGATGATCCCAATGATACTTCCTATGATAATCCATTTGGGTTAACTACTGTAGAGCCAATACCAGTTCTCGACCCACAATTTAATAGAGAGACAAGACGCTATGCGAAAAAGCACAAGATTACATTAGAACAAGCATTTAAAAAAGTAACAAGGAGAACAAAAAGATGAGCAAACCAGACAAACCACTTATTTCAAAAGAAAAATTTGTTGAGATTATTAATTTCATGCGTGAACGTGATACATCCTTTGATATTATTGCTTCAGCGATGGAGAAAGTTTGTCCCGGATTTGATGTTGACTTTGTTCCTAATCTCTCCTACAATGGAAAAATAATTGATCTCCTCAATACGTTCTTCCCAGACGAACAAGAAGATAGCTTAATCGAGTACTATGTTTATGAAGCCAATTATGGCACCGAGCGTGGTATGGAATTTATCATTGTAGATGGTAAAGAATATGACATAACAACACCAGAGCAACTATACGATGCCTTAGTTGATCTAAATTTCGCAAG
>AUXO015988278.1_pt1 | contig 18583 bp, 15 predicted proteins | sample 768731 | NCBI WGS metagenome assembly AUXO01 (sample SAMN02715735, study PRJNA202380) | gut metagenome | biome: sheep rumen | host: Ovis aries | place: New Zealand: Palmerston North
GACGTGCAGCTCTTCAAGTCCATTGTCGAGGGAAAGACAGAGGCGGTTATGAGCCCTGAAACGGAAACAGCAGAGGGAAAAGAATGCTTTGTGGTCGACACCTATCTGACTGTCGAGGAGACGGAGGAAGCCATGTCAAACGCGGCCTCCATACTAAGCCAGATGGGGATTCCCACAGATCTGTACCCGGAGGACATGTTTAAGGACCTGTCAGTTCCTACGAAGGTGTGGATTGATGTGCAGACGGGGCTCCCTGTCAAAACAGAACAGGACCTCACGGAAGCGCTTAACCGCATCATGGAAAAGCTGATAAACACACTTATCGACAACGAGGCGGCGGCACAGGCTCTGACAGACGGGACCGCGCAGACTGAGGAGGCGGCAGACGGCGATACAGCTGCTGAAAGCGCGGCGCAGACAGTCCCTGACGTGTCAATGAAAATAAACAGATATACCACGGAAGTGATTTTCCAGGGCTATAACGAATTTGAACAGATCGTAATCCCCGAGAATGTGCGCAGCGCGAAAACCGCAGACGTCTACTACGCACAGTGACCGGTCTCGCAGAGCGACAAACACGGCAACGCGGTGTTTGTGCCGTGTTTGTCGCTCTGCGGTAATACAATAGCATATGAGTGGTCAGAAAGGGGGATACACAATGGAAATGTCAGCGATCACACACGCGGCTCAGCGCAAAGCTTTTGAGGCGGCGCTGAATGCGGCATTGAAGAAAACGGAAAAAAGACGCGGCGAGGGATATGCCGGGGTCGTCAACGCGATCGAGAAAGCGCTGGGGGACGGCTGGAAACCGGAAGCCTATGAGCAGCTGCGGGCGGCCGTATCCAAGGATGGAAAGTGGGCGCGATATTTTGACAACCTGCTGGACAGGACCGACACGGACTACCTCAAAGGTATGATTATGTCGCTGCTGTATGAAGGGGCGTTTTACGGATACGGGGCAACCAGAAAAATGGGCGGGGAGCTCGGTATAAATGTTCCCTGGATTATCCTTTTCGACCCGACCAGCAGCTGCAACCTGCACTGTGAGGGATGTTGGGCTTCGGAATACGAGAGAGCGCTGAATCTGTCCTGGGAGGACATGGACGGCCTGGTCAGGCAGGGAAAAGAGCTTGGGATTCACGAGTACCTGATGACAGGCGGCGAACCCTTGTGTCGCAAGAAAGATATTATTGAACTTGCCATGAAGCATCAGGACTGCGGGTTCATGATCTTCACTAACGGAACGCTGGTGAATCAGTCCTTCTGCGAAGACCTGCTGCGGTGCAAAAATATCGTCCTGATCCTGAGTATCGAGGGATTCCAGAAGGCTACGGACGCAAGGCGCGGAAAAGGAGTCTTCGGAAAAGTGACACGAGCCATGGACCTCATGAAAAGCAACGGATTATTATACGGAACATCGATCTGCTATACGAGAGAAAATGTAGAAGCGGTGACCAGTGACGAATTCTATGATTTTCTTGTCGACATGGGAGCCTCTTTCTCGTGGTACTTCCACTATATGCCTGTAGGAAACGATGCGATACCGGAACTGATGCCGACACCGGAGCAGAGAAAATACATGCATGACCGAATCCGGGAAGTGCGAGGATTTGAAGGCGGTAAGCCGATCTTCCTGATGGACTTCCAGAACGACGCCGAGTTTGTCGGAGGGTGCGTCGCCGGCGGAAGATTTTACTGCCATGTTAATCCGAACGGCGACGTGGAACCCTGCGTCTTTATCCATTACTCCGGTGCCAATATCCACGACATGCCGCTAAAGGACTGCCTCGCACAGCCGCTTTTCAAGGCTTATCAGGAAAAACAGCCTTTTAACGACAACATGCTCCGGCCTTGTCCAATGCTGGAAAACCCGGAGATATTGCGTGAAATAGTCGAAAAAACAGGTGCAAAGAGCACGGATATGCTAAGTCAGGAGTCCTGCGATCACCTGTGCAGGAAGTGCGATGCGTACGCAGCGGCCTGGAAGCCTGCGGCGGACGAACTGTGGCACGCAGGGAAAAATAAAAAAGTGCTTGCCGGGTAATTACATAATTGTCCTTCTCTCTACGAAAATGGGCCGCCTGTAATGGGCGGCCTGTTTTCTTTGGGGAAAGTTGAGGAGGTACCGCATGGACCTGCGCAGGCGCTGTCACGTCCGGGCAGGAACAAACGGAAGATTGTCAATCTTGATGCGCCACTCCCGGGAGTGGTGGTAAAGACATTGAAGAAGGCCCCTGGCAATATCCCGCGGGCTGTAAGCGGGATCGACATTGATGTGGCGCACGGCCCAGAAGACCCCTGCGTCTTCAATCATACATACACCGATAAGCTTCCCCCTGTCATAAGCTGTTACTCTGCTTCTCTCTCTTTCAAAACAATATTCAATTTCCCTTTCCGTAAACATTTCGTCACCTCTTTTTGAATGTGCTGCGTGATTGTTTTGCCTGAATGTCTTAAATGCTTTGGGTGCTATAACGCTGCCATCTGGAAATATCAAGAATTTTACAAAAACAGTTCCAACATTTTACAAATCGAAATAGTGTGAAAACAGCCTCATAAAATGGGGCACATAATAAATAAGTATAATAATTTCTATTTTGCCGCGGACATGTTTTTGAAATGTTTGTACGACGTTATTATCGTCCCTGTATAGTTTGATTTATAAGTAAAGGATCCTCTGCTGCAACCAAAGTTCTTTTTTGCTAAGGAGGTATTTATATGTCTGAAAAGAAAAAAGAAAAAGAAATTGTAAAAGCTGTCTATTTACAGTATGACGGACAGGAAATCTCACTTGAGGAAATTGAACGATTAGTAAAAGAAAACTATGACTCGGTAAAGAATGGGACAGATGATCCGAAGGACATCAGGATCTATCTTAAGCCGGAGGACAGAAAAGCTTATTACGTGATCAATAATGACTTTGCGGGAGAGATCGATCTCCTGCCGGAGCAGATTTAGTGTTTGTTTTCGGTATTCATTTGGCGTTATCCTTTCCCCTTTAGTATTTGTGCGTTCTCCTTAAGTCGCTCGCGTGCGTTACAAATGCGGCAGGGAGGCAAAAAACCACCTTGGAGTGATCCGGGTGGTTTTTTGTTGGAATGACGGCAATGCGTTAGTAATCCGTTAGGGAGTATCAACTATCATTTATTTACTATGGAGTAATTCCACGCATTGGCAGATGACAGGTCGCATAGAAAGGATGGTTATGTTGGCGCGGTGATTGAAAAAGGCGGGGATTGTCCATACATACAAGTAGCTGTTAACAGATAGGTCCAGAGGGAGGAACATTATGCGACCGAAAAGGAAACCGTTAAATGTGATCGCGGTTTTGCTGTGCCTGTTTCTGCTGTTGAACACGTTTGGGCAGACGGGCATTGCATACGCGGCGGAGGAATCAGAGACGACAATCAGCCAAACTGCTGACGAAAACGAAGAGGCATCTTCAGGAAACGAGGAGGCGTCTTTGTCGAAAACCGAGGCGGGAAACCAGTCAGCGGGCGAAGAAGAGCCCAAACCGGAGAACGGAGAAACGAAAAATCCTGACGAAGAAGGAAAGACTTCGCAGGAAATGACGCCGGAGGAAGCAAACGAATCAGAAACCGAGGCAGTTTTAAAAGATGCGCGGGAGAACGCCGAGACGCTCACGCAGAGCGAAGAAGAAAAAGAAGAGCAGGATATTTCTTCCGTAAAGGAGGAGCCTGCGGATGATAACGCGGCGGCAGCCGAATCTGCTCCGGAAGAGAAGACACCGGTCAGAAGAGCGCTGCGAAGCGCGCCGTCCAGCGCGGACCTTGCGGATTTTCTGGTCAACGTGGATGTGAACGCGCCTACGGATGAGAACGGAAATTATGTCATTGATCCGAACAGTACCTATGAGGTCACATTCGCCTTCCGGGAAAATGAAGGAATCCAGTTTGACAACGAGAACGACCTGGTCTACGACCTGCCTGAGGGATTGTCTGCTCCAAATGTCGGCGCGACAAGTTTTGATATAAACATTGTGGATGATGAGGGGACGGTCGTAATTTCCGGTAATACGTTTGAAATAAACGGAGGCGTTCTGAAGGTTCGGTTTAATCAGGGAGATGCCAATATCAACCGGCTCAAAGCACTGGCAAATGTGGCGTTTCAGGTACAGTTCGGCGCTCAAATTGATGAGACCGCGTCCAGTATTATTTTTAATTCGGATATAGAAAAGGAATTTGTGTTTGAAACAAATTCGGATCTGACAATTGATAAAGCAGTGACCTATGATATGGACACGGACACCGCGTCCTATGTCATCACAGTTGAGTCATATGGCTACAACGAAAATGTGTCAATCCAAGACGTTATGTCCGGCACCGCGCTCATTCTCAACCGGGATGTGACGGTAGAGTCAAGCGTCCACGGAGTGTTGAATGTCGCAGTTGACTACGATTCGGTGGAAAAAGGATTTGTAGTAAATGTTCCGAGCATGGAAAACAATGAGAAGCTGACGATTCGCTGCACCGCGACTGTGGATAATAACAAGATCAGCTCCAACGGAACGGTAAACCAGACAAAGAACACGGCTCGGGTCACCAGTGATCAGGTGCCGGACGGAAAGGAAGCCAATGCGGACTTCGCGGGGCAGGCGGACTTCCAGAGAGTTGGCAAGGATGCTGTAGGCGACCCAGTTCAGATCGGAGATAATCTGTATCGGCAGACATGGAGAGTTCGCGTCAACGAAGACCATAAGCTTGACATGGGCGGCAATAACATTGATGACTGGATCGCCTCAAACAGCCGCCCCTTTATGTCGTTCGACGGGGACGGCCTGACCGTCATCGTGACGTTCGAGAACGGAACTGTCGAAACTCGAAACGTTTCGTGGAGCGACCTGTATCTATGGCAGGACGGAAATGGCGGTATATGGGGATGGAGATATACGGCACCGGAGTCTGACGGAAGAGCTTCTTATGATATTACCTGCACCACTCTCATCAACACCAACGGCGCGCTGGGAGACCTGACGCTCCTAAATGGCGCGCAGGTTTTCGGATCTTATGACGAAGGAAAGACAACCGTTGGCGTTATCGGAGAAAACGTATTTGATATAAAGAAAGAGGCGGTGGGAACAACTTCGACGGAATCCGAATGGAAGATCACCGTCACTGTTCCGGGAAGCGGACTGTCAGAGCTTCATGTCGTGGATGACTGCCCTAAGATCGAGGGGGACTCTAATATAGATCCTCTCATCGACAGCACAATGGAAGTTGAAGGCCTGCTTGAAGGAGAGAGCTGGAGACTGGTGCATGCAGAAGGCGCAAGGACATTCGTTGTATATTTCTACAAATCGGAAAACCAGAGCGCAGAAAATGCAGGCGTTCTTCCGACTGCAGACGGACAGCCACGTGACATTGTGCTTCACTTTAAAACACAGGTAGATCAGGAATGGCTTGACAGGGCTGCAGAAAACGGATATGTGTCCTCGAAACTTTCCATACATCGCAACTATACGTCGGCGTGGTCCGGAACATACAGGACAAACACAGTTGATGCTTATGTAGTTCCGGTAAAGCCCGAGTTCATCAAGAATTTCGCGGAGCGCGCGGAAGCGGAGATGGACGGAGTAACCTATCCGGTATTCCGCTATACGATCACGATGCTTGGACCGACACAGGACGGAATCGTGATTCAGGATTCTTTTGAGACAGACTATCTGAAGTATTATGAAGCGGAAGGAATCAAGATCCTTGGCGGAACAAGCAGCAGTGCGACGGACGGCAACGGCACAATTTCCGCGGAGAATACGCAGAGCGGCATGGATATTACTGTGAGCAGTTTCCCGAAGCGAGGAGACGGCAGCTTCTATCCTTACTACAAGATATCCTATTCGCTTATCGTCAAGGACTCGAATGCTCTCGAGGCTCTTAATGAAGAAGCGGCAGCTTCTACAGGCGGAATTGATCTGAAGAATACGGCTGTCTGGGAGAATCTGTCGTCCAGCAGAGTCGTCAACTACACTTATTTCCCTTATGTAGACAAGGAACTTGCTGAATCGGCCTCCCCGGATAACGGATATGTCGCTGAGTTTAAGGTAATTATCAATCAGTTCGCGGAAGATCTGGATCCTGCATCGGATACGATAACTGTGCAGGATGAGTTGTCCTCCAACCTCAGATTGGACCAGAATTCCATTTCTGTGACGCCTGAGGCGGAAGGAATGAAAATCCAATTTGACAGCGCTTCCAACACTATTATTTTTACAGACGTTCCGGACAGTACACGATTTGAGATTACGTACAGAGCCAGAGTGCTGGGAAAAGGCAATATCACATACTCCAATAAAGTTAAGCTCGGGAACTACGAAAAGATAGTAGAAGAGGAAGTAAAGATCGAATCGAGCGGTTCCGGAACCGGAAGCAATCCGAGTATCACGCTGGTAAAGCGCGATTCCGAAAATGTTTCCGCGACACTGGCGGGAGCTACCTTCCAGCTCTTCTATTTGAGTAGAGACACCAGGATACCCGTGACGGACAGAGATGGAAATCAGGTTTTCTTCACGACCGGAGCGGACGGAACTGTCCTGATCGCAGGAAACCAGACCACACTCGGATGGACTCTTTGGGAAGGCAGAACCTACCAGCTGGTGGAGATTACAGCTCCCGCAGGCTATGAGATCAACGAGACGCCGACGGAGTTTGTCCTTTCAAGCACCCCCTCCAGCAGTTTGGAATACGATCTGACCGGAGACGTTGTGGACGCGTTCGACACAAGAATAAAGACGGAAGTCCCGGTCTGCAAGACCTGGATCGGACCTTCTGCAGAGAGTGTTACGGTTTACCTTAAGATCGGGGAAACTACAGTTCAAACAGCTACAATCGGAGAAAGAAATAACTGGCAGTATACATTTACCGGCCTGGACAAATACGATTCTGACGGATCGGAAATTGTATACAGAGTCGAAGAAGAGCCGGTTGAAAACTACAGGACAGAGATCACGGGTGACGCAGAGAACGGTTATGTGATCAATAACACAAACGCCGAGACCATCGACATCCCCGTTGAGAAGACATGGATCGGAGAACCTCTTGCACAAGTGACAGTACGGCTTCTCGCTGACGGAGTTGAAGCAGACAGCGCCGTGCTGACGGCAGAAGGCAATTGGAGCCATGAATTTATAGGACTTCCCAAATACGATCAGACAGATGGTCACGAAATCCAGTATGACGTGGAGGAGGAGCCTATTGAAGGTTATATAAGCAGCAGAGAAGGGACTATAACCGAAGGATTTATATTCATCAATGAGATCACCGGAAAAGTTTCTGTACCGGTCAAAAAGAACTGGATTGGCCCGGAAGTGGATAAGGTGACCGTGAATCTTCTGGCTGACGGCGAAAAGGTCGATTCGATCGATCTGAGTGCCGACAATAACTGGCAGTACGTTTTTGAAAATCTGGAAAAGTACAAGCAGGGAAAAGAAATTAAGTATACCATCGAAGAGGTGGAACTGGAAAACTACAAGAGCGAAATCACAGGTGATGCGACCGAAGGTTATGTGATCAATAACACGAACACCGAGACCATCGATATCCCCGTTGAAAAGACATGGGTAGGCGAAACCCTCGATCAGGTGACCGTACGGCTGCTCGCTGACGGAGAAGAAATAGACAGTGCAGCTCTGACGGCGGCAGAAGACTGGAAACATGTATTCGTCGGACTCTATAAATATGATCAGGCGGATGGCCACGAGATTCAGTACTCTGTGACGGAAGACGCTGCAGAAGGGTACAACACCAGCATCAGCGGAACTGCGGCGGATGGATTCCAGGTCATCAATACGATCACAGGGCAGGTTTCCTTTACCGTAACAAAGAAGTGGGTCGGGCAGCCGGCGGATTCGGTCACAATCAAACTCCTTGCAGATGGTGAGATCGTTCAGGAAGTGACACTCAGTGCTGACAACGGGTGGAAATACCTGTTTGCCGGGTTGGAACAGTATAAGGACGGAACCGCGATCAAGTACACAATTACGGAAGACGATATCGACGGATACACTTCTGAAATTACAGGCAGCGAAGAAGAAGGCTTCACTGTGACCAACACAGAGGAAGAGAAGCCGAAAAAAGACAAACCGCAAAAACCTTCTAAGCCGGCAAAAAAGAGTAAGGATTCGACTAAGACCGGAGACAACAGCAACGTTCCCCTCTGGATTTCGCTGATCACCGCGGCCGGTGTGATTCTTGCTTATCTTCTCTATAGAAAGAAAAGAGAAAACAAGAACTAATCGGGAGGATGACAAGCGGCAGTCAATTCCTGAATTTGACTAACAACAAAAAATAGTGTATTCTTGTACAACATTCAAGCAAGGACCTCCGGGGCTTCATGAATCCCGGAGGTCCTTGTTTTTTACACCAAATGTTAGTAATGCGTTAGTCTTGGTGAATATTATATTAACTATGTATGCGGCTGTAGGCGACGCGATGTCTCGCTCTGCGAGTCCCGAAAGATGGAGGACCTATGAACACTACAGACAAGATTATTAAGAAACCCATCACGTACAAAGTGATCGCGGAGGCCTTGTTCGACAACTATGAGAGTATTTACGATGTAAATCTCGATACACACAAGTATAAAACTTATTATCAAAGCGAGGATTATCAGGAACTGCGACTTTCCCGGAAAGGGGATGACTTTTTCAAGGAGTTGCCTGTTGCACTTGACAGACTCATCGATCCCGAGGACCGCGACTATGTTTTGGAAGGTCTTCAGAAAGAATGTCTCGAGAAGGTATTTCAAACGAATAAATACCACCAACTGGTATATCGGATTATAAGCAGAGAGAAAGAAATCTATCATCAGCTAAGGGCTATCAGACAGACAGCGGAAGATGGAACCCACATTCTCATGGGAGTGAAAAATATTGACAGCCTAATGCGCACACAGAAAGCGCATGAAGAACAAATCCAGGCTATGAAAGAAAAGGAACACAATCACATTGAGGCAGTTCTTGCCAGTGCAGCGGGTTATATAGAAGCAAATCTGACAGGCAACTGTGTGCTGGAGAGGTCTGTATCAACCCGGCCCAATAAGGGCAGACAACTCAAGGAAGTTCCTCGGGAGTTTATCTTTAATACTTATGAGGAGCTGCAGAGATGGATCACGGAGTATCTTGTAATCCGGAATAAGGAAAAATATTCAGAAGTCAGCAGCAGATCTTTTTTGCTGAACGAGTTTGAGCGAGGAGAGAAGAGGGCTTCTGTACTCTTTTCCAGTATTTCCAAGAACGGTACGGAGATGGCTTGCCGTGCTGTTTTTTATCTTTACAAAGAGAAAAAATCTGGTAACGTCCATGTCTTTGCAGTGATCTATGACCTCACGGAGCAGCAGAGAAAAGAAAAAGAAAGGGAAGAGCTCGAAACGGCCCTTCAGGACAGCCGCATCCGAAATTCAACCAGTCAGATGCAGCCACATTTTCTGTATAACGCGCTTGGTTCCATTCAGGAAGTCATCTTAATTGACCCTCAATATGCCTCGGATCTGCTGGGAGATTTTACTGTGCACCTCAGGAGCTGTGTCCGCGCCATGTCCAGTGATGAGCCGATTCGCTTTGCGGAGGAGCTCAAGAATATAAAAGCATACGTCAACATTGAGAAGATGCGACTGGGGGAGAAACTCTCTGTCGTCTACGACGTGGAGAACATGGAATTTGACGTCCTTCCGCTGAGCATTCAGCCGCTTGTGGAGAACGCGATCCGCCACGGCATTCATAAAAGAGGAATGGAGGGAGGTACCGTCACGATTCGGACGTGGAGAGAAGAGGAAACGTCGTTCGTGCAGGTTGAAGACAACGGAGTCGGCTTCGATATAAAGAAACTTTTGGAGGACGTCAAAGAAGGAAAAAAAGATTCCACGGGACTCGGCAATATAAGGTTCCGGCTCGAGAAGATCATGGGGGCAACAGTGGATGTATCCAGCACTGTTGGCAAGGGGACGACCGTAACTGTTCGGATCCCCGGAAGGGAGAGCGCAAATGAGAGCAATAATCGTTGATGATGAACAGCTGATGATCCGCAAATTCGTCAGACTGACTTCCGAGATGCACGACTTGACCATTGTGGGACAATTCGAGTGCTCCGACGACGCCGTATCGTTCGTCAAGGAGAACTCCGTGGAGGCGGCCTTCATCGATGTGGAGATGCCGATTGTAAACGGAATTGAACTTGCTAAAAGACTGCGCGAGCTGCGCAGTGACATCCTGATTATCTTCATCTCCGCCTATGACGAGTATATCAGGGACTCTAATGAGATCGGAGGCGACTATTACATAGTCAAGCCCTACACGCAAAAAGTGTTGGAACTTGCCATGGAAAAAATCCGCCTTCTCTCAAGAAGACAGCACAAGGAAATCTATGTGCAGACATTCGGTCGATTCCTGGTGCTCAAAGACGGAAAACCGATTCCTCTGTCCGGGAAAGCTAAGGAAATACTGGCCCTGATTGTCACCAGGCGTGGAAGAGAGATCAGCAACGAAGAAATCTATACTACGATCTGGGAGGGGCGTCCTTACAGCAATTCCTATATGAGCGTCTACTATAACGCTCTGCGTCGGCTCAAAACAACACTGCGCGAGGCGGGAATCAGAAATCTTCTGGTCTCCACCACCAGAGGGCAGACAGTAAATACAGAATTATTTGACTGTGATTACTACGACTGGAAGGACAAGAACAGGGATTTTCGAACGGCTTTTGAAGGTGAGTTTTTATCGGAATACTCCTGGGGAGAGTATATTTTGGCAGGACTTGTCAGTGAAGAGGGCTACCCGATGGAATAAGAGTTGTGGCGCACACGCAAGCGGGAAGATTACCGCTTTTGCGTGTGCGGCCACTTGTATAGGAAGATAAACAGAAAAAGGAAGAAAGCACTTGGAACGTACACGGTCAGGCTCACCTGCCGCGTTTATCTGCTGATCCGGATTGGGTATTGCCGCCTTTTTCGAATTGCTCCATGGAATTAATGATGCGTAGGCCTTGTTCGTCCTTGGCAACGTCAAAAATGAAGGGGTTTTTCCTCGCCCATTCTGAATCATGCTCTGCCATACTGACCCATTCACTGCGGGCTTTTACAAAGCCGTCATGAATAAGCCGCTCCCATTTCAATCGCTGCTCTACAGCGTCTTCGTAGCTCTCAAAGGTCCCCAGGTAATAAATTTTCTTTTTGAATCCAATCGAGGCCATGTATTTTCCGCTCTTCTTTTTAAAAACGCCACGGAATCCGCTTGAATTATCAACTCTGCTCTTTCGGCCGGCAAGCCACTCTACACAGGTGCCGTCGACCAAATGAAGTCTGTCGTGGAGCATGACCTGATACTGCCTCTTCAGACATCCGCAGCTCTTGTTATTTCCCCTGGTCAGGGCGTGGTAGGATACATCTACTTCGTTTCCGCAATCGCAGCGGCATCGCCACAGAGCCGTCGTCATTCTATCTTCGGGATTCAATGGATAGAGGACGGCAAGATTTCCAAATCGGCGACCGGTGAGATCCTCGGCGCTCCCCTTTGGCGCCCTCGGCGTGGAACGGATGAGGACAGCGCTGCTCTCATTGTTTGTAGTCATCGCATACACCTTTCTGAAATGTGACTTGTGGTCATTGGAAATGGTTACAATTCATGTTTCGTCAAATTGAATATACAATATGAAAACAAACTGATTAGTAACAGTGCTGATAGCTATGTGAGAGCGAAGGGGGTGAGACCGGTCTCCAGCTATTTTTTGTGTGTTTTTGACAAAATAACGGTTACATGGTTGCCTGACATTCGAAAAAACTATATACAAATTGTGACAAATATATTACAACAAGTTAAAATTGTTTACACCGTTATAGGAAGACCGGACGCAGGGGCATACTGATTAGCGATTTGTAACAGAAATCGGCGAGTTTACTTTGGGCATTTTTGTGCCCAAGGCGATGAGCTGTTCGATTAATAAACTTGAAAAATTCTGTTCCCTGCTTACGCTTGCGCTTACGGTCGGAGCAATTACAGCCTTCCCGGTCGTATCCGGCGCAGTCGGTTACTCGGATGAGATAGCGCTACTGATGCAGGAAAACGTTTATGTAAAGACTCAAAACCTGGAATACACCAATGAAGTCGGTCGGGAAATGCAGCTTTCAGTGTCATCAAATAGTGACGACTCTAAAATCATTGTATACGCGAACCACGAAGGAGAGTGGAATCATGTGATTCTCATTCGCGATGCGGACGGTGTTTATACGGTGGAAGACAGCACGTTTTCCGAAACCGATACGCAGGGGATCAGTGAGATCGCCTCATCAAATGATAATTGGAGAGAGATGTGAATGTGTAGAATCGGAAGGAACTTTTGAATCCTTCCGGTTCTTTTTTTGATCAGACGGAGAAAGCAACAGCAACTGTGACAGTGATATTTGTAGCCTTCAGATATTAGAAAGACGTTTGTTTTAACAGCGTAAAATAAAAAATCATCGTTTGAATAATTGTAAAGGATAGAAAAGGAGACTAAGTTATGATAAAAAAAGTAATCAAGCAAATAGCTTCTGCGTCTGTACTTTCATTGGCACTCGCGTTGACAGCGTGTGGCGGAAAAGCAGAAAACAACGTAATGGTGGAGCAGGAAAGTATTGAAGACCAGACCGGGGAAGAGCAGGGCCCTTCAACCCAGGAAGTAACACCGGGTACGGAATCCGAGCAGACACAGGATATTACGACACAGGAAACGCAGGAAGCGACATCGCAAGAGGCGTGGGAAGAGACAATCGGAAAAACCGAGGGTGCTCAGATATCTACGGATGGAGATGCACAGAGTGAAAAGCAGGCTGGCGAAGCATCGCTTTCGGAGGAAAAACAGGGAGAGATTGACGGAGAGACTATTGCAGACGGTGCGATCTCTGCAGACGGGCAAATAATTCGCCTTGGCATGGGGTATGCGGAAATCGAGGAAGGAAAATGGGCGATAAGTGCAAAAGACCATGAGAAATATGAATCTTATACACTGAATCCCAGAACGACCTCTGGATCGGCAATGTCGCTTTACAGTGAGGACTACGGATATGAGTTCGAGAGCTTTCACATCATGGTCTCGCTTAGAAATGAGTCAGAACAGCCGATTCCTTATTTAGAGGGAACAGTGGACTATATTTCGATTCCCAATCTTGCAAGAACGGAAAAGTTGGCGGAGGTCGTTCTGCCGGGAGGGCTTACCTTGGAAAGCACGGAGGAAGAACTCAGGGCCGCTTATGGAGAACCTGCCAGTGAATATTATGACGAAGCTACCGAATTTCGAGCATTGTCCTTCGAGGATGGAGACGTCAGGATGACTATCAACTGGGTTGGAGGAGTCATAAACGAAGTCACTCTGTCAATGTGAATTGTTGTTTGAACAAAATAGCTGCTACCTTCCGGGAATTGATGCCCGTTTAGGAAAGGCATGCGGCATAAATAAAACGTGCCAGAGACAGCGCCCTCCGGCACGTTTTGTTGTATGCGCGTCATGGGCGCACTCTAAATGAAGGAACCGCTCCTGTGTTTTTTGGGCGGATCGATCCCGAAAAAGCGGCATTTGTAAGATATTATTGTCACCAGGGTTTCAATTGCATATGGCGCAAACATGTACACAAAAAAGATTTGGAGGTGAGAAAAATGAGAAAAATAACTATTGTCTTTGGCCTTATTGTCTCGATTCTGGTTATTTATTCATGTGTTCTTGTTATACAATCTCAAAAACACAGTATTAAGGGAACCTATTGTACATTGCCGGAAGAACAATTTTTGCCTGAAAATCTTTATATAGCTGTTTTAAGTGACAACACCTTTGTAATTTCCCAAAATAACGAAGCGGGTATTCACGGCAAGTTAGAAATTAAAGAATTTGACCGTTTGGCTTGCCTTGACCTCATCACTGATGACAACAAACATTTTATTGCAGTTTACGATTTTCATCATTCCATTATCTTTGTGGACAGTTTTATAAAAGGTTATGAATGCCCGCTTGAGTTTAAAAGAATCAGTAGTACGCCAGTAATGGTCAATGTAGAAGATATGGCAGACGAGCCTTTTGAAGAATAAGTCCTTGTCTTTCTGATAACCGGAATTATATTGTTTGTTCGGGAAAAAGAAAGTATATCGGAAAGATAACACGTTAACACAGTTTTTTGGAGAAATCTATATGCTGGAATATATATTGATCCACGTACTTGTTTTTGTTCGGAGACCTGGCATTGGTAATATACAGATTCGTTTATCTTGGGATAACAGAGGTAGATTTGATTCTTCTGGTTGGGATGGCAGGTACCGTCGTTATAAGGCAAAAGCTTTTTAAATGTGATATACGCTAATATGTGAACCACGAAGGAGAGAGAGGTGAGTGTGGAATCGGGAGGGATCATCGAAACCTTCCGGTTCTATTTTATGTTTCCAGGTGGGAGTATTGCGCATCTGTTGCCCCTCATTTGTCGACAAACCGCCTCATGCCTCATGGACTCCAGAAAAACCAGGAAGTCAATAATTATTTATCGTAAAACGATAAATAATTATTGACTTTTTTGCTGTTGGATGTTATCGTGAATAATGTAGGAAGGGCAGAGCACAGGAGAAACAACAACTGCCGGATCCGGAAAGGATGTTTATCTATGAAGCAGGATGCATTGGCCAAATGGCTAAAGTTTATAATTGTGGGGGTCGGTTTCTGCGGCCTGCTCACTTATACTGTCATCATGCCGCGGTTTGCGGCATATCTCGTTCGCCAGAATTCTATGTTGGAGAAGAACGTGCTGCCTTGGCTGATTCTTATCTGGATCAGCGCGATTCCCTGCTATGCAGTTCTCGCTTTAAGTTGGAAGATCGCGGATAACATCCGTAAGGATAGATCTTTCTCCTATGAAAATGCCGAATTCCTGAAGTGGATTTCCTATTTGTCCATGGGAGATTCTGTCTTTGTCTTTCTGGCAAATATCATTTTCCTCCTGCTCGATATGTCTGCCTCCGCAGTAATGCTGGTCATTTGCATCATTGTCTTCGCCGGAATTTCCATATCCGTCTGCGCCGCAGTCCTTTCCCATCTGGTGGTCAAAGCGGCAACAATCAAGGAGGAAAACGATCTTACTGTGTGAATTGCTCAGCGACTTCGCGTCGCGTTGATGGCAGGATATTCTGCTGTTGATTGGATAAATGGGGGGAGAGAACTATGGGCCGTCTGGTTTTTAACATAGATGTCATGCTTGCCAAACGCAAAATGAGCGTGACAGAGCTTGCAAACCGCGTGGGTATTACTCTCGCGAATATGTCGATCCTTAAGAACGGCAAGGCCAAGGCGATCAAAGTGTCAACGATCGAGTCACTTTGCGAGATTCTTGACTGCCAGCCCGGAGATTTGTTTGAATATGTGAAGGATTCTGAGGAGGAATGATTCTATGGGAAACGAAACTGGAAAACTATCTTTTGACAAGCTGTTTTTGCTGAGTGGCGTTTACGCTCTGCTTTACACCTTTTGTTTATACAGAAACAGGATGGGGCTCACATTCCCTGTTTTCGTCCTGGGGACGGTGGGGCTTTTCCTTTACTATCTGCGCCTTACCGGACGTGTGCTGAAGGCGGGATCTGCACTCTATCTGGGAGGAATTCTGCTTCTGGGACTCAATGTATGCCTTACAAGCAATGAAATTGTCATCCTTTTTGACAAAGGTTTTATTTTTTTGCTCTTTTTTATGCTTTTTCTACACAATTTGTATGATGATTCGGCCTGGGATGTGTCAAAATATATCCTTTCCCTGTGCGCAATCGTCCTCTCATCGGTGAGGTTTCTGTCAAGACCGGTGAAGGATCTGGGGACATACCTCAAGGGCAGAAGGGCTGATGCGACCTCAGGGGCTGAAGCGGCCTATGCGGTGGTTTGTCAAGCAGGTGCTAAAGAAATTCCGGAGGTCACTTCAACTGAGGGCGCTCCGACCGAGGCTGCTTCAATCGAGGCTGCGTCAACCACTGGCCACGTGAATTCTGTCGTGCTCTATGTTTTGATAGGATTTGGGATTTCGATACCGTTGCTTGCGGTGATACTGCCGCTTCTTCTGTCTTCAGATGCTATCTTCCAGGGCTTTTTTAAGAACATGTTTAATTTCGGCCTGGAGATCGACCCGGGAGAAGTTCTCTTTATGATGATTGTTGCGTTTGTGGCATGTTACGTAATGCTCTGCCGATTCGGGCAGCCTATGAAATTTGTGGCAGCCCCGGTCACAGATAAGCGCAAATACAGCCCGGTCATTGCCATCACTGTCAGTTTGGTACTTCTGGTTGTGTACCTTCTGTACTGCGGTATTCAGGTGATCTACCTGTTCTTACGACAGGGGACTTTGCCGGAGGGATATACTTACAGCAGCTACGCCCACGAGGGCTTTTTCCAGCTCGTTTTTGTCTGCATGATCAATATTGCGATCGTCCTGATCTGTAGAAAGTATTCCGCGGACAACCTTATGCTCAAGTCGCTGCTTTGCCTGATCAGCGGTTGTACCTACGTGATGATCGCATCCGCGGCATATCGGATGTATCTGTATATTGGCGCTTACAAGCTGACATTCCTGCGGCTATATGTTCTGTGGGCGCTGGCTGTCATGGCGGTGGTTATGGCGGGAACTGTAGGGTACCTTTTCCTGCCGAGGATGCCTTTTGCGAGATTTGCTGTCGGTGTGCTGGCAGGTCTTTGGATGATCTTTGCCTTTGCAAAACCGGATTATCAGATTGCTGCCTACAACATTCAGCATCACGACGATGATTCATATATTCTGCAGCTGTCATTTGACGCGGTGCCTGCTATAGAGAAATATGACAAGAGCGGGGGGCTTCTGTTCGACTATTTCAATTACGGAGATTATCTGTACTACGAGAGCAGTCGGCCAGGGGGTGCTCTGCAAGTCCGGAAAAATTCCCTGCGCACATGGAACTTTTCTCTCCAAGAAGCGTACAGGATTTATGACGAATATAGAGCGAAGCAGAGCTGATGCCGGGAACCACCTGTTGGTAACGCATTGGTGCAAAGCATTTATGTTTCCGAGTAACAAACGCAGATAGACAGAGGCTTGCACATTGAACTATTACAGTATTGCATGGTTACAGATACCTGCAATGCGGGAAACTTACAACCAGCACTGGTCTGCTGCTATCTCTTTAACAAAAATTCGAGAATTATCTTTCGCATATTTGGCCTGGTGATATTTGAAAAGCATTCTACTGCCTTCCAGGATTCCAAGAATCTCGATCTTACCGGTCGTATGCGACATGCAGTAGTGCATGCTTTTTGCCTGCCCGTTCATCATTGCCTTCGCCCCCTCTACAATCAAAGAACCTCTCAGCAAGGGAATCTGAAATTCGTCGAGAGCGCCTCTCGCAGGCCGGCATTGGAATACATAGTATGGAATGACACCGATTGAGACCAGTGTATTCAGAAGACGCGCAAGAATCTCGGAATCGTCGTTGACACCCCTAAGCAGGACTGTCTGATTCCTGATAATGCATCCGCACGCAATAAGTGCACCAATTGCCCGCTTTGCTTCAGGGGTTACTTCCTTCGGATGATTAAAGTGAGTGATGATCAGGATCTGTTTCCGGCTGTTGTACTTTTTGAGAATATCAAGAAGCTCTTTATCCTCATACACCCGCATTGGAAGAACAACCGGTGCCCTGGTCCCAATTCTGATGAAATCAAGAGTCGAAATCTGAGAGAATGTATTCAAGTACATCTCTATGACGCGATTCGGATTGATCAGTGCATCCCCACCGGACAGCAGTACGTTATTGATCTCGGTATGCTGCGATACATAATCAGCCATCTGCCGGATATGCTCTGCGGTCTCATGTTCGGAATAACCAACCATTCTCTTGCGGAAACAGAACCGGCAATACATGGCGCACTGACTTGTAGTAATAATCAACGCGGTCTGAAGGTATTTGTGCTGCATACCGCGAATGACCGTGTTGTCGCTTTCTCCGCTTGTGTCCTCAAGACCGCCGCCGGACAGTTCTTTAAATCCGGGGATGCTGATCCTTCGTATGGGATCATCCGGGTCATTGGGATCGATCAGCTCCAGGTAATACGGAGGAATGCATAAAGGATACCTCTTTGATGTTTCTGATATTCTCGCCGCATCCTCCTCTGTCAGATTCAGATAGCTGCGAAATCCGTCCACATCCCGAATACACTCGGAAAGAAGTCTGTTCAAAATTGTCATAGAGTACTCCCTTCTTAAAGGCATGTCTCGTCTTCATCCCATGCAGAATAATGTCTCGTTTTCATTCCATCCAGAATAATTTCTTTATTATGGCATTTCATTAATAACTCAAAACCAACTCGGGGCAGACTACTGCCGGGAACCTCATGTTAGTAACACATTGGTGCAATGCATCTATATTTTTTTATGGGTATTTCATAAAACATTGGGAGGTGAAATAGTGAAAACGAAACTAGTATCATTAATGTTAACGGCAGCGGTATTGACTGGCCTTCTGGCCGGGTGCGGCGGTGGAGGGACAGGTACCGGCGGCAGCGCCAGTGGTTCTTCACAAAAAGCGCAGGGAACAGAAGCTGGCGCGCAGGGG
>AUXO018098150.1_pt1 | contig 18576 bp, 12 predicted proteins | sample 768731 | NCBI WGS metagenome assembly AUXO01 (sample SAMN02715735, study PRJNA202380) | gut metagenome | biome: sheep rumen | host: Ovis aries | place: New Zealand: Palmerston North
GCATAATTGTTGCCATCGGTCCATTTGCTGGCATTGTGTTGCAGAGACGGATTCGCATAGTTGAAATAGTCGTCAATATGTTCCAACAGGTCAGTAAGGCCGTCGTGTTCTACATAGTGACGCCAAACCTTGTAATATGCCTGTCTGGCAATAGTCGAGGAACGCAGGGCATCGAAGAAAGGGTATCCCAGATTACTGCTGACACAGTTGTTGAAGATGTCTTCCTCCGCACTGTATACATAGTATTGTTTTGTCCCGTCATATCCAAATGACCAGTCAAAGTCCCAGACTGGGCCAAACTGCCATTTCCCTCCATTTTGGATGTTTTCGTTATACAGGAACCAGCTCTTTGGATGCTTACATTCCTGGTTGCGCGTCAAGTCGTTCACGAACCATGCGCGGGCCCATGCGTCCATGTCGACAAAGTCTGTATACTGCACATATTTGCCGGCAGAGTATGTCTTGCCGTTTATCAGCAGTGTAGCTACATTGTCAAAGCTGCTGACTATCTGGCTTTTGGTGAGTGTGCGTCTGTCATCGGCTTCTTCGAAGTCAGGAAACTTGATGTTGGTATAAATCTGGTACTGATAGGTCTGGAACTTATGTTTCTCGTCATAATGGCTGTCTAACTCCAGCAAACAAACGTTGGCTTCCTTTACCAACTTTTCTTCTGCCAGCTGGTCCTCGGTCCATCCTGCGTATTTAGGATCGCTACTGTCTATCGTCACGTCAATACTGTTGTTTGAGATACCGACCTTTTCCGTCACATTGTAGCTGCCACGGTAGTTGCCGTTGACGTACAGCTCAACAGGGACTATGTGGTTGCATGCCAGTGAGCCGACCTGATCGGCTATCTTCATGGCTATGGCATTGGTGGTCATACTGCCTGCCTGCTTATTTGCGAGGAGAACCCAGTTCTTTCCTCCGCTCAGGCCGCACATCTTGACTTTTTCAGGGAATTTGAGGCGGTACGGGTTCTTGCTGTCGTATGTGTCGCTCCAAGATGAATTACCGCGTCCCTTGACCTTTATTTCCGTAGCCGGAATATCAGCCCATACACCGGCTCCGTCCATAGTGAACGTAGCTTTATGCCATGCTTCCTTTCCTTCCTTTCCGTTCATGCCAATCCAGTGGCTATAGTCCCATGACGATGATGTGTTGCCATCGCCAAAATCGATAGTCAGATCAATGCGAGGTACGCTATATTGGCTGGTCGGATGATCGGTAGGATAGTCTACGATTACCCTGTATGTGCGGCCAAAAGGAATGAAGGTGTGCTCGTATACGGCAGGCTGGATCAGTATTGGTTCTTCGCTCTCTTCATTATAGTCTGGGTTAGACTCGGCCTTGTACATGCTGAATTCGCTGAGTACCAGATAGTTCTTGTATCCTGATTCTGTCAGCTGTATCCGGAATTTGCTGTATGGCTCATTCAGTTGTATGACCTTTGACATGTATGTAGTCGCAAGCTTGTCAGGAAGGTCGTCTGTCTCTTTCGTGAAATGCTTTATGTTCGTCCAGTTGCTCCCATCGTTACTTGCCTGAAGTATGAAGCCGAGAGGGGCATATTTGTCGTTGGAATTACGTGTCGTATATGCAAACTTGAAAGCCTCAAGCTGTTCCTCCAGGTCAATCTGCAGGTACGGCCATACCGTATATCCGTCACCCCAGTATCCGTTGTTCTGCCAGTTTGGCTGCACACGGCCCCATCCTGTGTGGAAACAGGTAGTAATGTCGTTGTCTACAAGACTCGAAACGCCTTCGGTGGCTTCAGAGCTGGGATAGTCCGTAGAAAAATTGTCTGCAGCGAGATTAAGTTTAGTAAATATCCACTTGTCGTCTTCGCTGACGGTCTCCGGAGTACTCCAGACTTCGTCCTGTATCTTACGGGTCTGGTAAATGAAGTTCTTTGGATAGGCCACGGTGTATTTTACTGGTGTGTCGAACCTGCGGCTTGTCTGCTTGCTGATCTGTTGAACACCATCTACGTAAGCATTAGCTCCTTCCGGCAGCTTGAAGCTGGGAATCAGGCGTTTGCCTATAACCGATGCCGTCACGGTAACCTTGTTGTTCGTGTTGTCTATGGTGCCTTCTGCATCGTCAAACAGTTGATCGTTGAACTTGTTGTTAAACTTAAAGCTCTCAAATACTGGAAGGTCGCCTATGTATTCGTCCTGAATGCTGGAAACCTCTGAGTCTGCCAACTTAAACTGGTCGTCTCCCAACAGAGTCCATGTGTGTACTTTGCCGGCATGTGTGTATGATTGTATGTATTCAGTCGGTATTACGACCAGTTCTCCGTCATTTTTGTAAATATATTTGCAAGCTCCGACATTATCCGGTTTTACATGTACCTCACAGTAGGCACTCTTTCCGTTGTGGGCCGTCGCGGTTATCCTGGCAGTGCCTTCACTCACTGCAGTCACAAGGCCTGATGTGCTGACCTTGGCGACATACGGATCCGTAGATGCCCATGTCAGTGTCTTATCCATGGCATTGGAGGGAAGTATTGCTGCCGTAAGTTGTTCTGTGTCCAATTCCCTGAGTTCCAATGTCGTCTTGTTCATGGTCACCGAGGTAACCGGTGTCGGATTGAGGACGGTGACTGTGCAGGTGGCGGAATAATTGTAGTATTTCACCTTTACGGTGATTGTACATGTGCCGGACTTTTTTGCCGTGACGACGCCGTCAGATGTAATAGTAGCCACATTCGTGTTACTGGACGAGACTGTGTACCACTGGGACATGCTTTCTTCTCTCCCGTCGTAGTAAACCTTCAAGGTGTATGTCTCACCGACATAGAGTTGTAGGGAAGTCTTGTCCAAGGTGACAACCGGAGTGCTCCCTTGTGCAATGGCATCCAATAATACTGTAGTTAAAAACAGTATAGCAAAAAACCGCCTTTTCATATCGTCAGTACTTATGTTATATTTGTAAATTTATAAATTTTGCATGTCAAATATATAAATAAATAGTCGTATCTTTGCAGGGCTTAGGTGTTTTTGAATGCCAAGCAGTGCTTTTTTAACATTTTATTTATTATTTATTATGAGAAAAAGGAACAACTTTGGAACAGGACAGGTCACTTTCCGTCGTTTCGGCGGTAAGGGATGGTGCATTTTCCGAAGTCTTTCCCTGAACATCCGGATAGGCGTGCTTACCGTTGCCACTTTGGCCAGTGCCGTCTCGTCCAAGGCTCATGCCGAGGTACTGAGCGATGAAAGGACAGCTGCAGTTGAGGATGAAGGGAAAGAGATGGAGGAGGTCACTGTCCAGACTTCGATTGCTCCGCTGACTATGTTGCAGTCAGCCAGGGTTGTTACGGTTATCACCCGCAGAGAGATCGAACAAGCGGGTGCCACTACCGTCAACGATCTTCTGAAAATGGTCTCTGGCGTAGATGTCCGTCAACGTGGAGGCTGGGGCGTACAGACGGACATCAGTGTGGATGGAGGATCATATGAACAGGTGACTATTTTGTTGAACGGCCTGAATATCTCCAATCCGCATACAGGTCATCTGGCTGCAGATTTTCCTGTGACAGTCAGCGATATTGAGCGTATAGAAGTATTAGAGGGGGCCTCTGGTCGTGTATATGGTACCCAGGCATTCGGCGGAGCCGTGAATGTCGTGACACGTAAGGCAGCCGGACTGGAGCGGGAAAAGACAGGAAAGAAGTCTGCCTGGAACCTGGACGTCGGTGTCGATGCCGGCATGCATGGTACCGTAATTGCCGACGGTAGAGCCGGATGGCAGGTCGGTAAATTGTATAACAGCGTATCTTTTGCCGGCGGACGCAGTGATGGTGGCGTCACAAACGGTGACTGGAAAAAAGGTAATGTGTACCTGCAAGGTTGCTATGCATTTTTCAATGCAAATACGTCGGATGCCCCGAGGGTATACTGGCAATTTGGATACAGCGGCAAGTCGTATGGTGCAAACACGTTCTATTCCGGCTCAAGTAACGACCAGTATGAATCAAACGACCGTGTATTGATGAATGTGCAGATGGAGACCGGCAAAAAGCTGCACCTGTCACCTTCTGTCTATTGGATTCGTACCTATGATGACTATCAGTGGCACAGAGGCACACCGACCAATTCACATTATAGCGATGTCTATGGCGTACGCCTGAACGGCTGGTTCCAGTGGGTTGCCGGACGTACGGCTTTCGGTTCAGAACTGCGTCAGGAAGGCATTGTCTCAACTTCGCTGGGTAACCATGACAGGACCAATGTCTCCTTCAATCTGGAGCATAATGTGTTGCTGAGACGCTGGACCGTGAGTGCAGGCCTTTCTGCAGTGATGAATACAGGTGTGGACAAACGCTTTCGTTTCTATCCAGGGGTTGATGTCGCATACCGGCCGTCCGACGAGTGGAAAATACTGCTGTCATACAATATGGGAGTAAGACTGCCGTCATATACCGATTTGTACTATTCCAGTCCTGATATATCGGGAAATGAAAGACTTAAGCCGGAGAGAAACCAAAGCCTGTCGTTCGGCGTCACGTGGACAAAGACGTGGCTAAGGGCTCAGGCTAAGATATTCTATAATCACGGAGACAATATAATAGACTATGTCAAGGAGTCTTGGAAAGACGTCGCGCATGCAGACAATTTTAATCGTGACGCCGTAGGTGTGAGTGCAGAGGCAAAGCTTGCCCTGCGGAACCTGGCAGGCAGCCCTTCGGCGGCTTCGTGGATGCCAGACGTAAATCTGTCGTATACATATCTATATCAGAAACGTGAGGAGGCAAGGTTCCGGGTCTTTACGTCCCTGTACGGTGACGATTATCTGCGTCATAAGATGGTTCTTACCGTAAATCAGAAAATCTGGGACAGGCTTTCCGTAACTCTCGGTCTGCGTGTCCAGGACCGTATGGGAACGTATCAGGTATACGAAGGTACGGTACCTACTCCGGAATTGCGCAACTATGTCGCATATGCAACGATGGATGCAAAGATACAATGGTCTGACAAAAGATATGAAGTATGGGTAAAGGGCGAGAACCTGAGCAATCATCATTATCAGGATATAGGTAATGTGCCACAACCTGGAATATGGGTAATGTCTGGAGTAAGGATCAAATTGAATTTTTAGAAGAAAAATCCCGGGGCATGTGCAATGGCCTCGGGATTTTTTTCTTATCTTTGCATCGCATAGTTTGATGATATTGGGACATGACTCGACTATATGTTATTATCGCTGCCATAGCCTGGAGCTTGACTTCCGTGGCATACACCGTCGTGATTGATGCGGGACATGGCGGCAGGGATGCAGGAGCACTGGGGCTCGTTACGAAGGAAAAACACATCAATCTTGCCGTCGCATTGGCATTAGGCAAGATGATTACGGACAATTGTCCTGACGTAAAAGTTATATATACAAGGAAGACTGACGTGTTCGTGGAACTGAACGAGCGTGCAGCCATAGCCAACCGTGCAAAGGCTGATCTGTTCATCTCCATCCACACAAACAGTACGGCATCTGGACTGAAGGGTACGTCAGCCAATGGTACGGAGACATATACGTTAGGTATGCATCGCGCCAATGACAACCTGGCTGTGGCAAAGCGAGAGAACAGCGTCATCATGCTTGAGAAGAACTATGAACAGAAATATGAAGGCTTTGACCCTCGTAAGAGTGAATCATACATTATTTTCGAGTTGATGCAGGACCGGAATATGGCCAGCAGCGTAAATCTTGCAAGGCTTATACAGAATCAGTTCCGGCAAACTGCCCGCCGTATCGATAAAGGCGTATATCAGGCAGGATTCCTGGTCCTCCGCCAAACCAGCATGCCGAGCGTGTTGATAGAATTGGGCTATATAAACAATGCCAATGAGGAGGTGTTCCTGAATTCGCGTGACGGCCAGCAGAAAATGGCACAGAGCATTTTTAATGCATTCATACAATACAGAAAGAAATGAATAAAGAATACAAGATAGGCATCGTGGGCATAGTTGCTCTCGTGGCCCTGTTCATGGGAATACGCTTCCTGCAGGGCAGGAACCTGTTCAATACCAATCACGAATACTATGTGTCGTTTGTAAATGCCAAGGGACTTGCGCTCAGCTCCAAGGTATACGCCGATGGCATTGACGTAGGAATAGTTTCTGATATATTGTATGATTACGAAAATCCTGGCAACGTACTGGTGGAAATCAGCGTAGACCGTCGCCTGGTATTGAGGGAAGGGACACGCATCCAGTTGGATACTGGTCTGATGGGCGGTTGTACGCTCAACATATACCCGAGTGGCGGTGACGGCCGTGTGTACCATGTGAGGGATACGATCATAGGGAACGAGCAGCCTGCGATTATTGACAAGGCGGCAGAGGTGATACCTGACGTCAGGCAGATGATAGCGAAGGTAGATACGTTAATGACGACTCTGAACAGGCTTGCAGGCAATCCTGACATACCTGTCGTGATAGATAACGTGCGGGATGTCACAGCCGACTTGCGGATAACTACCCGGAGACTAAACACCCTGTTGGACAGCGACGTTCCCCGGCTGTTGACTACATACAGGCAGCTTGGTGAGCACACCACTGCCATGGTAGACCATTTCAAGAGCATTGACATACGTCCGACTATAGACAGCGTCAATACTACCCTGTCAAACGTAAATGGACTTATGGCCAGGATTCAGAGTAACGAGGGAACAATAGGAGCATTGATTAACGACCGTTCAATGTACGACAATCTGAACCACACGATCCAAAGTGCAGATTCGCTGGTGACGGATATAAAGGCACATCCCAAGCGATACGTCCATTTCAGTGTCTTTGGCAGAAAGGACAAGTAGTGATTTAATGAAAATAATTTGAAATTTTCTACACTTTTGCTCTTGTCTAATTGAGAGAATCTAACTATATTTGCAATCCCAGAACAGCAGATAACAGATAATGGCATCCAGTAAGGCTCTGTGGCAGCGCTGCATGGAACTGATACGCAGCCGACTGAACGAGCAACAGTTTTCAACATGGTTCGCACCTTTAAGGTTCAAGTCCTATGATGCAGATACCAAGGAACTGACAATATTTATTCCAAGTCAGTTCTTTTACGAGTATCTGGAAGCCAACTATCGTCGTATTATATATCTTGCTCTATATCACGTCTTTGGACAGGATACTCGCCTGATGTACCAAGTCGCCGTCATTCGTAATGAAAGGGTCGACGTACCAAGTCAGGGACCTCGTATCGACATAAATGCAGGTGTTGAAGATGATGATGTGCGCGATATTCCTACAGTGATTCAAGCTGCAGTACGCAAGGATGACCTGGATTCGCATCTAAACGTAGAGCAGACGTTTGACAATTTCATAGAAGGAGTCAGTAACCGCTTGCCACGCAGCGTCGGTCAGGCCGTTGCCGAGGATCCTACAAGGAAGACTTTCAACCCGTTGTTTATATACGGACCCAGCGGATGTGGAAAGACACATCTTGCGAATGCCATTGGCATGCGTTTGAAGCGTTTGCATCCGGACAAGCGTGTGCTTTATGTTTCGGCTCATCTGTTTCAAGTACAATACGTACAGGCACGTATTGACAATAAAATCAACGACTTTATTCACTTCTACCAAAGTATAGACTGTCTTATTCTGGACGACGTCCAGGAGTTCAGCGGCAAAACTGGTACCCTGGAGGCTTTTTTCCATATTTTTAATCATCTTCACCTGAACGGACGTCAGATAATAATGACCAGTGACCGTCCGCCTGTAGAGCTAAAGGATATGGAGGAACGTATGCTTACTCGTTTCAAATGGGGAATGCTGGCAGAACTGGAAAGCCCGGACGGTCAGTTGCGCCGCGATATCCTGCATATGCTTGTACGTCGTGACGGTCTGCTTATAACGGATGATGTTATAGACTACATAGCGTCCAACATCCAAGACAACATACGTGAACTGGAGGGTGTCGTCCATTCGTTGCTGGCATACAGCGTGATGGGAAATACAGAGATTGACCTTGATTTTGCCCGTCGTATAGTAAAGGCAAATACAAGACATACTCATCGCAAGGTTACTATGGAGGATATAGTCGAGTGTACGTGCCGTCATTACAAACTGACACAAGAGGAGATCATGGGAACATGCCGCCGCGCCGATTTTGTCCTAGGCCGTCATGTGGCAATGTATCTTACGCAGAAACACACCGGCAGTACGGTAAAGCATATAGGCCATGTCCTTGGTGGCCGTACCCACACTACCGTATTGCATGGTATCAGACAAATTGAGAACCGTCTGAAGACAGACGTAGCCTTCCGTAAAGAGCTACGCGAGATAGAGAAGACATTCTAATTCTGTATATGTACGATTTTTCCAAACGCAGAAGCATTCGCCGTTACAAGACCGAGGATGTCAGTGACGACCTTCTGAATTCCCTCTTGATGCGTGCATCACATACGCAGACGATGGGCAACCTGCAGTTGTATAGTGTCGTCGTGACGCGCAATCAAGATATTAAACGCCAGCTGAGTCCTGCGCATTACAATCAGCCTATGGTCACGCAGGCTCCGGTTGTCTTGACTTTTTGTGCTGATTTCCGTCGCACCACCGACTGGGCATTGCAGCGAAATGCCAATCCTGGCTATGATAACCTCTTGTCATTTCAGAATGCATGCACAGATACTCTCCTGTATTGCCAGACATTCTGCAATATGGCAGAAGAAGAGGGATTGGGACTGTGCTTCCTGGGAACGACGCTATATAATTCTGATGCTATCATCGATATCCTCCAGCTTCCTGTGCTGACTTTCCCGGTTGCCACGATAACATTGGGATGGCCTAACGAGGAAGGAAAGGTCAGCGACCGGCTTCCATTGTGTGCAATACGTCATGACGAAGTCTATCGACCTTTCAATGCAGAGCGGATCAATGCAAGTTATTCGGAACGTGAGGCATTGGAAGAAAGCAAGCATTTCGTGGAAGAGAACCATAAGGATAATCTGGCACAGGTGTTTACCGACATACGCTATTCTGCCGATGATAACCTGAATATATCCGTTGCTTTGGACGGTGCTATGCGCAGGCAGGGATTTCAGGGTAGCCTGATTGGTGAGATGACGCGTCAGCGTCCGGAGTCTCTGGAATGTGATATAGTGAGATTCCAGAACAAGAAAGAGCGTTGGGTGGCCTTTGTCGGGCTGTGGAAAAATCGTCCCTACGAAATCTTTACAGGAATATTGGACGATGACGACGGTATCATGATACCCAAAAGCGTCAGCAAGGGGTATATAGTAAAGCGTCTTCTCGGTGACGGCTCCCGTCGCTACGACTTCCAGTTTGTAAACAAACGAGGGTATAAGATAACGATAGAGGGGTTGAGTGAGCGTTTCAATCCAGAGTACTGGAATTATGCCAAGCTGATTTCTGGCGTACTGCGCTACGGTATGCCACTGGAGCGAGTCATCGCGCTGATAAAGAGTCTTCAACTTGATTCTGACAATATAAACTCCTGGACTTCCGGTGTCGCCAAAGCGCTCAAGCGATATATCAATGGCGGACAGCTGGAGGATAAGGATACAGAGACGCAGGAGGATTGATGCTCTGTAATATCCATATCAGGGGACTTCGTCTTGCGGCAAAACACGGAGTACTGGAACAAGAACGCCTTATCGGGGCGGATTTCGTCGTTTCGATAGATGCTGAGGTTGAGGTTGATGACAAGGCCTTTGCCGCCGATGACATAGATGGGACAGTGTCGTATGCAGATGTTGTCGAGACAGTAAAGATTCAGATGAGTGTCACGTCAAACCTGTTGGAGCATGTTGCTTACCGTATTGCATCATCACTGCTTGACAGGTTCCGGCGAATCCGGAGTGTCTGCGTATGTATAGATAAAGAGAACCCGCCTTGCGGTGTGACGGCATCCGCCATAGGAGTAGAAATAAGGCTACACCGATAGCCAAAACGATGTTTTATCACATTTTTCGTATCCATTCGCTTTCTCTTTTTACTGAAAAAGTGTAACTTTACCACGTTTTCGCACATGTGTGCGCATTACAAAGACGCTAATTTTGTAAAAGGAAAAAAATAATGGAAAATCTAGGTATTGGACTACAGCTCATGATTGTGGGCATGTGTACCGTATTCCTTATTCTGCTTATCGTTATCTACGGCGGCAAACTACTGATAAAAGTGGTAAATCGCATTGCTCCTGAGGAGATGGCGGCTGTCAAGAAGACAGTACGAGCGAGTACGGATGGCGCAGATCCTACTGTAATGGCAGTATTGAGTGAGACGGTAAGGCAATTGACAGGTGGCAAAGGACATATTTCTTCTGTCAGGAGGATATAGGAGAAATGCTGAATAATACACATTGATGTCTAAAGCAAAAAGTAAAAACGAGATATGAATGAAGTGAAATTTTCGCTGGTCTTCCGTGATATGTGGCAGAGTGCAGGCAAGTACCAGCCACGTGTTGACCAGTTGGTAAAGATTGCCCCAGTAATTATACGTATGGGGTGTTTTGACCGTGTTGAGACAAACGGAGGTGGATTCGAACAGGTAAACCTGTTGTATGGAGAGAACCCGAACAAGAGTGTCCGTGAGTGGACCAAGCCATTCCACGAGGCTGGCATTCAGACCCATATGCTGGACAGGGCACTCAACGGACTGCGAATGAGTCCGTGCCCCAAGGACGTACGCAGACTTTTTTACAAGGTGAAAAAGAAACAGGGAACGGATATTACACGTATATTCTGCGGCCTGAACGATCCGCGTAATGTTATCCCCTCAATCCAGTATGCCCATGAAGGCGGAATGATTGCACAGGCCAGCCTGTGTATCACACACAGCCCTATACACACGGTAGAGTATTACGTGGAGCTGGCCAAGAAATTCATTGACGCAGGTGCAGACGAGATTTGCCTGAAGGATATGGCAGGCATAGGCCGTCCAGTGTCGCTGGGCAAGATAACAGAGGGGATTAAGGCATACAAGAAGGATATTGTAATACAGTATCACAGCCATGCCGGTCCAGGATTTAACATGGCATCAATACTTGAGGTCGCCAAGGCCGGTTGTGACTATATCGACACAGGTATGAGCCCTCTGTCATGGGGTACAGGACATGCAGACATCATCGCTGTCCAGGAAATGCTCAAGGACGCAGGCTTCAAGGTCAAGGAGATAGACATGGAGGCGTATATGGAGGCAAGAACCCAGATTCAGGAAATGTATGATGATTTCCTGGGTTATTATATTCCGGCCTTGAACCATATAAACAATTCGCTTCTGATAAAGCCGGGCCTGCCAGGAGGTATGATGGGAAGCCTGATGACAGATCTGGAGGATAACCTGAAGAGCCTTAACAAGTGGAAGGTAAAGAACAACCAGCCGGAACTGACCACAGACCAGCTTTTGGTCAAGCTCTTTGACGAGGTTGCATACGTATGGCCGAAGGTCGGCTATCCATGTCTGGTAACGCCTTTCTCGCAATATGTCAAGAATCTGGCCTTGATGAACGTAATGCAGATGGAGAAGGGCAAAGCCCGCTGGAGTATGATTGCCGACAATATATGGGATATGATATTGGGCAAGAGCGGACAACTGCCAGGGGCTGTCGCACCAGAGTTGGTAGAGATGGCCAAGGAACAGGGCAGGGAGTTTGAGGACAGTGATCCGCAGAGTCACTATCCAGACAAGCTGGATGAGTTCCGTGCCGAAATGAACGAGAACGGTTGGGAACTCGGTGAGGATGACGAAGAGTTGTTCGAACTTGCAATGCATCCGGAACAGTACCGTGCCTACAAGAGCGGCAAGGCCAAGGCTGACTTTGAGACAGACCTGGCAGAGCGCAAGGCGAAGAAGAATGCTCCGGCAGGCGGCGAATTGCCTAAGGCAATCAAGGTAAGCGTGAACGGTGCGGTTTACGAAGTGAATATTTCGTATGGCAGTGAGGCACCCGCAGCCACAAGTGCGCCCGCAGCAGCTCCTGCAGGAGAGGGAACAGACCTGCTGGCTCCTTTGGAAGGAAAATTCTATCTGGTGAAAGACAACAGCGAGACGCCAAAGAAGGTAGGTGACCAAGTCGTTGAAGGTGACGTGCTGGGCTATATAGAGGCAATGAAGACATTTAATGCCATACGTGCCGACAAGGCAGGTGTCATCACTGCAATTATTCCTGCTTCCGGCGACAGTGTCGAGGAGGACGACGTAATCATGAAGATAGCATGATTCATTTTCATTAATTTAATATATGTTTGATAAAATGGAAATGTTTTATGACATACTGAGCAAGCTTTACGACATGACGGCGTTTTCGGCCATCGGCGCGAATCCGCTGTTCATCGTGATGTACATACTTGCTTTCACTTTGCTATATCTGGGTATCGTGAAAAAGTATGAGCCGTTACTGCTCGTACCTATTGCTTTCGGAGTCCTGATTGCCAACTTTCCAGGAGGCGGCATGGGTGTCCTCCAGGCAGACTCGCATGGCATGGTTCCTGTAACCGTCAACGGAGTTACGGAGATGAAGAATATTTATTCCATGCCTCTTCATGAGATTGCACATGACCTGGGATTGATGAACTATCTGTACTATGCACTGATCAAGTCGGGACTACTGCCTCCAATAATATTCATGGGTGTAGGTGCTCTTACAGATTTCGGTCCTATGTTACGTAACCTGAAACTGGCCATATTCGGTGCTGCTGCCCAGATGGGTATATTTGCCGTGTTGCTGGTAGCACTGCTGTGCGGCTTTACTCCGCAGGAGGCAGGTTCCCTTGGAATTATAGGAGGAGCCGACGGACCTACTGCCATCTTCACTACTATCAAGCTTGCACCCCATCTTTTGGGCCCGATAGCCATTGCCGCATATAGCTATATGGCCCTGGTACCAGTAATTATTCCATTGGTCGTGAAGTTGATGTGCTCGGAAAAGGAACTCCGTATAAACATGAAGGAACAGGACAGACTTTATCCTGATACGACCCAGATCAAGAATATGCGTGTCCTAAAGATAATCTTCCCGATAGCCGTGACTACGATAGTGGCGATCTTTGTCCCGACGGCAGTCAGTCTGGTAGGTATGCTGATGTTTGGTAACCTTGTCAAGGAAATAGGCAATGATACCAGTCGTCTGTTCGATGCTGCCAGTAACGGAATCATGAATGCATCAACTATATTCCTGGGACTGTGTGTGGGAGCCACAATGACCGTAGATGCCTTTATCAACGTACAGACGCTGGGAATAGTTGCTGGTGGATTTTGTGCCTTTGCACTCTCCATAGCCAGCGGTATCCTTATGGTAAAGATATGGAATCTGTTTGCAAAGAAGAAAATCAATCCGCTTATAGGGGCGACAGGCCTTTCAGCCGTGCCTATGGCAAGCCGTGTATGTAACGGAATCAGCACCAAGTACGATCCCAAGAATCATGTACTCAACTACTGTATGAGTTCGAATATCTCTGGCGTAATCGGTTCGGCCGTAGCTGCAGGCGTACTAATTTCCTTCCTTGGTTAATGATGAGCAAAATAGGATTTTACACAGGAATATGCTGGAGTATATCATTCCTGATCTCTGCCTATAGCATGAGTCACCCCGGATGGGGCTTTGCAGGAGAAATCCTGGGTCTCCTGTCTGTCTGGGTGGCAGGCGTCCAGTTGCGTATGCTTGACATACATGGAATACGCCGCCGTTGGCATAAGTCACTGACGGTACAGTTACTGGCTGCCGTCCTGTGTACATTCGTCCAATATATCTTCTTCCGCTATGTAGATGGCGGAAGGTTTATGCAGGCCATACTGGATTTCTACGCTAATCCTGAGAACAGGGCAATCATAGAGCAGCAATATCCGGGCATAGACGTACATGAGGTATTGAAGTCGTTCAGTACAATAGAGATAAGCCAACTGGTCATGAGCTTCCTGATAATGAACTCACTGATTGCAGTGCTGCTCAGTATACCAACCATGATTGTCTCCAGGCCAAGGGCAGAAAAGAAGATACGGTGACGATACATAGCATTGACGATATTACGGAAGAATAACATGCAGCTCAAGGATACCTCGTTTGTGGATTTGATGCAGAAACGAATCTGCAATGTACTGATTATCGCCAATCCATACGATGCTTTCATGTTGGAGGATGACGGGCGGGTGGACGAGAAGATATTCTCGGAGTATGCCAAGCTGGGCCTGCGATTTCCACCCCGTTTCATACAGGTCTCCAACGAGGCCGAGGCTCGCGCCCAGATGGCTACAGGCAGTATAGACCTTGTCATCTGTATGCCGGCAGCCGAGAATAACAACGTATTTGACATTGCACGTGACATCAAGGCTGCACATACAGAAATACCCATAGTCGTCCTGACACCTTTCAGCCATGGTATTACCAATCGTATAGAAAACGAGGACCTGTCGGCATTTGAATATGTTTTCTGCTGGCTGGGCAATACGGAACTGCTATTGTCCATAATCAAGCTTATCGAGGACAAGATGAACCTTGAGCATGATATCCGCAGTGCCGGGGTGCAGATGCTTCTTGTCGTCGAGGACAGCATACGATTCTATAGCAGCATCCTTCCTAACTTGTACAAGTTTGTCCTGCACCAAAGCCTTGCATTTGCCTCTGAGGCTCTTAACTCCAGCCTTGAGGCTCTGCGCATGCGCGGACGTCCTAAGATAGTGCTGGCACGAACATACGAGGAAGCGTGGGCATTGTACGAGAAATTTGCCGACAATGCGCTGGGAGTAATCTCTGACTGCCGCTTTCCCATATACAACGGCAGCCGTCAGGCAGATGAAATGGCTGGTTTCAAACTGTTGAGCTGTATACGTGCCCGTGATCCGTATATACCTCTGATACTGGAATCAAGCGAGAGTGAGAGGGCCGAACTGGCACACCAGTGCGGAGCCCTGTTTATCGACAAGAACTCGAAGAAGATGGGAGTTGACCTTCGTACCCTGATGCGCCGTTTCTTCGGTTTTGGCGACTTTGTCTTCCGCAATCCTGATACGATGGAGGAGGTAGCACGTATCCGTAACCTGAAGGAACTTCAGGACAACATCATGACACTGCCGTTTGACTCGCTATCCTATCACATACGTCACAACAATGTAAGCCGCTGGCTCTCAAGCCGTGCCCTGTTTCCAATAGCAGAGTTCCTGAAACATATCACATGGGAGACGCTGCAGGACGTGGATGCACACCGTAGGATTATCTTTGACGCCATAGTGGCATACCGCAGGATGAAGAACCGAGGCGTGGTAGCCGTATTCCAGAAGGACCGCTTTGACCAATACTCCAATTTCGCCCGTATAGGTGAAGGCTCGCTTGGTGGAAAAGGACGCGGCCTGGCATTCCTTGACCGTATGATATCCAAGCAGCGCGAAGGATTAGGCGGATTGCTGTATATACCAAAGACTCTTGTGCTGTGTACGGATATCTTCGACGAGTTCATGGATACCAATGACCTTTATGGCATAGCGTTGAGCAATATCGAAGATGAGGAAATCCTGAAAACATTCCTTCACGCCCGTCTTCCACAACGCCTGCTGTCGGACCTGGAAGCCTTTATGGACGTGGTGCGCTCACCGTTGGCAATACGTTCAAGCTCGCTGCTGGAGGACAGCCACTATCAGCCATTTGCAGGAATCTATTCGACATATATGATTCCGTACACTGATGACAAGTATGAGCGCCTGAGCATGCTTGCCAAGGCCATCAAGGCCGTATATGCCAGCGTGTACTATCGTAGCAGCAAGGATTACATGACAGCCACGAGCAATGTGATAGACCAGGAGAAGATGGCAGTAATCCTGCAAGAGGTCGTAGGTCAACAGTACGGTGACCTGTTCTATCCTACAATCAGCGGAGTGGCACGTAGCGTCAACTACTATCCTATAGGAGACGAGAAGGCAGAGGAGGGTACTGTATCTCTGGCAATGGGTCTCGGAAAATATATCGTAGACGGCGGAACCAGCCTGCGGGTATGTCCTGCACATCCGCACCAGGTGTTGCAGATGAGCGAGATTAACCTTGCCCTCAGGGACACACAGACCAGTTTCTTTGCCTTGGGACAGAACGATGCAGACAAACCGGATCCGTTGGTCGATGACGGCTTTAACCTGAGAAGGGTCAGTGTACGAGATGCTGACAAGGACGGTTCGCTACAGTGGATATGTTCGACATACGATCCTGCAGACCAATGTATATACGACGGATATTACGAGGGACGTAACCGTAAGATAGTCAGTTTCGCAGGAGTATTGCAAAATGGAGTATGGCCACTCCCCGAATTGCTGCAGCTGGTATTGAAGATGGGGCAGCAGGAGATGCAGCGACCTGTTGAAATCGAATTTGCATGCAACCTGCATCCAGACAAAACCGGCGAGTTCTACCTTCTTCAGATACGACCTATGGTGGACAGCCGCATGAATCTGGAGGAAGACCTTGCAGCCGTTCCTGACGGAGAGTGCATCCTGCGCAGCCACAATGCCATAGGTCACGGAATCTTTGCAGATATAGAGGATGTCGTATACGTAAAGACACTTCCGGACAAGGATAATCCGGACTATGCATACAGTCCGTCTTACAATCCCCGGATAGCAGAGGAGATAGAGCGAATCAACCGTCTGTTGCTTACGCAGGACCGCAAGTGCCTGCTGATAGGTCCTGGACGATGGGGCTCGAGCGACCCTTGGCTCGGCATACCTGTCAAATGGCCTTACATAAGCAGTGCACAAGTCATCGTAGAGGCCGGACTGGAGAATTTTCAGGTAGATCCCAGCCAGGGAACTCACTTCTTCCAGAACCTTACGTCATTGGGAGTGGGCTACCTGACCATAGATGCCTTTCGTGGCAACGGCAAGTATGACGAAAGCGTATGGACAGATTGTGACATCGTACAGCAGACGGATTACGTCCGTCATGTCCGACTGCCGAAGCCGCTGACTATCAAGATAGACGGAATGAGCAAGGAAGCAATAGTAACACAATAATATTCCATACTGATGAAAAAGTCTATAGTTATATTATTTGTCCTGCTTGCCACCCTTGGTGCGGGTGCACGCAAGAAACCTAAGTCAATAGTTGTCCTGTATGAAAATGACGTGCATTGTGCGATAGACGGATATTCGGCTCTGGTCGGCTTGCGCACACAGGTTGCAGATACCGCAAACGTCGCAGTAGTCAGTTGTGGTGATTTCCTGCAGGGAGGCACTCCCGGGGCAATCTCGCGTGGCGAATATATCACGGCAATAATGCAGACGGTAGGATATGATGCAATAACACTGGGCAATCATGAATTCGACTATAAGGTGCCACGCATGACAGAGTTGATAGAAAAGGCCGATATACCTGTCACATGCACAAATTTTTTCCAACAGGACAACCCCAAACCATACTATGCTCCATATATAATTAAGAAACTGGGCAGGAAAAAGGTTGCATTCATTGGTACGGTAACACCGACAGCACTGAACCTGGAACAATATGCGTTTTTTGACAAGAAGGGGACCCAGTTGTACGACCTGCGGCCGAATCAGGTATATCAGCTCGTGCAGGATGCTGTGAACGCAGCCAGGAAAAAGGGAGCCAAGTATTGTATAGTGCTAAGTCATCTGGGTGAGGATGACAATGACATGCACATAGACAGTCATGGTCTGGTGGCTGCTACAACAGGCATTGATGCCGTGTTGGACGGCCATAGCCATAATGTGATTCCATGCCAGATGGTCGCAAACAGGAACGGCAAGATGATACCGGTCAGTCAGACAGGAACCAAGTTCGGATACATAGGACACTTGCTTATTGACAAACGCGGCCGTGTCAGTACAAGGCTGATTCCAACCCGTGACCAGAATACCAAGACCATAGGGGCGGAACTGCTGGCAAAGAAGTCCGAGGCATTGAGAAGGACACAGGAGACGACTGACAGTATCATCAGGCTGGTGAATGAGCAGACGGCACGTGTGGCATGCCATTCCGATTTCCCGATCACGATACTGGATCCTGTCAAAGGTCAGGTGGTGCGATGCAGCGAGACAAATGCCGGTGACCTGGTATGTGATGCTTTCCGTGCGGTCTCGGGTGCACAGATTGCCATAAACAACGGCGGCGGCATCCGGGCACAACTCTCTGCCGGTGACCTTACATACGGCGATATCGTAAGTCTGTTGCCTTTTGACAATTACCTGGAGACGGTAGAGGTTACCGGTCAGGATCTGCTGAATACCCTGGAGGCCTGTTGCCAGATGCTACCGGACAAGGATGGTCAGTTTGTCCAGGTAAGCGGTATCCGGTATACGGTTGATACCGGCAAGACACCACGTGTACAGAGCGTCGAGATCCTGAATGAGAATGGCGATTCCGTGCAATACGAACAGCTATGTCCGGACCGGAAGTACATTCTGTGTACGACAGACTATTGCATAGACGGCGGCGGAATGTACGGAAAATTGAAGAAATGCCGCAAATTGAAGGAGGGTATCGCAAGATATAGCGACGCCTTGCTCCAATATGTCACCGAAGATCTGAAAGGAAAAATCCCCGAGGCTTACCGTAAGCCTCAGGGACGTATTGTAATCAAGTAGTCCTGTTGTCTGTATACGGACGGTA
>AUXO014820548.1_pt1 | contig 18566 bp, 15 predicted proteins | sample 768731 | NCBI WGS metagenome assembly AUXO01 (sample SAMN02715735, study PRJNA202380) | gut metagenome | biome: sheep rumen | host: Ovis aries | place: New Zealand: Palmerston North
GATTTCAAGAATTTTACCGAACTTTGTGACGAAGTTGTGCATATATATGATAATAGTACTTAGTTGCTTAGATACCACTAAGTTGATGGAAATCAACGATGTACACAACTTTATAAGCATAAAAAATCACGAATTTAATTCATCCAATAGGTCATAACGATGTTTTATTACGTAGAGAAATTTCAAATGCATGCGAATAATGCCAAATTGGTAACTATAAATGACACAATTGGCGGAGTGGAAGATTTGCTTCATCTGTTCAGTGTTGCTTTACGCTTTCCTTATCCAACCGTAACTAATTTCAATGCTTTCCGGGATGTTATGGGGGAGTTGGATTGGTTGCAGGAAAAAGAAGTCATAGTGTATCACGATGGTCTTCCATCGCTTGACGAGCATGAAATGGCATGCTATATTGATGTCTTGAATCTAATAGATGTTGAATGGGAGAAGTATGCCGAGAGAGCAAATCTTATAAGAAAGCATTGTGAGAATCGAGGGGAAACTATTCCCCCTGATTCTTGGATAAACCGACCTTCAAAGGTTTTCAATGTTTATTTCCGCTTAGAAGATGAATCTTTCATTGAAGGGATGATAAAAAAGTATTCCAAGAATTATCGCGAATGTATTCATTATGATGAAAGAGGAATGGAATACCCTTACTGAACAATGACGCTCTTCCTATAGATTATATGGCTTTCCGAGGCCCTTATGGGGAACTACAAGCGGGACTGTCGGAGACTTTGACTTCGATTTCGACGATGAAGATGAGATGGACGATGAGGAAGTGTAACGTCACAGCCTCTCAATCGACATGGGGCACATCGGTTCGCCGATGTGCCCCATGTCGATTAATCGGTGTGCCCCACGTCGATTTGGAGGCTGTGGAAGCCCCCTTCAGGAGGCAATTCCGTAGAGTCTATTGCCCGAGTTCCTTTTCGGTGATTGAACAGATGTTGACGACTGTCATCATCGCTTTCTCCAGACTTTGTACGGGACAGAACTCGTGAGGGCCGTGGAAGTTTAGGCCGCCAGCGAAGATGTTGGGGCAGGGGAGTCCCTTGAAGGAGAGTTGTGCTCCGTCTGTGCCACCTCGAATGGCTTTCACCTTGGGTGTCATACCAGCTTCGGAAATGGCTTGCTTGGCAATGTCGATGATGTGCATCTTGGGTTCCACCATCTCCCTCATATTGTAGTATTGGTCTTTCAGTTCGAGGGTGGCAATGTTGCCGTATTTTTCGTTGATGCTATCGACAACCTCCTGCATTTCTGCCTTGCGACTCTCGAAATACTCGCGGTCGTGATCGCGGATGATGAAGGAGAGTTGTGCATTCTCCACGCTTCCGCTGATGCTGGTGAGATGGAAGAAGCCTTGGTATTCATCGGTTGTCTCTGGTGTCTCGTCGGCAGGGAGCATGCTGACCAATTCTGTGGCGATGCGGGCTGCATTCACCATCTTGTCTTTGGCGTAGCCTGGATGTACTGAACAGCCGTTGATGGTAATCTTTGCTGAAGCAGCATTGAAGTTCTCAAACTCTATTTCGCCCACTTCGCTGCCATCCATCGTGTAAGCGAAGTCACATCCGAATTTCTCTACATCGAAGTGGTGCGCTCCCATTCCGATTTCCTCGTCTGGGTTGAAGCCTACACGAATGGTTCCGTGTTTGATTTCAGGATGTTGCTGCAGATACACCATGGCCTGCACAATTTCGGCGATGCCTGCTTTGTCATCGGCTCCCAGCAGGGTGGTGCCGTCGGTGACGATGAGGTCTTCACCTTTGTGGGCAAGCAGCTCTGGGAATTTGGAGGGAGAGGTGACAATGCCTTCAGACAGCACGATGTCGGCACCGTCGTATTGAGGCACAATGCGTGGTTTGACGTTTTTGCCCGATGCGTCGGGGCTGGTGTCCATGTGGGCAATGAAGCCGATGGTGGGCACCTGCTTCTCTGTGTTGGAAGGCAGGGTGGCATAGAGATAGCCCAGCTCATCAAGTTCAACGTCTTGAAGCCCTTCTCGGATGAGTTCTTCTTTCAGGTATTTGGCAAATACACGCTGCTTCTCTGTGGAGGGCGTGGTGCCTGTTTCTTCAGACGACTGTGTGTCGAAGGAAACATAATTTAGAAATCGTTCTACTATATTCATAACTATTATTCTTCTGAACCAAACATGGGATCCCAGCAAGGCAAGAGGATTGGCTTTTGCTGGCTGGCCTTCAATATTTTCTCTGAGGCGTATTTCTTGTTGATGACGAGACGGAACATGTAGTTGTCAAACCACTCGTCGGTCATGATGATGTGTCCACGGTGTCCGCTGCTGGCTCCCCAAGAGTTCTCGACCTCCCATTTGATGGGCTTGCCGTTCTCGTCGAGGTCAACGGCCTTGAGCGTCATGGCATGGGTGGAGCCAGAGTCGAAGGACTGGATACGCTGGGCTTTGTTCATGCCAAACTTGGTGCCAAAGATTTCACCATAGTTGTAGTTGGCAAGGTCTGCAATGCCGCGTGAACGGTCCAGATACTTCACTACATCGCAGGAGAAATACATCATGGTGCTGTCCTTGATGGATGCGATGGCTGCCTCCTTGATGTCCTCCATGGGCACGTTGAGGTATAGCCAGTTGTGTCCATCGTAAGTGTGGCGGTCGTACTGGATTTCATAGGTCTTCCAGTAGTCGCGTGTGGGGTCATTCATCAGCATGATGTAGTCGTTCTGCAGGTCGAGATTGATGAACTCCTCGTAGAACGAGCGTGGGGTGTATTTTTTAGGAGGATAGACGGTTCTGCCCTCGCTGTCCTTAGGCGCCCATGTGAACTCGGTGACGGGTGTGCCCAGTCCCAATGTGAGCATATGGTAGATTTCAGAAAGATACTTCTCTTTCTGCACTTGAAGCGTCTTGCTGTTGGCTTTCTTGTCGGCACGTAGCGCTAATGCATCTTCACGAAGTTTCTGTTTCAAGAAGGTGGTGAACTGGCTGGTGTTGTTGGAAGTGTAGGTCTCAGGCATCACTCCTTTGGGCACAATGCCATATTTTGCCACGAGGTCGGCCACGCCAGTGAATGTGCCGCCGTCGGAAAGTGGGTTCTGAAACAGCCAGATGACGGTCTGGTCATCCATGGGTTTGTTCCGAGTGTCGATGATGGCTTGGAGGAAAAGGTTGGACTTCTCCAATTGGTCATAGAAGAAGAGGTAATTCTGTGAGAATTCAATGCCAGAGGGCAGGTTCTGCTCCTTAATCATCTTGGCCCTTAGTACGTTCATTCCTGTGAACAGCCAGCATCTGCCGGATGACTTCTGGTCTGTGATGCCTTTAGAAGGTACCGAATGTGAGAAATATGTGTCTTGCTCCACCATGTTGTCTTGGTTGAGCGCCATGCTGGACACGGGGCCTGCCGCAAGGGCATTCTTGATGGCGATTTCGCTGCCTGTCAATTTGTTGGCCTGCGCGAATCGTGTCAACATTTGGGATGAGATTCCTTGTGCTGATGCAGACAATTGACTACAGAGACAGGCAAGGATAATCAGTTCTTTTTTCATGTCGTTTTTATGTGTTGATTTGTTTTTTCAGTACGTGGAATAGAGGAGGGTGTGCTGTGTGTTTTCCCCGTTGGATGCGAAATTAATGAAAAAACATTGGATGTGTGCCATTTATTATCGATTTATTGCTACCTTTGTATGTTTTTTGTCGATTTTTAATATAATAATAGTGAATGTGTTTCGTTAATGAAGTAATAATGTACGGAACATGTACGAACCGATGGGCTTGAAGAAAGAAAAGGCAGACATAGACGGAATGACGGCAGTTGAGAGGGCGTTGAAACGAGTGGGCGACGTGGTAGGAGCCATTGTGTTGCTGATAGTGCTGTCGCCTGTGTTGATATATATATGTGTACGTCAGAAGATGAATGCTTCTGGACCGATTTTCTATCGCCAAGAGCGGATAGGAAAAGGAGGTAAGCCTTTTTATATATATAAGTTTAGGACGATGGTGGTGGATGCAGAGAAGGATGGCGTGCCTCAATTGGAGCAAACTGACGATCCGCGCCTGACGGGCTTTGGCCGTTCGTTGCGTAAGCACCATCTGGATGAGTTGCCACAAATATGGAACGTGCTCAAAGGAGATATGTCATTTGTGGGATATCGCCCAGAACGTAAGTATTTCATAGACCAAATTATGCAGCAGAATGCAGATTATGCCCTGCTGTACCGTACCTGTCCAGGGGTCACGTCGCTGGCCACTATTGAGAATGGCTATACGGACACGATGGAGAAGATGCTCCGCCGCTTGGACATGGATTTGTATTACTTGCGGCATCGTAGCTTGTGGCTTGACATCAAGATTCTAACCAAGACATTGTTTAATATCTAAATCTTTATACAGAAGAAATGAACCTGTCGTTTTTTAAGAAACTGCTGTTGATAGCCGGACTCACCATCGCGGCTTTGCCTGTTTGTGCACAGTCCATGTCGGACAATCAGGTGATAGAGTATGTAAAGAAGGAACAAGAGAAGGGAACCTCTCAGCAGCAGATTGTGACCAACTTGATGAAGCGTGGCGTTACGACTGACCAGTTGCGTCGCATCCGCAAGAAATACATGGCAGAGCAGCAGACTCTCGGTGCTTCAGACCTGACGGGAAAGAACAACGGCAAGTCGGAGAGTCGTCTGCGCACAGAGCGGCAGCAGCAAGGTGAGCAGTCTCAGATGCGGGATCAGTATATGCTGCAGTCGCAGCAGCGCATGCTGAACCGTAATAATGTCACTTGGCAGGACCGGCAGAATGAGATGAGCGATGAGCTGGGCAATATGGGTCTGGACTTTGCTACAGATGAGGCACCGGTGCGTGACGAGAGCCAGGTGTTCGGACGCAACATCTTCAACAATCAGATGCTGACATTCCAGCCCAACATGAATATGGCGACTCCTGCAAACTACCGGTTGGGAGCAGGTGACGAGGTGATTATCGATGTGTGGGGTGCCTCTCAAGAGACTTTTACAGAGACCATCTCTCCAGATGGAGTGGTGACGATTACGGGTGTGGGACCTTGCAAGATTGGCGGCATGAGTGTGTCTGAGGCAACGGCCTACCTGCGTTCACGTCTTGGGCGCTTCTATTCAGACTCAAGCATCCAGCTGTCAGTGGGCGGAACGCGTAGCATCCAGGTGCAGGTGATGGGTGAGGTGAATGTGCCCGGCACCTACACGCTCAGCTCTCTGTCTTCTGCTTTCAATGCCTTGTATGCTGCTGGTGGTATCAATGATATAGGAACCTTGCGTGGCATTAAGGTGTATCGCCAGGGACGCATGATTTCTACGATAGACGTGTATGATTATCTGTTGAATGGCAATTCTCGAGGCGATGTGCGTCTGAATGACAATGACATCATCGTAGTTGGCCCTTATGACGCACTGGTGGAGATTCACGGTAAGGTGAAGCGTCCGATGTTCTACGAGATGAAGAAGAATGAGAGCCTCTCCACCATCTTAGGCTATTCAGGTGGTTTCACAGGCGATGCCTATAAGAAAAGCATTCGTGTCACTCGTAAGAATGGTGCTGAATACTCGATGCATACAGTAGGCGAGTTTGACTGGAATGGTTTCACGTTGGCTGATGGTGACTCTATCTATGTGGATAGTGTCATCGCTCGCTATTCTAATATGGTGGAAGTTCGTGGTGCTGTGTTCCATAGCGGTATGTATCAGATGGATGGTGGCATAAGCACAGTTCGCGAATTGATTAAAGCTGCTGAAGGATTGCGCGAAGATGCATTTACAGCACGTGCGGTCATGCACCGTCAGAAGGATGACCTTTCGCTGGAGGTGCTGGCAGTAAATGTGGAAGGCATCATGGCAGGTACTGTGGCAGACATTCCTCTTCGCAAAAATGATGTGCTCTATATCCCGAGCAAGCGTGACATGGATGGCGAGCAGACCCTCTCCATTACTGGTGAAGTACATTATCCAGGCCTCTATGTATATGCAGACAATACGTCGCTTGAGGACCTTGTTCTTCAGGCAGGTGGCTTGACTGATGCGGCTTCGTCCGTGAAAGTGGATGTGTATCGCCGTATTGCCGACCCGCACGCTTTGGTGAATGACGAGAATTTGACCGAGACATTCACCTTTGCATTGAAAGATGGTTTTGTGATTGATGGTGAACCAGGCTTTATCCTTCAGCCGTACGATCAGGTAGTGGTGCGTTCCAGTCCGACTTATTCATCGCAGCAGAATGTTTCTGTCACAGGTTCTGTGAACTTTTCAGGGCAGTATGCTATGTCTAGCAGAAACTACCGCTTGAGCGATTTGATTAAGGATGCTGGCGGACTCACTTCATTGGGTTATGCCAAAGGCGCTCGATTGGAACGCCGTATGACTGAAGAGGAGCGCCAACAGCAGGAGGCCTCATTGCGTGCTGCGCAGATAGCCATGTATGAAGAGGCAATGCAGAATGAAAACAATGACTTCAATCTCTCTCGTGCAGACTCGTTGTTGATCATGAAACTGGATGTGGGCAACATCTTCCCAGTGGCCATCGACCTTGAAAAGGCTGTTGCTAATCCTGGCTGCGAAGAAGATATCGTGTTGCGTGAAGGTGACCGCCTGGTAGTTCCACAATATTCTTCCACTGTCAAAATCAGTGGTGACGTGATGTACCCCATCTCGATGAACTATAAGAAGGGTGAATCTCTGAAATATTATATCAAGCATGCAGGTGGCTATGGCGACAATGCGCGCAAGAAGCGTGTATATGCCATCTATATGAATGGTTCGGTAGAGTTGCTTAGCCATACCAGCAACAAGGCCGTTCAGCCTGGATGTACGATTGTGGTGCCATCGAAGAAGCAGAAGAATAAGATGACTACAGCGGAGTATGCCGCAATGGGAACGTCTGCAGCATCCATCGCTACCATGATGGTGACTATCGCTAACATTATGAAGTGATTCGTATAGAACGGGATATTTATGAAACAATATGATTTCCTGATTGTTGGTGCCGGCCTTTTTGGTGCTGTTTCAGCTTATCTTCTGAAGCAGAAGGGCTACTCCGTTCTTCTGATAGATAAACACAACCACGTTGGCGGCAATGTCTATACAGAGAACGTCAATGGAATCAATGTGCACAAATATGGCGCGCATATCTTCCATACCAGCAATAAGGATGTATGGGACTTCGTGAATAGTTTTGTGCCCTTCAATCGCTACACCAACTCGCCTGTGGCCAATTATCACGGCAAACTCTATAACTTGCCCTTCAATATGAACACCTTCTACCAGATGTGGGGGGTGAAGACTCCTGAGGAGGCTAAGGCAAAGATTGAAGAGCAGAAGAAGGAATACCATATAGATGAGCCAAAGAATCTTGAAGAACAAGCTATCAGTCTGATAGGTAAAGATATCTACGAAACGCTCATTAAGGGATATACGCAGAAGCAGTGGGGCAGGGCATGCACAGAACTTCCAGCCTTTATCATCAAACGTCTCCCGGTCCGTTTCACTTTTGATAATAACTACTTCAATGATAAGTATCAAGGTATCCCAGAAGGTGGCTACACAGCCCTGGTTGAGAAGATGCTTGACGGGTGTGACGTACGTCTTGGTGTTGATTATTTCGAACATAAAGAGGAACTGGATGCACAAGCAAATCGGATCATATACACTGGAGAAATAGATCGCTACTTCAATTACCAGTATGGGCATTTACAGTATCGCACCGTGTCCTTCGAGACAGAGCTGTTGGAAGGTGTCGCCAATTATCAAGGCAATGCCGTAGTCAATTATACGGATGCTGAAACTCCTTATACTCGTATCATTGAGCACAAGCATTTCGAGATGTTTGGCGCGGCTTTGGAAGAGTGTCCCGATACGGTAATATCTCGAGAGTATAGCAAGGAATGGCAACAGGGTGACGAACCTTACTATCCTGTGAATGATGCCCCTAACTCCCAGCTATATGCTCAGTACAAAGCCCTTGCTGATGCTCAAACCAAAGTCATCTTTGGTGGGCGCCTTGCCGAATACAAGTACTATGATATGCACAAGGTAATAGAACGTGCAATGGAAGTGGTGAAGGAGTTGTGAGAAAAAACTTCTTTGACCAGATGATTATTTGACTTTTAATATATACAAAAAGATGGAATCTACGGAGAAAAGGAAAATTATAGATGTGTTGAAGTTGGTACAAACGGTTTGGGGAAAGCGCAAACTTTTCTATAAAGTTTGGGCCTTAACCTTCATACTTTCATGTATTTTGATACTTCCCCAACCACGCTACTATAACTGTGAAGTGAAACTTGCCCCTGAGATGAATGGCGAGGATATAGGAGGTGGCCTTTCCAGTATTGCTTCTTCTTTCGGTTTTAATCTTGGAGGTATGGCAGGGCAAGACGCCATCTATCCAGAGTTATATCCAGAACTCTTTGAAAGTCCGGAATTTGTAGTCGGATTATATGATATCAAGGTCACAACAATGGAGGGTGATGTTACAGCTAATTATTTCACCTACATGAAGAAACACCAGAAGCAAAATCCTCTCATGGCTCCTTTTGGTATTGCGAAAGAATGGGTGAACGGACTCTTTGAAGATGAAGGCACCATCCAACGTGGAACAGGTAGCGTTGACATCAATCCATTCAAGATGAACCGAAAAGACTACGCACTGATGCAAAAGATGATGGATAATATTCATTGTTCAGTTGATAAAAAGACATCAGTCATCACGATTAACGTGACTGATCAAGATCCGTTGGTCTGTGCCACAATGGCTGACAGTGTGAAGTCGCATCTGCAGGCTTTCATTATTCGCTATCGTACGAGCAAAGCAATTGATGATGTGATGCACTACCAGCAGATGCGTGATAGCGCAGAACATGAATATGATATGGCAATGGAAGCTTACAGCCGTTTCTGTGATGCTCACAAGGACATTGTACTACAAAGTTTCCAGAGTGAGCGTGACAAGTTAGAAAGCGAATTGTCTATTAGACAAAACACGTTGGGAGTGATGGAGGCACAACTACAAAGTTCCAAAGTCAAACTTCAGGAGAAGACCCCTGCATTCACAACTTTGAAAAGTGCTACAGTGCCTGTAAAACCAGCAGGCCCTAAACGTATGATTTTTGTACTTGGAATGCTTATCTTCGCTTCTTTAATAACAGTTATTGTTGTGAACTGGAGAAACTTTTTCTCATAATATATAATATCTCGTAATATATAAAAGAGCATGTGATGAGATTCCCGTTTTCCTCTACCATAAATTCTGTGTTGCGTCTTTCTGAGACAAAAGAGAAAATTCTCAGGAACTTGTTTTGGTCTGTGGTAGGGAAAATTGTGACCTTGTTGGGTGGTTTGTTAGTCGGTATTATAGTTGCACGGTATTTAGGTCCAGAAAAATATGGGTTAATGAATTATGTCATAAGTATAGTCACAATATTTATGATTTTTTCTCAGTTTGGATTTGATTTGATTGAAATCCGCGAAGAGTCCAAGAAACCCCATTTGAGAGATTATATCATTGGAACAGTTTTTTATTTACGAATTGCATTGGCATTGATTACGCTGTTGGCAATTGTAATTTATGTTTACACTTGTGAAGGAGACAGCTATGTCAGACTTTTGATTATGATATATTCCATATCAATCATTCTTTCAGCATTCAATGTTGCGAGAAACCATTTTACTGCATTAGTATGGAACGAATACATCGTCAAAACGGAAATTTTTCGTACTCTTGTTGGCATTGCTTTGAAGATTATATTGTTACTGTATCATGCTTCATTGACTTGGTTTGTATTGGCCTTGCTTTTTGATGCATTGCTATTGGCCACAGGATACTTAGTCTCATATAAGAAGAAAATTGATAATCCATTAAAATGGAGATTCAATTCTAAAGTGGCAAGATATTTTATTCAGCAGTCTTTCCCTTTGTTACTTTCTGGAGCAGCAATCATAGTTTATGAGCGTATAGACCAGGTTATGCTTGGAAACATGTTGGATAAAACATGTGTAGGACACTATTCTGTAGCTGTTAGATTTGTGGAGATACTCATATTCATTCCAACCATCATAGCACAAACTGTCAGTCCAATATTGGCAAAACACTATCAAGAAAACAAACAACTGTATAAGAGAAATGCTGAGATTTTTCTGAATATAACTTTATGGATGTCTATTATAGCATCTGTAATTCTCTGTATCATATCATATCCAGTTATAAAACTAACATTTGGCAGTCAGTATCTGCCTGCTGTACCAATACTGTCTATTATGTCTTTCAAGGTAATTGGTGCGGCTTTAGCACAGACCTCCGGACAACTCATTATAATTGAAAAGAGACAGAAATGGGTTTCTTTGAGAAATATCATAGGGTGTATAGTATGCATTATTCTTAATATTATACTAATTGGCAAATATGGAGTCATAGGAGCTGCTATTGTATCTATTATAACCATCTTTGTTTCAGGCTTTATTACAAATTTAATAATATCACCTTATATCCACATATTTAAGATGCAAGTATTATCACTTATCTATGGATGGAAGGACATTGTATATGTTAGACAATTATTAAAATGAAAACATGTAACATTCTTAAGAGGATAAAGGATAGAATACCTTATTCATGGTTATTGCTATATGAGATGTGGGGGTATTGGCGTAGACTACTTAAATACAACGCATCATTTGCAACTGATGATGATATGCAGAAAATGCAATATACCTTGCTTCGCGAAAATCATGTTATCGAGAAGGGCATGTCCATGCGTAATCCACGGAAAGGGTTTGGACAGGAGAAGGTTTCTGCACTTATAAAACGACTTCGAAAATATAACACTCTATATGGGAATTCCGATAGGTCGTTTCTTATATATCCCCTCTCAACCATAAAGGCATATATTAAATATCAGCATGAAGATGCTGTTAATATTCCGGACATTGAAGATAAATTCTTAAATCTCTGTCAAGAAGTGGGCATAGATCCTAATGCCTTGATAACAGCTGCTGGTGTATATACGACCGATTCTGGAAATCTGCGAAGAGATGCAATGGGAAACTTTGAGTCACTTTTATATAGTAGACATTCTATACGTTATTTCAAAGAGGAGCTTCCCGCAAAAGAACGAATAGAAAGAGCTTTGGAGTTGGCAGCCCGTACTCCATCAGCTTGCAATAGACAAGCATGGCACACCCATATTTATATGGGTGCCGATAGCCATCGACTCCTGGACATGCAAGGAGGGTGTAATGGATTTGCAGACAACATACATTGTAGTATTGTCGTAACAGCAGACATGAAGGGATTTCTTGATTACGAACCATTCCAATGTTACGTGGATGGTGGTCTATATGCGATGAATCTTATAAATACACTACACTATGAAGGATTAGGGACTATTCCACTTTCATGCGGGTTCTACAGCACAAAGCTGAAGATGATACAGAAGTCATTTGATATTCCCGATAATGAAGTCATGGTAGTTATTATTGGATGTGGTGAGTTGACAGAAGAAGTGAAGATTGCAGCATCCAGCCGTAAAGAAGTATGTAAAACTAATGTATTTCATTAAAAAACATGATACCTCAAAATATACTAGTGGTAAACCAACCTCTTAATAATCGAGGAGATGAAGCCGCACATAGAGCACTAATTCATGGATTGCTCAAATCTTTTCCTGAAGCAAGTATTGTGGTTCTATCGTTCGAAGATCATAATAACTACATTGCCGATTTCATTGTTGACGATTCACGTGTGGAATATAATAGATTCATGTTCAATCGGAGTTACAGGATGCACGATGTACTTGTAGGATCCACTCAGATGGGGTGTACAAAATTCGCGACAAGAATACACCCCCTATTAAGACATTTGCTACCGATATACCAAAAAGCTGATATTGTGGTGTGTGCACCAGGTGGCATATGTATGGGAGGATTCCAGAGCTGGCAACATCTGTTCTTTTTACAATTGGCAAAAGAACTTAATAAAAAGATCATTTATTATTCACGTTCAATAGGACCATTCCCTGAATCCACATGGCTTAATAGGCGTTTCAGAGATGTTTCTTACAACCTTATGAGATATTTCTCTTTCTTATCGTTACGCGATAGGAAATCTGAGATATGGGCAAAAAATATAAGTGTATCATTTATCCCTACTGTTGATACCGCCTTTTTGGAACAGCCTAAAGTTGTTATTCCAGAAAGTATTCGGCAGAATCTGAAGGAGAAATATGTTATCTTTGTGCCTAACCAATTAACGTGGCATTACATGTATAAAGATGTTCCCAATAGTAATGTGGAAGCACTTTTTATTAACACAATGAAGATTCTTCGCAAGGAGTTCCTTGAACATCAGATAGTCATGCTCCCACAGATTTGTTCACTTGGAGATAGGGGTGACTATTCTTTCTTTGTGAAACTCAAAGAGCGGTGTGGTGATGATAATGTCTATGTTGTGCCAGATACGTACGGATCAGATATTCAACAGACAATCATCTCTAAAGCTTCAATGGTTGTAGGGGCAAGATATCATACAATTGTCTTTTCCATCAACAATGAAGTTCCGTTTATGGCCTTTAGCTATGAAGCCAAGATTACAGGGTTATTAGAGGTTCTTGGTATGCAAGACCACTTGATTGACATCACTCAATCCCTAAACGAACAGAAAGAAATTTGTGCTTTGGAAGAGAAAATAGCATCACGTATCAAATATCTAAGAAATCAATCAGTATCCAATAAAAAGGCAATAGACATTGCAGGAAGATGTCTAGATTGCATGAAAGAAACAATACAAAAATTGTAAAGATAATGCAGTTTGTTCCTTTTCTATATTTTACAGTACTATCTTGCTATCTATGGTATAGAAACAAGAATATAGATATAGCTACGTACATGTCCATTTTGTACACTATAACATCATTCTGTGCTGCTATTATTGTTACAGATGGACATCTGGAAGGTAGTGGTATACTTTTTGATGGATGGGAACCTGAATTAAATGTGGTGCCAACATTTTTATATTGTGGCTTGATAACCCTAACTATATTGCCATTTACGTTAATCAAGGTTGACAGATTAACCAACATAATTGACAGTCATCCGATTCTGACTCGATGTTTTGTTGTCATGATTGCAGCGGAAGCCTTACTCAATTTATACATTGTGGCAGATTCAACCGTTAGTATTCTCAGTGGAGACCTCAAGGAGGTGCGAGATATGTTATATAACGAGGAGATGTCACCAGCTGATATAAAACTTGAAGGCATGCCTACAATTTTCAAGTTTTTTGATTATACGCTCCATGTTACATTTCTGGCTTTACCTTTGTTTTTTTATTACTCATGTATAAAAAAATACTCTTTATGGTTTACAGCTCCATTATTATTGATATCCGTCAGTCCTATTATTAGAGCATTGCAAACCGCTGATAGAACAGAATTGGTCAATTATGGAATTATGTTTGGCTATTGTCTCGTTTTCTGTAAAAATATAATAACCAAAAAGATAAAATGGTTCATCTCACTAATTGGTTTGCCTATAGTTGCTATTGCGTCAATATATCTTGTTGCAGTAACAGCGGCTCGCTTTGATGACACGGATGAGGGAAGCAGTGGAAGTGTCTTGCAGTATGCGGGACAGCCATATCTGAATTTTTGCTATTTTTATGAGAACCATAACGAATCACTAATTTATATGCAGCGAGAATTCCCGATTCTTTCGCATGTATGTTTTAAACAAGAGTACAGTGATGTGAAGGCTGAAAGAACAGCAAAAGAAGGCTTTTTCATAGGAGTGTTTGCAACACATATAGGTTCCTGGATTCTTGACGTAGGGAAAATGGGGGCGATATTGATTTCTGTTGGCTTCTCCATTTTGGTGACACTGGTTATTTACAGATATGATAGAACCTCGTTTGACCTGGGTGACGCTCTATTTTTATTTGTACTAGCCAATATCCCATTATTTGGAATCTTTTACTATAGATTCCATAGTTTTACTATCGCATTACAATATCTATTTGCAGGATTGATGTTTCTTATTTACAAACTACGCTTTATATTTAGCACAAAAAATCAGCAGTGATGAAATTCTCAATAACAATACCAGCATACAAGTCAAAATTTCTATATGACGCAATAAGTAGCATTTTATACCAAACTTATAATGACTGGGAACTCATTATTGTTGATGATTGTTCGCCAGAGAATTTGTATGATATAACAGCTCCTTTCCTCAGGGATTCAAGAGTGCGTTACTATCGGAATGAACAGAATTGTGGCGCAATAAATGTTGTGGATAATTGGAACAAATGCCTGTCATATTGTACTGGTGACTATGTTATTTGTATGGGAGATGACGATCTACTATTGCCATGTTGTTTGGAAACTTATAAAGATCTCATAGAAAAATATCCAGACTTGTATGTATATCATTCACGTGCTGAAATAATAGATGAATGTGGCAAGCTGATGACCCTTCAAGAGCCAAGGCCTGAATGGGAATCTGTTGTATCACTGATTTGGAATCGGTGGTCTTCAAGACATTTGCAGTTTATTGGTGACTTCTGTTATAGTGTCACTTATCTGAAATCTGTAGGTGGTTATTATAAATTACCGTTAGCATGGGGAAGCGACGATATCACAGCAATTCTTGCTAGTCGTGAAAGAGGTATTGCAAACACGCAAGTCATTGGCTTCCAATACCGACAGAATTCACAGACTATTACCAGTTCCAAAGGCAATTCTAAACTGAAAATCCTGACACGTCTGGAGCAATTACGATTTTACCGCACGTTTCTCGATGAAATGGCACAACAATCAAATCTCTCTGAAACAGATGTGAAGTATTTAAAGACTATTGAAAATGTCAAAAGCAAATATTTTTTCGGTGCTTTAGATAATGACTGTCCCAACTTCATCAAAGGAAATCCATTACGACTTCTTTGGTGCTATCGAACACTAAAACCTCTCTCTTATTCCATTGGAACATATATAAAATGGTATATCAAAAGTATTGTGTGATAAATATTTTCAAGCTTGTCTTATGAAAAAGAATCTACTATACATTACTTTCCATCGTCTTTCTGACAATAACGGAGGTTGTAACGCATCAAAGGGGTTTATGCGTTGCTTTGCAGCCCTTTATGACAATTGCTCCATTATATATCCACATTTTGAAGGAGACACAGATGCATACATACCATCAAGCTTCCTACTCTATCCAATGTACGACAAACGTACAAAAGTGAAAAAGCTGTTCGATATGTACAGAGGGGTAACCAGTGGACTGTACTATCATGTCAGAGAGCACTTGAAAACTCACAAGTATCATACAATAGTCATTGATCACAGCTTTACAGGAACGGGACTCTGCAAGTATCTTCGTACTACAGGAGCGTACATTATCACTATACATCATAATGTTGAACGGGACTACCTACGCGACAATGGAAATGAGCGGCCTCTATTTTATCGCTATCCATTCCTGTACTATTCGAAAAGAGCAGAAAGGCAATGCCTACAATACAGTCATCTTAATCTGACTGTGACAAATAGAGATGCGGAGACATTTCGTTCGTGGTATCCAGAACAAAACATACAGCATTGGGGAATTTTTGAGTATAAAAAAATAGAGAACAAAACGTTCACCCCCAAAGAAAATCGTATGACCTTTATTATAACAGGTTCGCTGTATTTTAGACAATCATTGGTACCCATCGTGGATTTCATACAGTATTATTGGCCCTTGGTAATAGCCATTCACCCAGAGTCAACACTCTTGATTGCAGGAAGGAAGCCTTCCCAAGAGCTGATAAATCTTTGCGGTGATAACCGTAATATCAAGATAATTGCAAATCCGGAGGATATGGCTGTTGTTGTGAGTAAAGCCAATTACTACATCTGTCCTATATACACGGGAAGTGGCCTAAAGCTACGCAATTGGGACGGATTGAAACAAGGATTGCCGATTCTTTGTCATGAGCGGTCGGCGGCAGGCTACGAGGTGTTTGAAAAAAGAAAGTATCTTTTCTCCTATCATGACGACAAAACATTCATAGAGTCCCTCAATAGCCTTTTATCAAACAAGATAGCCCCCGAAGATATATATGCAGCATACAGAGAAGTGTTCTCCTTGGATACAGGTATCGAGAAACTGCATGACATTCTTGTTTATGAACATATCATTTGATGCATAATACGTAATGAATATCACAATTATAACAGAAGTACTCCCATGGCCTTTGAATACGGGAGGTGCACAGGCGCAATTCAACATGATTGATTCTTTGCGCCACCAGAACCACTTTACCATCATCTGTATCGAGAACTCAATGAACAAGATTGAGAGCATGAACGAATTGCAAGCGATGTGGCCAGAAGTGAAAATCGTGATGTATCCCCTTTGGAGACAATTATTGTATCCTAAATTTTTGAAAGATAAAATAGAACGAGCCTTAAAACTTAAATTCACTCCTGACGACACACGGTTCAAGGTTCAGCGCATACTTAAACCTTATGGGATATGGTACTCGAAGGACTTTGTTAATTTTGTAAATGAAATAATAGATAGAGAATCTACGGATGTTATTCAGGTGGAGTTCTTTGCATGTCTGCACATGGTGAATTATCTGCCCACCTCTATCCGCAAGATATTCATACATCACGAACTTCGATACATTCGTAACGAGCGTCAAACAAGTTCATTTCAGCTGACTGTTCTCGAAGAAGAACAGCTGAAGCAGACTAAAAGACAAGAAATAGAAGATCTTCAGAAATACGATGCAATAGTAACGCTGACACAAAAAGATAAGGATTTTCTCAAGTCTGAGGGAGTCATGGTTCCAATATATGTGTCGCCAGCTGCAGTACAAACCACCTCACTTCCATATCAGAAATGGAATGGCAAACTTTCATTTGTAGGCGGTTATGTGCATGGCCCGAACAAAGAAGGTCTGGATTGGTATATAGAACACGTCATTCCGTTGCTTGGCGACAATGCACCCATGCTTGACATTGTTGGCAAAGGATGGCCAGAGAAATACAGTCATTCGAAAATCAATATAATAGGTTTTGTGCCCAATCTGCCTGAGGCAATTCATGGCTCAATCATGATTGTTCCCATTCTTTCAGGTAGTGGTATGAGAATGAAAATAATAGAAGCAATGGCTCTGAGCATGCCCATCATTACTACTTCTGTTGGGGTTGAGGGCATCAAGTTGATTGATAAGGAATCTTGTCTAATTGCAGACGAGCCCAAGGATTTTGCTGAGGCGATTAATTACCTTGTATCCCATCCGGAAATATGTCAATCACTGGGAGAGAGAGCCAATAACGTATTCCGTCAATATTACTCTATAGAAGTCTTATCTGGTATTAGGAACAAGGTTTACAGTCAGTTTTTTCTTCAGTAATCATGATATCTGTTTGCATTGCTACATACAACGGGGAACGTTACATCAAAGAACAAATAGTGTCTATACTTTCCCAAATAAAGAAAAGTGATGAAATCATCATCTCTGATGATGGCTCCACTGACAATACGCTTAAAGTGATACAATCTATAGGTGCACCCAATATCAAGCTTTATCATAATGTAAAGGAACATGGTTATACGCCTAATTTCGAGAATGCACTAAAGCTGGCCAAGGGAGATTACGTCTTTTTGGCAGATCAAGACGATATCTGGGCGCCAGAAAAAGTAAGTGTCATGATGAGCTATTTGCAACGATATGATATGGTCATATCGGATGCCGACATTATTAATGCCGAAGGACAGAAAATATCTGATTCGTATTTTAAGGAACGTGGCTCAAAGGCGGGCTTTTGGAACAACTTGGTGCGCTTCTCGTTCTTGGGATGTAGCATGGCCTTTCGAAAAGAAATACTGAAAAGGGCTCTTCCTTTTCCTCCTAATCATACATTATGCACACACGATAATTGGTTAGGCATTGTTGCAATGTCCTACTATCGAACCATTGTTATCAATGACAAACTTTTCCATTATCGTCGTCATACGACCAACACTTCTGCGGGAGGATTGTTGCCGACAACCACTTTCTTCTTCAAATTGCGCTACCGATTGTATCTTATCTTGTGGCTGATAAGACACAAATAGGGAGATACAAGCACCCTTGTCCTGTTGGGTTGGTTGGATGGTGCCGTAAACTATTGTTACATCCTCAGTTCAAATATCTTATAGAAGAATTTCATACAAATCATTAAGGAATTGGTGTAGATGCCATTTTCGCGGCATGCACGTACATCGTCCTTGATGATTTGACACCGGCTTTGGATGTCACGAGTACTGGCTCCCCCTGTCCGCATGGTAACGAAATCCATGGGGAGGTAACGTGCATTGATGTGATGCACCCAAAACATTCGTACCATCATGTCGTAATCAGAGCCAATTTTGTAGTTGGTCTTATAGAGGCCGACTTTCTGGTATATGATTTTGCGGCAGTAGAAAGATGGGTGAGCGGGCATCATGCCAAAACGTAGCCACTTGGGACGAAAGTGTTTGGAACTATAATAGCGAACACATTTGTTGGGTTCTCCGTCTCGGATGAAGTGTATGTC
>AUXO010688922.1_pt1 | contig 18565 bp, 21 predicted proteins | sample 768731 | NCBI WGS metagenome assembly AUXO01 (sample SAMN02715735, study PRJNA202380) | gut metagenome | biome: sheep rumen | host: Ovis aries | place: New Zealand: Palmerston North
AAAATAATATTTGAACTTGTTGGATTTTGTCTTTTAAAACTAAAACTTAATATCTTAACTGGTTCATAATTTATTAATGTCTTTGTAACTGTGCTTGATGTAGAATTACCTCTACTATCTGTTACCTTAATAACAAAACTATTTGATGTAGGTGTTATTGTAAATTCATAAGGACTTGATGTATCACTACTTGTCGAACCACTTTGTGTTAATTCAACTTTAGATATACTTGCACCTTTTTTTGCACTTGGTGTTACTGTGAATTTTACTCTTGATAAATTCTTAACTATTGTATTTGCACTTGTACTTCCTAAAGCATTTGATACAACACTATTAGTTTCTGACTCACTATGTGTAAATGTTGGGTTTCCATTTACTATTGTCATTGTTTTTGTGCTTTCACTATAAAATATAATGCCACCTGTTACTGTTTTTATTCCAAACTTTACTGATAAAGTTTTGCTTTTTGGTATTGCATTTCTTAATGCATTCCTTTCTGCAGTTGTTAGATTAAATGTATAACTTGAACCTGTCTTTGAGATATCTCTATAACTTGCATAAGCTACAGAATTATCAACTGCAAATATTCCTGCTTGTAAAGAACTAACACTATTCCCTGCAGGATTTGAATAATTAATTGTTGGATTTGCTTCATCATTAAAGTCTTGTGCTGATGTTATTGTTGCATATCTATTTATTTTTGGAAAATCTACGTCTGCACTTGTACTTCCACCACCACCGAAAGTAGCAGTCCAACTTGTTGCTACATTCTTTGTTGGACTCGAACCATCTGAATTATGTGTTATTGTTCGACTAACTTCACTTATTGTTGTTTCGCCTTTATACATTGTTGTATAACCGTAACTTCTTGTAGTTCCATCTAGGTTACCAGTAGCACTACTAAAACTTACTCCACCTGCTTGTCCTGTATAATATGTTGATTTTAATTCATAAGTTGTTTTATTATCTGCTATGCTTTGATTTGAATATTTTGCATAAGTTCTTATTTCTCCATAAGATAAACCTATTGTAGATATTCTTTGATATGAAGTTGTTAATCTTATTGCCATATACTAACCTCCTATATAGAAGAATCCTGTGTGCTTTTCTCCGTTGTTTTCATAAGCTTCTACTCTATGATTTCCTACTATAAAATATTTATCAACTGTTAAGTTGTTTACTTCTGACTTTGTTTCATTTGTTGTGTTGTCATAACCAAACCATGCAAGAGTATCGTCTCCGTGTGTAATTTTAAATTCTTCATTTGTTATTTGAGTTTCTATTTCTGATGTATCTGTTGCTACAGATATTCCATCATTATTGACAGTTACAGATGTTGTCTTTACTAAATTTGTACCTTCGTCTACTTGTTCTTGAATTGCAGTTACTTGTGCAGTAATTCCTTCTGTTGTCTGTGTTAATCTTGTACCTAATGCTTCTATTTGTTCCCCTTGATTATTAATCAAAGTTGTGTTTTCTGCAGTTTCTGTTGCGTTTAATTCTATTTTACCTTCCATTTGGTCTATGTTAGTATAAACTCTTTTGAATCTTGCTTCTTCCGTATTTACAGTAACATTTTCTTGTGCTTTTTCAAGCGTTCCTATATTGGTTTCAAAAACCTGTGTCATAACTCCATTATATGTTAGTTCATTTTGAGCAAATGTTGTGTATGTCTTCCCATTATATGTAAAACTAATTAAATCGTAAGGGTCTAATGCAGGATTACCTAGTATTTTTGTTATTTTCATTCCATATATACTAAAACCATTAATTGAATTGTAAATAGCTTCAATTTCACTTGCGTCTGTTATATATGGATTTGAAGCATTAATGTATAATGTCGTATATTGTCTAGCTATGTTCCAATCTTCTTCTTCTGGTATTCCACCATATTCGTATTTTCTTATTGCGTCCTCGTATACAACTCTTGATATTATAAATTTATCGCCTTCTGTAAAAGACTCCATTAAATTTACATCTAAGTTGAATGTTGTCAAATTATTGTTTATAGGTATTAATTGTAAGCCACCAGTTCTACTAATAGTTGCTATACTTCCTGCTTTTTCTGCAACATACATTACATATTGTCTTGCATTTATTGTATTATCCCAAACAGATATTTCTGTATTTTGATTTATAAATGTTGTTGTTTCTAAAGTTACTCCGCAAGTATTACAAATATCTTGTAGCAATTGTAACATTGTTACAGACATTTTCTTTTGATAAACGTCTCCTGTTATTGTATCTCCTACTTCATAGTCTGTTCCAACTATTAGCAACGTGTATTCATCGTTTACTAAAGAATAGTACTCTTTATTATCCGAATAAACTTCATCCGTAGTAATTATGTATTGGCTATTTATTACTCCTTCTGCATTATAAGGAACATCAAATTTAATAGAATTATCTCTTAACTTTAATGTAGTTGTGTTGCCATCCTTTGTTGGGGCTTCACTTAAATTGAATACTCCGATAGGAACGTATTCGTAGTCATTATCTACAAGCGTTCCTATCGAAATATTTATTGGTTCTACTATATCATCTAAATCTAAATCATGTATTTTTATTTCTACTTCTTTAGAAACAAAATTGTCTAAGTTGAATCGCTCTTCTCCATTAGATAATATATTAGATTTTACTTTAACGTATTCTACTTTGGCATTTGCATTTTCATATTCAACATTATTAAAAAGAAGAGATAATCTATGTGTAGCACCTCCACTATAAATTACATCTTTATATTTATTTGAAACTGTATACATATTATCTCTCCTATTCTTCTACAAATCCCCAATTTACATCTGTATATATGTTATTGTTAGGATTTTCGTCATCTACATAATATTTATGATAACTGACAGTAGCATTTCTATACATTTTTTTATTTACAAATGCCCATGCTGGTTCATAAAAGAATCTGCATTCTAGCCATACATTAGTTGTCATATTAAATAAAGCATGAAGTTCACTTCCTGACATTACAGGTACGTCAAACTCTAAAGTTGCAACGTCGTGTCTAACTCTATTTCTTATTGTATAACCTGCTAAATTAGTATAAGAATCCAAATCAACATCGTTTGCTGCTGCGTCATGTTCGGGTAAAGTATTGACTCCATTTATTTCATAAGGAAATTCTTGAAATGCTTCTGAACTTCCCCACGGTCTAATATATAATTTTTTATAATCGTTCATGTACTTATCCTCCTATTGTTATAGGCTTTCCGTTAGATTTAGCCATACCATTTAAGTCTTTTAACACTTTCTTAGCAACTTGTTCGTCTCCAACTTGAATAATAAATGTAGCATTTTGTAAGCCTCCAGATTTTTGAAGTTTTTTGTCAATTAAATCTAACATTTGATTTTGGTTAGCAACAAATGACTTACCTCCAATTTCTCCTACTAATTCCGGCCCTTTTTCGTTAGCAATAAACATTTGTCCTACTTCTGGCATACCACCTGTAGCTAAATGTTGAATTCTTGGAATACTAAATCCTTTTCCACCAACTCCCGGAACCCAATCAGGTATTTTTATCTTATTTAACATTCTTGTAAATGCGTTAATTCCATCTATTATGAAGTTTATTGGAGCTTTAAATATTCCTACAAAGGTATCTACTACTCCTTTAAATATTTGTTTTATTCCTTGCCAAGCTCTTTTCCAATCTCCTGAAAAAACACCAGTTATGAAATTTATAATTCCTGAAAGAATTCCAAGAAGACCACCAATTACATCCGAAATTATTCTTATTGAATTTAATACAGTATCTTTTATTGTTCTTAAAATTGGAACGATTACAGGTACTATATTTTTAACAATCCAATCTACAAGTGGTTTTAAGAAACTATTCCATAGCATTTTTCCGTTGTCAATAATTGCAGCAATCAAAGATGATATATTATCCCATAATGGTTTTAAATGGTCGTTCCACAACTCTTTTAAATCGTCTGCAGTTTCATCAACAAAAGGTTTGAAATATTCATTATATACATCTAAAAATTTTTTAAATGTATCGCTTAATCCTTTCTTTAAGTCATCGTAAAAAGGCTTAGCGTGTTCATCGTATACTTTTGTTAATGTATCTCCAACATAAGTAAAAGCTTCCGAAATTGTTCCTGTTACAGTTTGAACAGGTTCTAATAATCCTTCAAAAGTTTGTTTTATTAATTCCGTATTATCTACAATTGGTTGTACCATAACTCCCATTATATCATTTATCCATTGATTTACTAATTCATTTAATGACATAAATGGGTTTGCAAACATAGCAATAATGTCTGCTCCAATTTGTTTTGCTAAATCTCCAGTAAATATTTCAGAAATACTTGCAAAACTTTCGTACAATTGCCCTGCAAGGTCTATTCTGTCTGAACCTATATTAAACATTGTAGCAATATGGTCTGCTACTCTTCCTTTGTTCTGACTTAAATAAGAATCAATGCTTCCAACTAAACCTTCTGCTATATTTATACCTATTTGTTGAACTGAACCTACTATTTTTTTAAAATTTTTAGTAATTGTATTAGTCAAATTTTCAGAAGCTGCTACAACTTTAGGACTTGTAAAAATGTCAACTAGCATTTTACCTACATTTTGAAAGTGTTTTCCAAGTTCTGTTGCTTTTCCTTGTATACCTGTAAACACCCACTCAATTTTTCCCGTTTCTTCATTTACTCTTTTTGTAAATCCTAGCCACTCTAGTATTTTTTCGGCTATTTCTTGTGCTTTTGTTTTTACGGATTCTAGCTTCATCTTGTATTGGTCTGCCATGTCGTTAAATGCTTTTAGAAGATTAGGATTAATTCCTCCCGCTCCTCCTGCTCCTCCTGCTCCTCCTCCGCTACTACCAGTATCGGTTGGAGATTTTATTACATTTAATTTATCAAAACCTCTTAGACCTTGTAACTTTTTGGCAGTACTTTCTGCACTCTTTCCTACGCCATCTATTGCACTACCTACGCCATCAAAATAGTCTATTGTGTTTGCTTCTTCAAATGTATCAAACATTCCTTCTTTATAACCTACGAGCCTTGCTAATGCACTTATAATGGCATTTAATACAATTAGTATTGCGTTAAAATAAGGCAATATTTTAGCAACTATTGGTAATAATACGTTACCTATATTTCTTGCTAGCATACTTATTTGCTCGCCCATGATTCTCATTTGGTTTGCAGGTGCTTCAATTGTTCTTGCTAAGTCTCCTTGTGATGACATTAATTGATATTCCATTGAAATAACTCTTGCAAGAGCTTTTTCTGCGTCGTTCATATCTTCCACGTAAGCGTCTATTCCTAATACATCCATAGTTGTTTGTACGCTTGTTTCCAGTACAGATACACCTGTTCTCTGCTTTAAAGATGTCCCTCTACCTTCCATTGCATATTGTAATGCAGTTTGAGCTTTATCAAAATCCATATTATATAGTGAAGATAAGTCTAATGTCATTTTAGTCATCAACTCTGACAATTTTTCTCCTGTTTCTGTAGCAATTCCCATTGATTGTGTTAGGACTTTAAAGTGTGCTGCAGAACTTATAATAGTTGAATCATCCAAATTTAATGTATCTGCAAGTGTTGAAGAAAACCTTCGTATGCTTTCGGTATTTCCGTCAAAAGCAACTTCTAATACGTTTAATGTTTCAATATAGTCTGCACTTTTCTTTACTGCGTCAGACATATAACCTGCCATTTTTTTAATGGCATGTCCTAAAATTGCCCATTTTCCTGTATCTACTAACCCTTTTAACTTACCAACAGTATTTTCCGCCTCATTTCCAACATCTTTTAAGCCTTGTTTTGCTTCGCTAGTTCCTTTGCCATCATATACTGTTTGATACAATATTTTAGAAGTATTCTCATCGCCCATATTATTCCTCCTTCCTATTTTATTTTTTTAGTGTTGCCCAGAAATTAAGATTTTCTTGGCTCTGTTTTTGTAATTTTTCTTTTTGTTCTATCTTCTTTTCTTCTTTTTCTCCAAATAAATCGTAAGGTTCAGAAGGATATGTTCTTTTATTTGGATTATGTTTGCCTGAAATAAAAGCAAACCCAAAATCTTCTAAACTCTTTTTAAAACCATCATATATGTATAAGCCCTGTAGCCAGTTACTATGATTAATCAACGTATTATTTCTTTTTTGTTTTTCAATATACGCTTTTTGATAAGAAGAAAAGAGTTTTGGGTCATCTTTCCAAAACTCTTCACTTGTCATTCCAAACTCTATTGCTATTGGAAAGAGATAATCAAAAAAGTAATCTGATAACGAATTAAATTTAGGACTATCTGAATCTACTTCGCTAGGGCTTTTAGGTTTTTTCTTTCATCTAAATATTGTTGTCTTATATCAACTGATTTTTTGCTTAAATCCTCGTATATATCGGATATTTTTTCAGCTTTTTCTTCATCTTCAAAATATGGAGATAAAATCTCTTCAACTTGTGATATTGACATTTTTTCTACTGGATATAACCAAATCCAAAATGCTCTTGTCATAACTTTTTTTATAAGTTCTTGCTTTTCTTCTGTATCTTTTTCTAGTTTATCTTCTGAAATTGACTCTGCAAATGGGTCTTCGTCATCTTTCAATTCAATATTAGATTTATCTTTAATAACGCTTTTATTTATTTTATCACTAGCGTTTTTCATATTTGTATATTGGTCTATTTTCAATATACTTTCCCTATTTAATTCTACTGTATATTCTTTTCCATTTAATTCAATAATTTCATTTAATTTCATTGTATTACCTCTTTCTTTCTATTATTTCTTGTATTATTCAGTTACTTCTACTATTAAAGTTCTCTTGAATGAAGCACATCCAGTTGCAGAAGTTGTAAGTTCAATTATTGCAGTTCCTGCAGCAACTCCTGTGATTGTTACTTCTTTTCCAGAAACAGTTACTGTTGCAACACTAGTTGTTTCACTAACTGCAGCTACTGTTGCGTCTGATGGTGCAGTTTCAACATTGATTTTATAAGTTCCAGTTCCTGCTATAGTTGTACTTTCAGGAATTGTATTTGTTATAATTGCAGTATTTTCGATTAAGTCAGATACATTATCTACATATCCGTCATATCTATTTACTGTAATTGTAAGAGTTCCTTGAATTAGATTTCCAACATCTGTGTTGTCTGTGCTATAATCTACTTCTCCTGAATATTTAATTCCTGTCATATCAGGGTTTACTCTTAAGAATTCTTGTGGTTGTGTTTTTGCAGCCTCTAAAATTCTATAGTTATCTCTGTGTGCATAAAAAGGAATTGTAATTTGAGGATTATCTGTTCTTCCTCTTACATAAGTTTTTGACGCATTACCAATTACTGTTTTTTCTAATTGGTCTGGTGTAGAACCATTTTCTCCAGTACCAGTTAAAGGCATAAACAAACTATATTTACCATTTGATTTTTTAGTAAATAAGCCTGCCCCTAAATGTTCTGATAAGGCTCTATCAACGATACTATTTAGTGTTTCCATTTATTTTCATCTCCTCCAAATATTTCCGTAGACGTTTCCCCATCTACATTTGTATTTCATTATTCTTCTTCCTACATCAGTATCTAAATTAGGTATATTTTTACAAGAACTTCTTCTCATGTTTTTATGTATTCCCATAAATATATGAGTAAGATTTGTTAGTTCGTCTATTATGACGTTTCTTGATATACTTCCTTTATCTTGTGCATAAATTGTAATTGTAAAGTCTTCATTGTCATAATATTCTATTTGGTCTAACGTTCTATTTGATGTTTCAGTAGAATCCTCATGTTTAAAGTCAACGATTGGAAAATAGGTTGATTTATATGTGAAATCTTTTACTACTTTAGGTTGATATTGTGAATTTTCCTCTATAAATTGTTTATATTCCAAATATAATTGGTTAAAATCCATCATAATTTACCACCTAGTTCCTTTTTTATATATTCTCTTACCCATCTTGCTACATTTCTTTCAATAATTTTTGCAGAATCTTCGTAAATATGTTTTGGTGTTTGTCCGTATACTTTATATAAAACTCCTTCTTCTGTTTCTATTCTTTCGTAAGGATAAGCAAACAAGTCTGGTGCTTCATCTTCGGGAACATACCAATACATATAACCGCTTGCTAAGAACGTTGGCGTTTTACCTATATGAGGTTTCTCTGCATATAGACCACTACCATATTCAAGTATCAATGAATAATGTTCTCCACTTGCGTTTACTACGTCATTATATATTAAAATACCATTGTCTTTTATTTCATATTTATTGCTTTTAATATAATTTTCGTCATACGATAATCTTTGTTCTGCTATTTCATTTACTATTGCTATCATTTTTTTTGCAAGATATACTTTCAAATCGTCGCTTTGCATTAGGTTTTCAACTCTATTAATTTTATCTATTACCTGTTTAGTACCTTGTATTTTAATAGTGAACATTTTATTAATCTTCTTTAGATTTTGTATTTATAATAGGAGTTTTTTGAGCTTTTTCTTCAACTTTTTCTTTTTCATCTACTAACTCCCATTCTCCAGTTCCTAAATACATAGACGCTTCAAATTCTTTTTTTATTTCTTTTATAACTTTTGTTTTCTTATTTCTTATTTTTGCCATTATAATACCTCCTAAATTTTAGTTAATCTTTCAAAATAAACTAATATTTTCATATTTTGTGGTATTGCAGTTATTACTCTATAATTAGCAAATTGACCGTCATATTCTTCGTTACTTGGATTAGCCTCATACAAATATGCTAAATCATATTGATTAAGTTCTCCTAAATATTTTATATCCATTAAAGCTTTTACTGTTCCTTCTGACGTAACTCCGTAAGTTTTTAAAATTGCTTCGTCTGCGTCATTTGTAACAGGCTGGTAATTTAATAAAAATTTTTTAGGTTCATCATAATTTTGTATTTCGTTGCCATAATCGTCTAAAGTTATTCCCGTTTCATCAACAAGTCTTTTTCGTATATAGCAAACCTTGTTCCAATTTTTAAAAATATTATTCGGTGCTTTCATCTTCATCATCCTCTTCTGGTTCTGTAATAAAGCCTATCATAGGCTCTATTTTATTTACTAAATACGTACTTAAATAAGCAGTATCTCTAGTCCAATTTAAACCATTTTCAGAATATGATTTAATGTTTATACTTCCAATTAAGTTATATAATTCTTCTGCACACCTTAATTGCCAATTGTAATAACGTCTTGGCAATTCCATATCAGTTGTATCTTTGTAAGGATATCTTAAGGAAAGTGCGTCTTCTTTAGCGTCTTCTAACAATCTTTCTATAGTACTGTTATATATTTCTTCGCTTTCAAAAATGCTTTCGTCATAAGGTATCCTCTCTTTTAATAAATCTACTTGAGTAGGTTCTCCTTGTGGCTCAGTATCTGGTTCAGTTACAGGCTCTGTTTGAGGTTCTGTATTTGGTTCAGTTACTGGTTCATTTTCAATTATTTCATTTTCTTCTGCACTTTCCATAAAATTCTCCTTTCATTATCCTCTTGAAATGATTCTTGCTAATGGTATCATTTTGTGGTTTACAAATGCTTTTGCATTTCCAGATTTTCCGTTATTTACAACTTCCCAGTTACGTCCATCTGCTAATTCGTCATCTGTTGGAGAATTAGAAGCCATATTTTTCTTAGTAAATGAAATCCATTTTGGAACAAACATCTTTCTTTGGCGAGTATATAAAGTATCAATACCACCATTTGTTTTAGGGTCTCTTCCCATTTCATTTGGAACTTTAACTCCAACATTATCATAATCAAAGAATTTATCTCCTAATACGTAAGTTGTATAAGTTGTATAAGCTCCTTCTCCTTCTCCTTCTTCTGCAACTGGCATTTCATCGTCAATAACAACTAATTTACCATTCCAAGTTGCTAATCCTAAATCTCTTTGGATTCCTTCTGAATCAGTATATTTTAAATACTCTAAAAGGTTAAGATTTTCTAAGTTTGTAGCAACCATACTGTGCATAATTGCAACTTTAAATAATTTCTTTTTGTCTCCACTTGCTTTTTGTAAAGCACTATTTAATGTAGCAGCAGATACAACGTTATCTGTACTTTCTTCTGAAATATCAGTAGTATGTGCGTCTACAAATCCTGAACCATCGTTCATTGCAAAAATTCCTGCAAGAATTGATAAGATTGTATTTTGGTCTACTCCATCGTAATATTCATTTACTTCTGCAGCAATACCTTTCATCCAATCTTCTCCAGTTAATTCTGTAGAGAAATCTTTTTCAGTCCAAGCTTTCATACGTCCAACTATAATTTTACCTTGTTCAAAAGTATCTCTTGAAGTTGCAGTCATATCAACTACACCATCATAGTTTAATACTTGTCCGTCTAATAAACCTTTTACAGGTTCAATAATGTAATTTCCACCTACTTCATCAGATAATCTTGCTCTAGTGTTAGATACTGGATTTAATAATCCATTTTTTATTAATGAGTTTTCTTTTACATTTGGAACTTTCTTTCTATATTTTTCAAATACAGTAGGATTCCAAGTTTTTGAATCAAATTTTGCCATTCTTATTCATCTCCTTATTGTTATTTTTACTTTTTGGCATTATAGTTTGGCAAATTCGTCAGGATTTTCTTCTGCAAATTTATTTTGCTCATCCAATGACATATTTTCAAACTTTTCCCAAGTCATTGCTCCACCATCTTGTGGTACGTTAGAAATGTTTGGTTTTAAGTCGATATTTGCCAATTCTTCTCTTACTTTTTTGTCAGTCTCTGCTTTAAGACTTTCAATTTGTGTTTTTAGGTTAGTAGCATTTGTAATTGTTAATTGTTCATCATCTCTAACTAACGAATTAATAATTTCATCTGTTAAAGGTATCCCTGCAAGAATTTCTTTTGCTTTTGCAGTATTTACAATTATTTTAGACTCATGTAAGTTTTTTGCAATTTCTTTCTTTTGCTCTTCAATTTTTTCTTGCTCACTCATATTTGCTTTATGAATTTCTTCTAATTCATTTTTTATAGCGTCATAATCGTTTTGCTTTTGCAATTTAGAATTTAAAGAATTGATTTCTTTATCTTTTGCTTCTATATCGCTATGAAAAGCATTAAGAATTGCAGACACTTGTGCGTCTGTTGCTCCTTCCCCTAGAATTTCTTTTACTCCATCTCTTGTCATACTATCTCTCCTTCCAATACAGTAACATTTTACGGTCGTTACCAAACCAACGATTTGAGATATTTATTTTTACATTTGTTTCGCACAAATGATAAAGCCATTGGCACACCAACTAGGACTCGAACCTAGACTAATGGTTTTGGAGACCATTGTTCTACCTTTAAACTATCGGCATATTTAGAAGGGCATTTTATTGCCCTTGATTATCTAATTCTTCTGTATCTTGTCTTTCATTATCTTGTTGTTGATTTTTCTTTATAGAATTAATCTGTTCTGCAATTGCCTGTCTCTCTTCCATGTATTTTCTCTGTGCTTGACTTACAGATACTGGGTCAGAGAATAATCCAATTACACTATTTGCAATTTCAGGTGGGATTTGTGCAGTTATTAAGTTATTTAAAGCTTGTGTCTTAACAAGTAAGTTATCGTTCATATCTCTATTGAACTTAATATCTATATCACTTGTCTTAAGATTCTTTATTTGACTATCAGGTGCATTTTTACATATCTTTAACAATACTTTTAATGAATTTCTATCGCAACATCTGAAAGATTCTTCTTCTCCTTCAATTCTAATACTAGAACTTGTAAATCCTTGACCTGTAAGCATTGCTTTACCTGTTTCTGCATTTACTGTTCCATTATTCTGTGCTTGTGGAACTCCTAGAATGTCATGTAATGCACTTAATTTTCTTAAATAGAATATTTGTGTATCTAAACTTTTTAAACGTGATTGTAAAAGCTCAACACTTGCTTTCTTTTGGTCTGTAGACTTAATAGAAACCGCTCCATATTCTTGAATTGCTTCCATACCTTCTTTAGAAATTTCAGCATTTGTAAATACCATAATTGAGTTTACAAATCCTTCAATATCATCTAAATCATAGTTTTCTACATTATTTAAGTCATCAAATATGTCTTTTCCAATTTCAATTAAACTTAATCTGTATTTATTTGTATAATATTCATTTATTAAATGTTCTTTTGAAATAATAGGTTTGGAAGATGTAACAACCCATTCTCCCGTTTTATTTTCCAAAACAAACATTCTTTTTCTTGTATATACTGTTACTTCGTAATAAGGCTTTACAGTATCTTCTTCTTTTCCAGTTTCAGGATTTACTTCTTGTGTTATATATTGCATATCAGTTTCTACATATCCACAAAGTTGTTCTCCTGTAATACCACTTGAATATACAACTTCTGCATTTAATGGATTAAGATTTATTATTTCAAAAGGTGCTTCATCTTCTTCTGTCACTTTTGTTGCATTTACATATCTGAATCCTCTACCACATGTTAATACATCGTCGTAAATATCCATGTCTTTTCTATTTTTATTTTCGTAGGAAGTATATTTATTTAATGTTTGCATTTCAGTAGTAGATGAATCTCCTAGTGGAGCATATTGAATAGGTTTTCCTAAAAGATAAGTCTTTTTCCAATCAACAAAGGCGTAAGCCCAGTTTTCTACAGATTTATGGTTTATATCTGTTCTTGTTAATTTTTCCTTATCTTTTATGTCTTGGATACCTTTTATATAATCTTGTAAATATTCTGACTCTTGTTTATTTGCAAGATGAATGCCAAAACTATTTGTAACTACATCTATTACTTTCCTTGATTGTTCTTCTATACTTCCACTTAGGAATTGCAATTCCGTATAGTTAGCCTTGATTGTTGTTCTACCTTTTAAAAGCATTTAATCGCCCTCCTAAGTACTTTCCACTAATTTCAATGGAAATGTATCATATTTTTATTTTCTTGTCAAAATGGCCTTAAAAATACATTCTAATATCTGCCATAGGTAGTGCTATTTGAGGTTGACTATTTTCTTCAATAATTTCACTTCCGAATAAAGCACAAGCGTCAGGAGCGTCATCATTTTTGTTCATTCCACTTTCATTATATGATGTTAAGTTATCCATAAATGCTCCCATTTCTGTATTTGTTCCATACATTCCTTTTTCTGGAAATACTAATTGTTTTTTAATAATATGTTTTTCATTTTCAATTCTTGTAGGTTTAGCAATTGTATTATATTTTTCCAATATTTCACAGAAATTTACACCTTTACTTGCTAAAATTCTGTCTAAATTTTGCTTTAATTCACTTGTGACGTTAGATTCTATTACAAGTAATACAATGTGATGTTCAATAATTTTATTTACTATATCGTCGTACATATCTTTTGTTGCAGTTCTTGTAAATAAAGCGTCTTTTAAATAATAATCGTAATTATTTCCGTTTTCTACTTTTGTAAATATTGGCATAGCAAAAAAGTCTTTTCCACTTTTTCTAGTTGCGTCTATTACAGAATACGTTCCTATAAAGTCTGTTGAAGGTATAGTCCTATATGTTCTAAGTTTTTCATAACTAAAAGACAAAGCCTCTGGGTTGGTTGGTATTTGTTGAAAGTTTGTTTCCCACAAATAAGAATCCATGTTTCTTTTTTCTCTTAAAAGTTCTTCTGTAGATTTTAATTCAGGGCATGTACTTGCTCCTGTATCGTAATCTAAAGCAGGAACTTGAATAATAGCACAACTTTCATCCTCACTTATCATTACGTATGGATATTTAGGATGTTTTTTAAACTTATGTTCCTTCAATAATTGATGAATTTTTAAGTCTATATAGTCTCCACTAGCCCATAAAGTACCTGTTATACATACTTTTGGTGTTCTATTTTGCACAAAACGTTTTTCCCATACTGTTATAGATTTATTATAATAATATTTATTTAAGTCTTGATTCATTGCAGACAAATAATCTGGATATAAGTCGTCTATATGTATACATTTACTCGCTCTTGAACCTACTACGTTTGAATTTGTAGTCTTTGCGTAATAAGAAAATTGTAATTTACAGTCTCTTAGTTTCCATTGTTCGTCAGTTTCTTTTAAAAAATAATCCTTGTCTTCTGGGCTAAATTTCATTTTTGGAAAAACTTCCCCAAAAGCTTCACTTTTTATCTCGTCAATAACTGTTCTTGACCCTGCTTTAACTACATCGTCGTTTGAACACAAAGACAATACAGTTCCCTTTGAATCAATACCAAAACACCATGCTTCTGCTACTTTTTTAGGAAATGTCTTCCCGTATCCAGATGGTGCATTGAAAATCAAGTTTGTAAAGTTAGGATTGCACTCCAATTCTTGCAAATAATGAATATACCCTACCAAAATATTGTATCTAGGTTGAAAAAACTTCTCTTTTTCCGGAAAATCCCATTCTCTATATACCATATAATGCTCTAAGCTTATTCTAGCACCTAATTTATACGCATATTTAAGCATTTTATCAAATTCTTGTAGATGATTTGGATTTGTGTCTATTTTTATAAGCAAATCTAAGATAGGAATGTACTTTTTTATGACTAAAAGGCCACATTCTTTAACATTTTCTTCGTAATTTTTGAATAAAACATCCAAATCTTTACACATTTCAAATATTTCTTCGTAACTAATTGCACTTTTTGTATTTTTTGCAAAATTATTCTTTAAAATTGACAATAAATTGTCTATTGCTTCCCTTATTTCTACTTTATCTTGCATTAATTCAACCTCTTTTTCGCTTTTTTATCTGCAAAACTCTTATATTTGTTGATTCTTTCTTCTATTCTTTCCATATCTGGTGCTTCTACTATATTAATATTTACCTTTGGTTGTTGTTTTTCTACAATTTCGTTTTGAGATTTTAATTTGAACATTGTACTTCGTTCTTTAACAATCCCCAATTGAGACATAGTTACATTTGTATCTCCTATTTGGTCGTATATTTTCTCTGTTATTGTACGCATAGCTAAATCTGTACTATTTCTATACATTCTTAAAGTATTTAATGTTATACCTGCAAAATGACAAAAACTTGTTAAGGAAGCAGGATATTGCCCGATATTATTGTTTACATCTGCAAGTAAATCGCAGTAAAAAGCATAAGCAAGAGATAATTTTTCTGCATTATACTCTGGTTCTTGACATCCGATAGGAACAATTGACTTAAAAAACACATTTTCTATAACAATTGGGCTATAATCTATTTTCCAGTCTATAGGGTCTCCATCTTTATCCCATTTACATTCTATTTTATGCTCTTCCGCATACTTTATCATATCCTCAACTAGCTCTTTTCTTCTTTCTTCTAAATTGTAAAGAATATCTTCTACTTTACCCTCGGTGTAAAACTTCTCTAGTTGTCTTGCTTTATCTTGTTTTTTCTTTCTTTCTTCTAAAATCTTCTCTCTTTCCATTTTTATTCTCCTCCAATTTATTTAAAAATATCATTTTTTTACAGATTTGGCAATTTGTACTCTTTTATGATATATTTAAAATAGAAAAAGGAGGGAAAGAAATGATATTAGCAATCGACCCCGGTAACGAGGAGTCTGCATACGTTTTGATGGATGAAAAAACATACAAACCGATAGAGTTTGGAAAAGTTGGGAATCCTTTAATGTTAATAAAATTAAACGAACTTAAATATAATAAATTAGTAATTGAAATGATTGCTTCGTATGGTATGCCTGTGGGTGCAAGTGTATTCGATACTTGTGTATGGATAGGAAGGTTTATACAAAACAGAAAATGCCCCGATTTTGAATACATATACCGTAAAGAAGAGAAAATAAACCTATGTGGAAGTATGAAAGCAAAAGACAGTAACATTAGACAAGCGTTAATCGACCGATTTGGAGAAGTTGGAGTCAAAAAGTCGCCCGGATTCTTCTACGGATTTAAAAAAGATATCTGGGCAGCATTTGCAGTAGGTTGTACATATTTAGACAAACAAAAAGAAGGTAATTAAGATTCTAGTTCCTTCTTTTTTTGCTCTTCTAAAAGATATTTTTGATGATATTTCTCTTTTTTTCTCTTAAAATCCATATATGCCAGTCTTAAATGCAAGTCTTCTTCCGTTACACCGCATATATAATCCCACATTAAACTCTTTAATTCGTAATCCAGTAAACAAAGTTGATAAAAATAGTACCATTTATATATTCTTCCTGTATTGTAGTCTAATTTACTGTATTTTTCTCGTATAAAATCCTTCTTTTCGTATAATTCCTCGATTGTTGAAAACTCCATTTCCCCTATTTCTTGTGCAATTTGTTTAATCCCTTCCATCTTTTACCTTCCTTTTTACCGTATACCCTCTCTCTACCTTAAATATACACCGTTTTGAGTACTTTTGCAACAACAATAAAATATAAAAGATGTATGCTTTACACACATACATCTCTTACAAGAAATTGAATGAAAAGAAATTGATTGTGCAGTTTCCTACACAATACTATTTTACAATATATTTACACTTTTGACAAATTCCTCTCCAAATACTTCTTTTGTATTAAAAGTTTCCCTTTTGCCCCTTTATCCCACCTATGCACTCTCTCAAATTCCTCTAAAAAATACTCGATTAATTCTCTTTGTTCTCTTGTCGGCTCACAACCTTGCTTATTTATATATTTGAATATCTTATTTATAGCAATATATGTGTCTATATCTTTATATTCTATTAAATGCAAATACTGATGTGCAACTGGCATTAATAAAGCCCCGTTAGAAATGTCTTTTGAACCTCCGTCTTCTCTTTTAAATATATGATGAAAGGTTAAATCTTTCTTCGTTAGACGATAATTCATCCAATCTAAATTTGAATAAGGTACATATATCTTTAACATCTCTTTAGTAATTTGCTTCATTTTAAAACAAAAACCTCCTATCTTTTTAGGAAGTCTTTTCTTCAATTTCTTACGCTTTATAAGCAGCATATAAAAGATAACGAGAGGTCAGTTTGTTATCTCCTATATGCCACCTGCAAAGATGGCTTAACATTTTAGAAGCATGTTAGTGCTTTTATAAGCACCATAGAATAGATATTGTCCGAGCGAATGATTGCTACATTACGAGGTTCGTAATTTACTCCATTATGGAACACCTTTCAGACCCCTAGGATTTATATCTATTCTATGCTACCTATAAATAGATAGCACCATGATAAGCTATGTTTGGTACTTTTACAAGCACCATAGAGTAGATATAAAACTTCCCACTGATTGCATATGTTCTCGATTTCTCACTTGACCTCGCAACAAGGCGATATACCTACTCTATGCTACCTGTAAGTAACACTGACTTAATAATGACTTACATAAATAAGACTTGCGGATATTAAGTCATAACACAAAACTGTGCGACAAACTCCAAAGCACAAACCAAAGGAGTTCATTAGTACTCTTTTACAAGTACTATATTTATTACAAAATAGGAACATATTCCCATTTGTAACCGTAAGCATATTTATACTTGCCTAAGCAACAATATTGAATATTTTCTTTTTTATATTTGGTATTCATAACAATATCTCTCAAATTATACCATTGCTTTATAAAATTACCATTTTTGTCATACTGATTTACATGATATTTTGTCTTTATAATGCTTTCTCTATTTTGCTTTGTTCCATAATTCATGTTTTCTTTGTGAGTCACAAATTCAAGATTTTCAATATTATTGTTATGTTTATCTTCGTCTTTATGATTTACTTGCAATTTATTTTCGCCTAAGAATGTTTCTGCTACAAGCCTATGAACATATAAAGTTTTTTGTATACCATTTTTTGATAAACCAACTTTTAAATATTCTCCATTAATAGCTTTTAATATTTTCCTTTTCGATTTTACTCTGCCTAAGTTTGAAACTTGATATAAGCCTTCATAGCCTTTTATATCTTTCCATATTTCTTCCACAACCTACACCTCCAATATGTAAGTGCGGGAGGCTAATTGGAGTAGCCCCCCTAAATAGGAATTTTAACTCGCTAAATAAGTTCCTCTTCTTACTTAACACCCTTAATATACTATTTTTTACCCTCTTTGTCAATTTCTCCTATTTGCTCTATTCTCCTCTACAAACTCTTCAAAACCTTCGTAAAATCTCTCTTGCTGCGAATATCTCCTCGCCCTTTTATGCTCTAGCCTCTTATGCACCTTATCTTTTCTAAACATTCCAAATGTATCGTACATCCCCTCTGTCCTTAATTGTATAATTTTATGCACCTTATTATACCAACTACTTATCTTCTTCATTCTTTTTCTCCTTTTATATTATTTTATTTTATTTTTTTTAATTTGACAATCGATTGAAATTTTTTGTTGGAGTTGTTTGAGGGAGTAACTTAAGGGTTTTTCGTTTTTTTATAGTGGGGAGGGTATACATTGCTTTACATTTTCTTTTCAACTTTCATTATTGAATAATATGTAAAGTTAAAATAAAAAGATTCTATTAATATTTTTTTATTTTACACTTAAAAAAATTAAATCTTGTTATACTTTACACATAAAAGATATATATAATTAAATAATATATACATACATACATACATATATATATATACATATAAATAATATATTAAATAATT
>AUXO013411214.1_pt1 | contig 18559 bp, 16 predicted proteins | sample 768731 | NCBI WGS metagenome assembly AUXO01 (sample SAMN02715735, study PRJNA202380) | gut metagenome | biome: sheep rumen | host: Ovis aries | place: New Zealand: Palmerston North
TTTCAGGAAAGATGTCAACGGTTCCAGAAAATTGTCAACCTGTTCGGTAAAACGACTGGCAGCCACGTCAGGGGAAAGGCAAAAAACTATCAGCCAAAATCTGGAAAAGACAGGGATGGCGACATTGATGGCTTCCATAGCGCAGATAAGCAATACACGCAAAGAGATTTCCTCCCATGAAAGGAAAAAGAGGAAGACTCGCGTCTTCCTCCTGTTTTCATTATGTTTTCCAAAATCGAAATGTGATATCTTCTCTTTTGCCGTCGGGCAGAATCTTATACAGCCTTTGGTTTGTAGTACGTTTTTTGAGACTGCCCAGCGCTTCTATGTAAGGTCCTATCTTTATGTAATCAAAATTTTTCAGTTCTATGCCGTCGGCAAGTGTCTCGCGACCAGAATACCAGCCTACCTTAACGCCGTATGTCTTTTTGAGCCATTCCGCCATACGGTTCACCTCTTTCGGGTCGTTGTCACCGCCCATGATGGAGACGCACGTAATGGCTTCCCTGTAATCTTTCAAGATTATACTGGCATTTTCTTCATTGAACGGCTCGCCGACATCTTTCCAAAGAAATGTGCTATGGCAATGCGGGCAGCGGTTAGGGCAGTTTGTGATATTCACGGCCAGCGTGACCTCGTCGGGGATTTCCTGAAAGACAATGTCGTAGTTGTAGAACTTAAGCATCTACGTTCAACTCCTTTGCTGTCTTTTCTTCCTGCGCTGCGAGGTGGTAGTGTCTCCGTGCGGCTTCCTTCTGGCGCGCATTTGAGAAACTGCTGATTCGCTTGAGGTAACCGATGATACGTGTCACATAGTCTACATTCTTGCTGTGGCAGTGCGGGCATTCGTGCAGATAGCGTTTGTCGATATATCCGCAGTCGTTGCATACGGTATTGGGAATATTGAATGTGAAATAGTTGCATCCCTCTACAGCAGCAATGTGCAGGAGCTGACGATACTGCGCCTTACTGAGGTGCTCCTCCAAGTTGGCATGAAGTGCGGAACCGCCGGTGAGATGCTCCACGTATTTACGGCCGTGCAGACGGAATTTGTCTACGAGGTTGGTCGCATCGTCCTCTACGATATAGAAATAGCTGTTATAGCAGTCACGGGGAACGACATAGCCGTCTTCACGGTCCCACTTAGCATGTTTCACACCGACATTCTCGGCAGGTATCATCTCGCAGTTGAACATCACGTCGTTGCTTCTGTATTTCTTGTTATACTTCTCCACCAGACCCAGCACATCCTGTACAAATTTGAGATAGTCAGGGTTGTCGTTGATAGGTATTCCGAGGAATTCGGCAGCCTCAACCAATCCGTTGACACCGATAGTCAGGTACTGGCGCTTGATGTTGATGTAGCCGGCATCGAAGAGCGGCAGCATGCCTTTGCCTTGCAGGAACTTCAGGTTCTCGTTGTAAGCCAGCTGTACTTTGTGGCAATGGTCAACGATATCCTCGAGGAAGTCAAGATAAGACTCTCCCCTGCGCACTGCCTCCTGCACGCATCTGTTGAGGTTGACTGTCAGCACGCTCTTTGAGCCTGTGCTTACGCCACCTGCACCAAGGGTATAGCTGAAGCCGTTGTCTTGTATCTCATTGCGCAGACGGCAGCAACTTGCCAGCGAGTCAGCATTGTCACTCATATAGGTGAAGAACGAATGACCTTCGGCATACATTTCTGCCGTAAAATCGCCGTATTCTTTGTCTTTTACATCACCATTTTCGGTCAGGAGCGCCATAGTCTCTACAGGGAAGGTCAGGATTGTCTTTGTGCGCTCTTTGTTGAACCACTTCATGAAACGCTTCTGCAACCAGTTCAGACCGTTCCAGTCGGGCTGTGAACCGTCGGGGAAATAGAACTCTCCGAAGATGCTTTCAAAATAATAGCGGTCGTAGTAAGAGATATTCCAGAACACGGCCTGGAAATTGCGGGCACCTGTAGGCTGGTTGATAGAATATACAATCTGCTCAAAGCAGTCCGTGATAACCTTGTCTATCGTACGCTTTTTCACGGAGAGGTCAACAACCTCATCGGCTCTTGTGTAATAGTCCTTGCCGTATTCCAATCCGATGAAATAGTTGAGGTACATGAGGAACTCAGGCGTAGCGCACGCACCGCTCAGCATACTGGATACGATGAACACCATGTTGATGAATCCGCCGCAGAAAGACTTGATATTGGTCGGCTTGGTTGAGTTACCGCCAATAGATATGGTACCTCCGATGAGCCACGGATACATGGTGATGCTGGCGCAGTAGTTTGCCAGACTCGTCTCGTCATTCTTGTAGATGAAGTGGTTATTGAGCAGACGCACGTATTTGTCTGACATCTCTTTGCCATACATATCTTTCAGGCGGTCGGTTATCAGGCGACGGTTCAGACGGATGAAATTGCGCTTGGGCAGTTCGCCTATCAGCGTAGCAATGTTCTTCTTGTCCACGTTGGCGTTGGCGTCAAACTTACTGCCCGTAGCAGCGTTCTCCGCAGCGCAGTAGTCAATGAGAAATCTTAATCTCTCGCTCGTGTCGCGGTCCTCTGTGTGTTTCTGACGATAGAGCATGAATGACTTCGCAACTTCAAAGTAACGCTCCGCCATCAGGGAAAGCTCCACCTGGTTCTGAATTTCCTCAACAGTCATGCCGGCTTTCAAGTTCAGACGGGCGAGGATGTCCGTCATCTCCTCATCGGTGACAAAATTACCTACCGACAAGAACGCTTTGCGGATGGCATTCTTAATCTTCTCAATTGAAAACAGCTCCTGACGGCCGTTCCTTTTGGTGATATATAAAGATGTGTTCATATGTGATAATATTAATTATTGACCACTTTATAAAACAGAATAAAAATTTATTAAAATTCCAAAATCTTTGTTTCAGATACAAAGATAAAAATGTTTACCAATTCGAATAACATTTTACTGCCATTTTTTTGAAAAGTTTTCCAAAAAATTTTTTATTTAGTTGATTTTCAGTGTAATATTTTTTTGAGTTTCTCAAAAAGTTTTCCATTTTGAAAATTCACGCTGATTATCAGCACGTAACAAAAGGATAGGAAATCAAATCAATAAAATTTCAAAATCTGCCGAATATGTTCACCCGGTTTCGTGTCACAATACGGCAAAAAACGCACGACTCTTCTTCTGAAAAACGCGAGACGCTAACCACGTCTGCCCGGCGGACCGTACAGACGACAGCAGACAAGGTCCATCTTATCCCGTCGCATTGTCCGTTCCATCCAATGGAACTTACGTTCCACCCTATGGAATTTACATTCCGGCCTGCGGAACGGAAAATATATCAGCGGAGCGTTACGCACCGACCGTGGACAGCGACACGAAGGCACCTGACAGCCTTGATGCCAAAACTGCCTGATTATTTTTCTCAAGCGTTGATTATAACAGGGAGACTGATGCGCAGAGACTCATTTCAGTTCCACGACCTCCAGGTCTTTTATCTCCGTCGCATCAATGGTGAAGCGCACGAGCGTGCGCACTTTTTGCCACCCTTGAACGCCTGCGGCACCCGGATTGATGTGCAGCAGACGCAAGGTCTTGTCGTATTGCACTTTCAGTATGTGGGAATGGCCGCTGATGAACAGCTGCGGCGGAGAAGCATAGACAGAGGCTGAGATGCTGCGGTCGTAATTGCCGGGATATCCGCCTATATGTTTCATCATGACGTCCACCTGCTCACACTTCCAGCGGAGCTTCTCGGGGTAGGCGCGACGGATGTCGTAGCCGTCAATGTTGCCATAGACTGCGACGAGCGGACGAATGTCATTGAGCCGCTGGGCCAACGCGTAAGAGCCGATGTCACCAGCGTGCCATATTTCGTCACAGGGAGCGAGATATTCCTCGTAGCGGTCGTCCCAGTAGGCGTGGGTGTCGGAAAGCAAGCCTATGCGTTTCATCCGATGTCAAAACGTTTTTTGATAAATTCCAGCACAAGCGCTTTGGTTTTCTCCATGCCGAAGCGGCTCTGGTTGATGCAGAGGTCGTAGGTCAGCGCCTTGCCCCATTGGTTGGTGCTATAGAAATCGTGGAACACGGCACGCCTTTTGTCGTTTGACACTATCAGTTTGTGCGCCGCAGCGGGTTTGATTTTCATCTTCTCGCAGAGGCGTTTCACACGGTCGTCCTCGTCGGCCACGATAAAGACGCTTACCATCGTGTCTTTCTTCTCACGGAGGATATACTCAGCGCAGCGCCCGACAAAGACACAGTCCTGTTCCGAAGCGATACCGCGGATAGTGTCGCCCAGTATGCGGAAGAGGAAATCGCCGTCCATGTGGTTACCGTAGAAATCTGCCGCGCCGACGAAGGGCACGAGGTGGGAAAAGAACGAGTGCAAATCGCCTTTCTCCTCATCGCTCCGCTCAAAGACATCGGTGCTGTAACCGCTCCTTGCTGCAGCAGCATAGAGCAGTTCTTTGTCATAAAAACTGAAACCCAGCTCATCAGCCAGGTACTTGGCAATCTCACCGCCGCCGCTGCCAAGCTGACGTCCCAAACAGACGGCATAATGTTTACCATTATCCATAGCTCAACTTTTATTTTCCTTAAACTGTTTCAGTGCCCTATACAGGAAGTAACCCGTCAGGAATGTCGACAGTATATCAGACGCAGGGATAGTATACCATACGCCCGACAGACCGAAGAACTTTGGCAGGATATACAACAGAGGCACTATAAATATCAATTGACGAGTCATCGAGAGGAAGATACTCTTCTTGACCTGACCGACGCACTGGAAATAATTTGTCGTCACCATTTGGAAACCGACTATCGGAAAAGCAAAGAAGACTATCCTGAGCGCATACATTGAACGCTCTATGAGCTGTTCGTCGGTCGTAAATGCACGGACGCACGCATACGGGAACAGCATACACAGCATATAGCCTACACACACTACACCGGTAGCGACGGTAATGGTGCGAATCAGCGTCAGGCGCAAGCGGCCGAATTTTCGCGCGCCGTAATTGTAGCCCGCAATGGGCTGCATGCCCTGATTGAGTCCCACGACGATCATCGCAAACAGGAACGCCATACGGTTGGTAATGCCGTAAGCGGCTATCTCCAAGTCGCCGCCGTAATGGGCCAGACTCCAGTTAAAGAATATAGCGACGACACAGCCGCACAGATTCATCAGGAAAGGCGACATACCGATGCTCAGCGTCTGAGCCACAATGCGCCGCTCGAGGCGGTATGTGCCGCGTTGGAAATGGATAAGCTCGTTGGGATTGCTGAAGAGTCTCAATTCCCAAATCAGCACCAGGAACTGGCTCAGCACCGTTGCCCCCGCAGCACCCTGTATGCCCCACTTGAACACATATATAAACAGCGGAGCGAGAATGATATTGATGACGACGGTGCCTATCGTGGCATACATAGCATCGCGCGGATGACCTGCCGCACGGAGCAACGAATTCATGCCCAGATACAGATGGGTCACGACATTACCCAGAAGGATAATTGTCATAAAATCGCGCGCATAGCTCACCGTCTCGTCGCTTGCCCCAAAGAAATACAAAATCGGATTGATAAATATCAGCATCAGGAGACCTATCACGACACCCATGATGACATTCAACATCAAGACATTGCTCAATATCTTCTTGGCTATATCGTAATCCCGCTCGCCCAATTTTACAGACAGCAGCGTGGCCGCACCGACACCGACCATAGCACCAAATGCCGCCGTTACCTGCATGACAGGAAAACTCAGCGACACACCGGCTATGGCCAACGGTCCGACACCCTGTCCGATAAAAATAGCATCGACAATATGGTATAGCGATGAAGCAGTCATTGCTATAACCGCCGGAGTAGCATACTTCAGCAACAAACTCCCTATCGGGCGTGTTCCCAACTCGGTGATATTATCCTTGACTGCCATGCATCTTGCAATTTGGATGCAAAATTACACAAAATCCATCTTACTGAAGACACTATATCCTTTCAACTATGTCGGATGCGCCACGTTTTCGGATACATGTTGTTGGCATGAGCGCCGAGATTGTTGGCGAAGCCTAACGGCACACTGCGATAAGTCAGGAGAATATATCCGCGTGGTGCCTCAACCTGTATAGCCATCGTGCGCAAATAGTCCAACGCCTGCTCCAGAGAAAGTTCCACAGTAGGGAAAGCGTCTTTCAACAGACATCTGCTCATCGCAAGGCCATGATGGGGCGCATCTTTTTTTCCTTTGACCTCATATACAGGAATACCGCAGGTCAAGACCTTCACGAAATCCTGCAGGCAACCGACATACGGAGCATCGCCTTCGCGCACAGCGTAGCACACGCCTTCTTTCTCAAAAGCCTGCAAGCATTGTCCTGAAATCCTGGACTTCCAAGCGTCAGGAAGACGATTGTATCGCATCTTGTTCTTCTTGCGCATGGGTGGAGCACCTGACGTCTTGTGCAACAAAGCCATAAACAAACCTTCTCCGCGAGTGCGGTGAGGGAAGAAATGGTATACCGGGAATCGCTCACCCCGCATCAGATTGCCGACAATCTGCCACTCCTCAGGTACAGGTATTTCCACCACTTCCGCACCAAGTTCATCACAGATGTAGCGCACATTTTTCTCGTTTTCCTCCAGATTATAGGTACACGTGCTGTATATCATATAGCCGTCCTCCTTCAAAGCAGGCCACACATCGCGCAATATATCCCTCTGACGGGCGGCACACATCTTCACATTGTCCTCGCTCCATAGCTCCAGGGCAGGATTATCCTTGCGGAACATACCCTCGCCGGAACACGGAGCATCTACGACAATCAGGTCAAACATCGCACCGAGTCTCCCGTATGACTCAGGGTAATCAGATGTAACGACACAACCCTCATGCCCCCATTTAATCATATTCTCCGCAAGTATCTGCGCCCGCTGCCCCACAGGCTCGTTGCACACGAGCAGACTCTCGTCGGGCAATAACGCGCGGAGCAATGTTGACTTCCCGCCGGGCGCGGCACATAAGTCCAGTACCGTCTGAGGCTTTCCCGTCTGCAGCAATGCCTGTTCGAGAAACATCGAAGATGCTTCCTGGACATAATATGTACCCGCATGAAACAATGGGTCTAACGTAAATTGCGGACGGGCAGGCAGATAATATCCGCAGGACGACCACGGGACAGGCGTCAGCCCGTCAGTTGGCAAAGTTTTCTTCTCGGGGTTAATACGGACGGACACCACAGGAGGGTCCTGTAACGCTTTGACGAAAGACTCATATTCCGCCGAAGACAACAATCGACGCATACTGGAAGAAAATGCAAGCGGGAAATCCATTTTTATTATCTCTTTGGCCGCAAAGATACAGAATTTCAGTTATCTTTGTAACTAGAAAATGCAACAAAATGGCATACCGATACACCATATTATATATAATATTGTTTTTGACGGCAACCCTGTCCCTCCCGTCGGGTGTTTATGCGCAGAGCACGAGCGTCACCCTTGTGTCTGACACGACCGACAGCGAAGACTCTCTGGCAGAATCAGACACCTTAAACGCCAACGTGCCGCTAACGGTAACGCCGCCGGACATTGACGATATCTCTTGGTGGAAATTCTTTTTAGGAGAAGGCAATGTGTGGGAACTGGCGAAAAGCATAGTCACAGGAAGTTCCATGCTGCTGTTTCCGCTCATCATCCTGTTTGGCATCATACTTCTCCCTGTTATCCTGATAGTCCTCCTCATCATCTTCCTGATGCGTGACCGCAAACGCGACAAGCGGCAGGCATATTATACCAACCCGAGTGAGGCCAACAGCCACATCAACACATCAGAGCCGAGGAATCTGCAGAAAGAAAAAGAAAATCTCGTCATTCATTGTTCCGTAGCACTGGGACTGCTTGTCTTCTGCATCGCTTACGATTGGCGCTTCGGCACTCTGCTGGCAATTATCTACCTTTGCGTGCAGGGAGGAAAACTCTACAACGTCTGGCGCGCACAGAAAAAAGACGACAACAATAATTATTTTTAATGCAATATGAAACAATATCTCACACTACTCAACCGCATCCTTACCGAAGGAGTGACCAAGACTGACCGCACAGGTACAGGAACTATCAGTGTGTTTGGCAACCAGATGCGTTTCAACATGGCTGACGGTTTCCCGCTGCTGACAACAAAGAAATTGCACCTCAAGTCCATCATATACGAACTCCTATGGTTCCTGCAGGGTGACACCAACATCCACTACTTACAGGAACACGGCGTGCGTATCTGGAACGAATGGGCTGATGAGAACGGAGAACTCGGACCGGTGTACGGGCACCAATGGCGCTCCTGGCCCGACTACAACGGCGGCACAATAGACCAGATATCCAACGCTGTGGACCTGATTAAGCATCATCCCGACAGCAGAAGAATTATGGTCAGCGCCTGGAATCCGGCAGAAATCGGCAAGATGGCTTTGCCTCCGTGTCACTGTCTGTTCCAGTTCTATGTCGCTGACGGCAAACTCTCCCTGCAGTTGTATCAACGCAGCGCAGACACTTTCCTCGGCGTTCCGTTCAACATTGCATCATACGCATTATTGCTGCAGATGATGGCGCAGGTTTGCGGTTTGGAGTGTGGCGATTTTGTTCACACTACGGGCGACACCCATCTCTATCTTGACCACTTAGAGCAGGCCAAGCTCCAACTGACACGTGAGCCGCGCCCGCTGCCCAGGATGATAATCAATCCTGACGTCAAGAGCATCTTTGACTTCAAATACGAAGACTTCCAACTGGAAGGCTACGATCCACATCCGCACATCAAGGCAACCGTGTCCGTATAAGTACGAAATCACTTTTCCCGTCTGTCATATATGGTATCCGTCATCGTCTGCATCGCCAAAAATAATGCGATAGGTTTGAACAACGACCTCCTCTATCACCTGAGAGCCGACTTGCTGCATTTCAAGTCTTTGACTACAGGACATACCGTCATCATGGGACGGCGCACATTCGAGTCGCTGCCCAAAGGTGCATTGCCCAATCGCCGCAACATCGTCCTTACGCGCCAAAATATACATTTTCCCGGCGCAGAAACCTTTGCGTCGCTTCAGGAGGCACTGGCACATTGCAGCCAAGACGAAAACGTGTTCATCATCGGCGGCAGCAGCGTATATCGCGAAAGCCTGCCCATAGCAGACAGACTATATCTCACCGTTGTTGACGACACACCGTCGGAGGCGGACACATTCTTTCCCGAGATTGACATGAAGCTGTGGAAAGAAGTATCCAGAGAGCATCATGAGGCGGACGGACAAAACGACAAACCGTTTGATTTTGTTGACTTAATCCGCAGGTGAACAATCAGGAGTATATACAACGACATCGAGACGAAGACGTCCGCGTGCTTGCACTAAAGCCTGTACCCGAAGGGGTAGATCTCAAATGGTGCCTGCAACAAATTGAAGGCTGGCAGACTGCCAGACATAAACTCCCCCGTTGGGCAGATATCGCCGGCTTGTGGTTTCCGCCTCATCTTTCTCTTGAACAATGCTCCAGTGAGGACACAGCAAAATACAAATCGCAACTCGCCGGACGACTGTTGCCTTCTCCCGACCTGCGCTCCAGCATGATTGACCTTACCGGCGGCTATGGTGTCGACTTCAGCTATATGGCACCAGCCTTCCAACATGCCGTGTACGTAGAGCAACAACCTCATTTGTGCGACATCGCAAAATGTAATTTCCCTTTATTGGGTTTGACAAATGCAACCATCATCAACGAAGAGACCTCGCCGGACTCTCCTTTTATGCAGGAACAGTACTCTCTGATATATCTTGACCCCTCGCGGCGCAACACTGCAGGTAAGAAAATGGTTGCCATAGAAGATTGTACACCCAACCTTGCAGCACTGCAAGAAATACTGCTTGAGCATAGTCGATATGTCGTCATCAAACTTTCCCCTATGCTGGACATCACACAGGCGTTGAGGGTATTGCATCAGGTGTGCGAAATACATATCGTCAGCGTCCGCGGTGAATGTAAGGAACTTCTGTTTGTCTTATCCGCATCATCGCACCGCCCCACATTCTACTGTGTAAACCTGCAAAGCGACGATAGCGTTTTTGTAAGCGACATGCCGGAAGAACCGCGCGTCCCCGTTTGCACAGAGAATATTCAGCACTATCTTTATGAGCCGAATGCATCCATCCTCAAGGCTAATCAGCAAGACGCTTTGCCCGGCAAATACGATATCGCAAAACTTCATCCGCAAAGCCATCTCTTCACAAGCGACACCTTCTATGCCGATTTTCCCGGACGGGTTTTTGAGACAGAAGATTGGAGTCATTTCAACAAACAGGAACTCAGACTTTTCCTTTCAGGTATCAGTCAGGCCAATCTCACCGTCCGCAACTTCCCTTCCACTGTTGCTGAATTGCGAAAGAAACTCAAACTCAAAGAAGGCGGCGATGTTTACATCTTCGCTACCACGCTGCACGACGGCACCCACGCCCTTATCCGCTGCAAAAAGATTACAAGGGATAAGTATTAGGTTATCTCTTGCATACTAAACAACAGGCGGAAAACAATCTTCCTCCGATATTTCCCGCCTGTTGAATGTTTTGGTATGTTCTTTATTTGAACAGTATCTTCTTATATGCTTTCAGCAAACTGGCATAGCCTTTCTCGTTAGGATGAAGTCCTTCACGGAAGCATGAGGCATCTATCTTACCGCTGCCGTCGGGCAGGGTGAGGCACGAGGTCACATCATGATAGCGTACAAAAGCATTTTGCTCCAGAGTCTTCTCAAGCAAGTTGTTGATGTCACGCACAACATTCTCCTTATCTTTACGCGGGTAGATACTGATAACGTGTATCTTAGCCTGAGGCTGGCGTTGGCGCAACAGTTTGACAATATCAATGATGCCGCTGACGATTTTCTCTTTGGAGTCATTGACCGGAATGTTGTTGGTACCTATCATCAGACATATCTGACTGGGTTTACAATTATCCAACTCGCCATGCAGCAATCGCCAATAGACATTCTCCACACGGTCCCAACCCATACCCATATTGGTCACACGGTGTTTGCCGAAGAGCTTGTCCCACGTCTTGCCGCCCCACTGACGCTCACTGACGGGACTACCACCCCAGAAATGCGTAATAGAGTTGCCTATCATTAATATTTCAGGATCAGTTGTCCTGTTCTGCTCCATTATCTCATTGTGGCGCATCATCCATTCGTAAGAGTTGTCACGACGCTGCACGCACGGTTTATAACAACGCATCGTATCTGCGCCGACCAAAATTTCATTCAGATGTCTCGCATATACTTGGGCATATTTCATCATACCCAAATCATTAGGATGCGTACCTTCTATCAGGTCATCGCCTGTCATATTGAGTTCTTTGTAGGTGATGTAATGCAAGCCTTTCACACCGGCAGCCTTCAGTTCCTTGTAAACTTCATATTGGACAGAGTCTTTCTGATACTCCTTCTTAAATCTCTTGTGAACGTGTGTAGAGTTGTCTGCAATGGCGTTGCCGTCCATAAAGAGTATCGGAGCATTGCTCTTCTCGCGCAGTTTCCTTACACCGTAACGTACGCGCGACGCAAACTCATCGTTGTCCAGTCCGACGCAATTAGGCACACAGTCCAGAATATAGACTTTAGCGTCTATCTCGCTCAGGGCATCATACATGATGTTCTCCATCTTACCGCTGCCCGAGAATCCCAAGTTGATGAAAGGATAGTCAAACCAGCGTTTCAGCAAAGTAGTCCAAATCAATCCCGGACGACTCGCCGAAGCACCGTGGGCTATTGAGGTACCATAAACCACAACGGGCTTTTCCTGAGAGCCACGCGTGAAGGAGAACTTGGAACCTTTGTCCACACCAATCTCCATCCACTTTATACCGTTGTAGGTCGGAAGATACAGCTCGTAAGCTGTACCGCGTTTGCCAAACACGGGCATTTCCTCCGTATTATAGGTAAATTGCACCGTATCCGATCCATTTAAATTAAATGTATACTGCATGCCATTGGGCACAAACGTGGTGCGGCCGTCCACATCGGTAGCATAAAGATCCACGCCGGATGTATTGAGGGCCACAACATTATTCAGGGCAATCCTGCCATGATTCGTCAGAAGGTATCTCACGGTGATATGCTTTGAGTTTGTTGTGAATGTTACCGAGAGACCTGCAGACTGATGCGACAGATTCCACACCGCTTTGGTGACCTTACCTTCAAAACGTGACGGCATGCGGTCATAACTCTTATTACCTATCTCTTTATTCCATGCACGGCCGTTGATATAAGGCTCATCAGCACTCATGGGATTGTACCAGTCTGTCTGCGCCTGAACCGTAACAGCCAGACAGATGAGTATAAACAAAACTATCTTGCGTACCATAATATAATATAACTTTTACTTAAGTTCCTCAAACGGATTTTCAGGATTGCCCGTCCACTTGCACAGGCGCAAATCACAGAACTGCACTTTATCCTTCGTCTTGCCACTGTTAGAAATATAGTAATAACCTTGTCCGAGGCTTTCAATACCCGTATCACACTTGGCATTCCAGCCGCGCAATCCCGTCTTGGCATCTTTCGACCCGTCGTTCGCCAACGTCAGCACAAGACCTTTCTGCGCAGGAACAAAGCCCTTCAACGTTTCTTTCTTGGCAGCCACACTGCCGTCAACAGCAAACATGGAATAATTAGGATACGCTGATTTCTTACCTTTGTATACACCCAGAATCCAATAGCCCTTATAAGCATCATAATCCATATTCTGCACGCCCCAGTTGGTATTGCCCGTAAAGACAAAATATCTCTTGTCTGCTTTTTTCGGTCCATACTGATGGAAAGATGTCAGAGGACGTGCCTTAGCTTCCAACTTAGCCGGATCATACTGCAGTATCACCTGATAATCATTGTCTGTGCGGTCAACATCACTATATATACCCAGTGCGACATTGATGACTTTCCTGCCGTCAGTCTTTCCGAACTGAGGACCGAGAGAAACACCGTCGATACCGCTGCATCCATATTTGTGATCCAGAGTCTTGCCATCATTCTGCACTTTGGTCTCATACATATCCACAACTTCCTTCAGATACGCCGCCTTCAACACACCGCCAGTCGCTGCATCAATGCCCGGACGGTCTATCTTCTTGGTGTCAAATATTCCCACGTAGAAAGAATTGGCTCTCTGTTTTGCTGCCGAACCGGAGATGCCCTGCCCTATCGCATCGTCCTTGTATTCCATTGAACCATACAGCATACCCGTCTCCGGGTCAAGATCAATACAACCCAAGTGACAGGTAAGTCCCTCAACAGAACCGAGCAGGTTGCCCTCATAGTCTGTCTTAATCAGGTAAGTCGTGAAAGAGAAATACACACACTTGTTTTTCACGTCAACGGCAACACCCTGCACATGGTGCTTGCCAATCTGAAAATAAACACTCGAAGGAAGTTTCCCAAAAGGAGTATCCACCCAAGTCATCTCGCTTTTGGCTTGCATCGCCAAAGCACACAGAGCCATAACGGCCGCCACAAAAATTCTTTGTATCATAATATATTATCTATAATGTTCTGAAGTTAATATACAAAATTACGCCTTTCTGCGGAATATCGCCACAATCCTGCTCTTTTTTATTCAACCCGACATCAAAGTGTAACAGATTTCATCGGGAAAAGTATTACACAAGAATACCTTTACACTCTTCCGTTCCGCGGGACGGAACGTACGTTCCGGAGGATGGAACATAAATTCCATAGCGTGGAACTTACATTCCATAGGATAGAACGTAAACTTTTTACGGGTGACCGTCTCCCGACTTGCCCGACATCACGCGTACACGATTGAGCACATCGGATTACACGTACATTTTATTTTTTTTAGAAAAAATTTTGTAATTTTCATAAAAAAAATTATTTTTGTATTGGAAACATATCGTCAAACCGATTCTTCGGCATGAAATTATCCGCTGTCATAAAAACTCCGAATAAAGAAGATTGTTTTTGCTATACTGCAATGACTTATTGCAAATATGCAATCCCCCCTTCCCTCAGAAACGCATACCTTTGTTTTAGCAAATAATATTCTCATACGTCATTTCAAAACATCAGATAACATTTTTAACATTTTTTAATAATCACACGACATGCAACAACTGAAACTATTCATCGCAGCAGTGGCTATAGCTTTCGCTGTGAACGCTTCGGCGCAAGAAAACAAATTGTTTAACCATCTGTCCATCGGCTACACGCTCGGTACAGACGGACTGATTGGCTTTGATGTGGCTTCACCTATCGGCAATTATGTTGCAGTTAGAGCAGGCTACACCTTCATGCCTAAATTTAAGGCTGACGTAGATGTAAACTACAAGGTTAATGGCACACCTTACAAAGCCAACATTGAAGGCAAACTGAACATGGGCAACTTCAAACTCCTCTTTGATGTCTATCCTTTCAAAGAGAAGAGTTTCCACTTCACTGCCGGTGCCTATATGGGTACAAGCAAATTGATAAAAGCCGACAGCAAGAAGCCTCTTGAAGGCGTTGCACCCGGAGCACAGGTGCAGATTGGCAACAAGGCCGAGAACATGTTTGGCACCGACGCAGAAGGTCATGTTCACGGACGTACCAGCGTCAACAGCTTCAAGCCTTACATCGGTATCGGCTTCGGCAGAGTGGTTTCAAACAAATTCTGCAACGTCAGCTGCGACCTCGGTGTGATGATTTGGGGAAAACCGAAGGTTGAGATGTATGATTATCACTATTCAGCAGCGACCCCCTCTACATGGAAAGAACTCAAGAAGTCAGACTTCAACAAAGACACGGACAAGGATGCCTATGACGCATTCAAAATTGCAGATAAACTTTCTGTCTGGCCGGTCCTCAATATCCGCGTAGGATTCCGCGCATTCTGATGCAACATATCTTATATTAACTCATTAATATTTTTAATTATGAAAAAACTATTTTTTATTTTCACGGCATTAGCCCTTGGAGCTTTTTCCTTCAGTTCATGCAGTAGTGACGACAACGACAGCGGCGATGGCGGCAGCGCGAAACTCCCCACACCGGCAATGGCCAAAGAAGCTATTACACTTGATAATTTCTCTTGCAACGAAATCAAAGAACTTGAACTCACGGCGAGTGGTGACTATCTGGCATATGCAAAAACCAGTTTCATCTATCAGTTCCTGCCGTTATCTAAGTCTCTAAAAGAGTCAATAGACAACACTTACGAGTACATCAGCGGTAAATACACCAAGGTTGAAGACAACATCTATTTCCTGGAAGGACTGGGAAGTTTGCAACTGACCAAAGGCGCTAACAACACTGTCGAAATCAAACTTACCAATCTTTCCGGCACAATCGCTACCGGTACCGCCGAGGACGAGACCGTCAATGTGACTGACGGAAAGACGCTCGACCTCTGCCGCACATGGTATATCGTGCAGACAAACTTCCGCTATGAGGGCTTTACAGCCGACGGCAAAGCAGAGACTCCGGTTGGAGCAGAATTCCCCAATGCACAATATCAGACTTCTAACGACCTGATGGCTATGGGCGAGTGGCTGATGCAAAACTACAAGAAAGACATCATGGAGGAACTGGCAGGAAAGAGCTATATCAAAAACATCATCTTCACACCTAAGACTTTTGCCATCAACTTTGGTTACGAAACCTATGTTGGTGACTGGGAATGGACAAACAAAGATAAAGGCACCATCAATTACGAATGGGAAAAAGGCTATATGACCACCAACTTTGACAACGGAGAGGCTACAGTATCGTTTAACGACGGATATGCTACTCTGAAGCTGCAAGGCGATATCCAGTCTAATAGGGAGAATAAGGGCACATATAAACTTACTCTCACCTTTACATTATCAGATAAAGAACCCATAGAACAACCCACGTAATATCATTTAACAAAGATACCGGCTCAGAAACATTTCTGAGCCGGTATCTTTATTTTACAAGGTAAGACTGCACTAATCAGTCGCCGGAGCCTCCTCGATCAAATCCATAAACTGGTCCAGCTTAGGCGTAATAATGATCTGAGTGCGGCGGTTGCGTTGCTTGCCAATCTCAGTATTATTGCTTGCTATAGGATTATACTCTCCGCGGCCACCAGCCGTAAGACGCTGAGGATCGACGCCATAATCGTTTTGCAAAGCTTGTACCACCGAAGAAGCACGCAGACAACTCAAATCCCAGTTGTTACGGATATTCGGGCGAGAGATAGGCACGTCGTCTGTATTGCCCTCAATCAAGACTTCATACTCCTTATAGTCCTTTATGATTTTCGCTATCTTGCTCAAAGTCTCACTGGCGCGGGAGTTAATCTCATAACTGCCCGACTGATAAAGCATATTGTCAGCCAAAGAGATATATACCACGCCCTTCAACACCTGCACATCAACCTCCTGTTTCTCAGCGTTGGTCAGGGAGCGCGTCAGGTTATTGGTCAGGACAATATTCAGCGAATCACTCTTATCCTTAGCTTCCACCAACTGTTTGATAAAACGGTTGGAAGCATTAATTTCATCAACCAACTTGGAAATATTGACATTACCCTGTGAGTTTTGTTGCAGACTCTTGTCCAAAGACCCTTGTAAGTCTTTATAGGCCTGCTTCAATTCTGCATTGCGCTTCTTCTCTGCATCCAGTAAATCCTGCAGACTTTTTACGCTGGCCTTACTCTCCGTCAACTGCAATCGGCAACTGTTACTCTCCTCCCTCAGAGAAGCATTCTCGGACTTCAGTGCATTATTTTCAGACTGCAAAGCCTGAAACTCCTTTTTACTTATACAACCAGTAAACATCATTGCTACTGTAATGGCTACGAGCCACATTTTTTTCTGCTTCATAATTGTCTTCTCTTTCTTTCCCGCCCTTGAACGAACGGAAAAATATTAAATACTTCGGCGAAAGTAGGTGTTTTATCGGATTTCGCCAAATAAAATCTCAGAAAAAAACAGCTTTTATTCATTCTATAACATATCAGCCGCGTTTTTATGATTTATTAATGATTGGGACGTTCATTTTTACACTGATTATTTTATAACTTTGCCATAGAAAACACGGAAAAATCATGGTGCCTTCATCCTCTAAAGCAAAGAAAAAAGGAATTATTAAGATTCTCATCACCGTCAAACGATGGGAATTATACCTTTTATTAGCTTTATGCGCAGGCATTCCTCTTGCGTACACCTATTACAAACACATTTATGGCAACACCGATGTAACCGTCACAGATGCTCTGGGTGGCAACATTTTTCCCTCACAAATCATCGCCACCGCCATTACAGATGACAATATCATCCTTCCTGTGGATACGCCCTACATAGGTAAATCACAAAACATCATTGCCGTAAAAATAAAATCACACAAGAAAAACAGCAAGGTTCGTATTGATATCGCAGAAACGCCATTCTTCCGCCACTCCGTCTCTGAATTCATTCTGCCGGAAGCATGGACAGACTACACCGTTTATCCAGATATCGTATGGAACTATGACGCACTGCGTCAGAACACACAAGCGACACCCGTCGGTATTGTCATTCAGACCAGCCTTGACGGACAGCTCCTTCAACAATCGCTCAAGACAATGTCCATGAGGAGCATCAACGAGTGTCTGCTCGGATACTACCGTATACACGGCAACAAACAAAAAGAATTCATCAACACCCGGCAACTCTTCGCCTGTTACGTCAATGAGGATAACCCCAAGATTGATGACGTATTGAGAGAAGCACTCAGCACACGTATCATCAACCGCTTTATAGGCTATCAAAGAGACTCCGTGAGCGTCATTAATCAAGTCTACGCCCTGTGGAACGTGTTACAGCGACGGCATTTCAAATATAGTTCCATTTCTAACAGCAGTCTGTCAAGCAATTTTGTCTTCGCACAACGCATAAGAACTTTTGATGACGCCATGAAATCCTCACAAATCAACTGCGTGGACGGCAGTGTCCTGTTCGCCTCGCTGATGCGCGCCATCAACATCACGCCTATACTTGTGCGACTACCCAACCATATGTTTGTTGGCTTCTACACAGACAAACAACACAGAAATAAAAAATTCATAGAGACGACTATGATTGGCGATGTCAACCTGGACGACTACTTCCCGGAAGAAAATCTGGACTCCACGCTGCTGAGCATGTCACAAAACCAAGCCTCGCGCATGGCTTTTGAAAAATCTATGGAGTATGCCGAAAAACAATACTACAAACACGCAGAGAAACTGAACAAACAAAGCGCAGGATATATGTATTTGGAAATAACATCAGAGATGCGCAAAAAAATTCAACCTATAGGAAAATAACTCCCATATGATTCTTTCACAGGAAAACACAAACAGGCACATCACAACACTTTATCATAAGATAAGAAACAAAAAATATGGGCATTAGTGAGGAATTTAAAAAAATGTTGTAATTTTACACTTGATAATTCTTAAATAAGATAAGACGGGAACAAAAATGAAAAAAACATTAACACTCTTTTGGCTTAAAGCTTTGCCAATTTGTCTGGCAGTCCTCTCCGGTTTTCAAATGTCATGTAAAGACTCTGTCGACGA
>AUXO014299099.1_pt1 | contig 18553 bp, 17 predicted proteins | sample 768731 | NCBI WGS metagenome assembly AUXO01 (sample SAMN02715735, study PRJNA202380) | gut metagenome | biome: sheep rumen | host: Ovis aries | place: New Zealand: Palmerston North
ACTTGATTAAATTGATGTGAATGTGTTGCATCATCTTCTCTTCTATATGTTTTTCCAGTACATATCATTCTTATTGGGCTTTTATCCTCATTTGCTATCATTGTTCTTGCTTGAACTGATGACGTTTGAGTTCTAAGTAAATATTCATTTGTGATATAGAAACTATCTTGCATATCACGAGCTGGATGCCCTTTTGGAAGATTTAATCTTTCAAAGCAGTATTCATCAGTCTCAAGTTCAGGACCTGCTACTACATCATATCCCATTGAAACAAATAAATCTTGAATATCCTCAATTATTCTATTTATAGGATGTTTACTACCTCTTTTTATTTTTGTACTAGGTGCAGTAATATCTATTTTTTCTTTTTCTAATTTTTGTGCCAACGCTTGTTCTTTAAAATGTTTTTCCGCTTCTTCTAGTTTATTTTCAATCTCGCGCCTTACATCATTTACTAAGCTACCTACTTTTGGCCTTTCTTCTGCACCTAAAGTTCCTAAGCTTTTAAGCATAGCTGTAAGCTCGCTCTTCTTACCTAAATACTTTACTTTTAAATCTTGAAGCTCTTGCATATTTTTTATTTCACTTATTTTTTCTTTAGCTTCATTTCTTAAGTTTTCAATTTTTTCTTTCATTTTGTTTTTACTCCTCTCAACTTGGACTTTGGGGACGTTCCTTAAAGTCCAAAATTTTAAACCTAGGGACACTCTTTAAGAACACCTTTATTTTATCAAAGAGTGTCCCTTGAGTCCAGATTTTTGGACTTTAAGGAACGTCCCCAAAGTCCAAATCAAAAAGTCGCCCTATATCATAGGACGACCTAATTTCGTGTTACCACCTAAATTCATTAATTTACAATAAAATAAAATTAACCTCATTACAGTTTTAACGTAACTACCGCTTATAACTACTCTAATTTAAATTTCATTATAAGACCTTAAAAGTGAAATTTCAGTAAATATAGTTTGAATAAATTTTCAGCGCACCATTTATTCTCTCTTTAAAACTTTAGCAATTTACTTACTTTGCTTTTTACAAACGGTTTTAACAAATATATAAATATTCGAACATATATAATATACCACACAAAAACGAATAATTCAAGTTTTTTTTACCTTTCATTATTAATTTGCTTATTATTTTCTCTAGTTATATCTTTTTTATTATAATCATCTCCATAATTCCTTATTACTCCTTTAAATGGATCAATACCCTTTTCATAAAATTTATTTACAAGATCTACAAAACTCTCATTCATAATTTTATCCTTTCATATTAGCAAGTTCGTTTGTTCTAAAATTCTCTATTTTCATATTTAGTGGATTTATAATTGTATTTTGTATAACTTTAGCAGTGTTAAATCTACTTACAAAAAATCTTGTGATTTTATTAAATATTTTTGGTTTGCGTATATTATTACTTACACTCTTTTCTTGTGATTCCATTGCATCAAAAATTGCCTTTTCCTTTTGTTTATTTAATCTTTCTATTTCATTAGTAACTAAAGAAATTTCCTTTTCTGTATTTGTTATGAAATCTTTGTTATTCTTTCTTTCTTCTACAATTTTCTCAAGTCTCAAAGAACTTTTTTCCTCAATTTCTCGTGCAACATCTTGGCTATCCATTAATTTAGAAACAGCCATAATATCAACTTGGTTTTTATTATTTTTCCTGTTTTTTATTTTTTCAATAGCATTTTTTATATTATCTTTAAGAGACATTTTTGTTTTATCATTTTCTTTTAACATATTTTTATGTAAGATTTTATCATGTAAATATTGATCATTTATAATTGATCCTATTAAGCTAGCTTCTAATTCAACTTTTCTTAATATTAATTGTTCAATTTTTCCATCATAAAATAAACTAAGCTCTTTTAATGCCTGTTCATAATATGAGAGTACTTTAGTTATTTCCTCTTTTGTAGTAACATAACTTTTATTGTTTTCATTAAATTTAGAATTTATTTGAGAAATAGAATACTTTATTGAAGCCATTTCATTATTTACCTTTTGTGAAATTGTATCTAAAGAAACCTTATCAATATATGCTCTGCATACCATAGCATTTGACTTTATTCTATCTTCAGATTTTATATATATATCATATAACTTAGAAGATATTTGTTCACTAGTTAATTCTTCCAACTTAAGACCTCCAACAAGATTAATTTTTTATTAACTTTTTTGCTTCTTGAATATTAGTATTTTTTTCATTTTCTATCATTTCTAAAAGCCTTTTTAATTCATCTAATGACATATAATCAAGATTATAAATTTTACTTTGATATACAACTGTACCTAATTTCATATTTTATTTTTCCTTTCTCAATTATTAAAATTCAATAATAATAATCTTGAAATTAATATTCTATACTTTTTGACTTTTTTCCATCTTCTTTTATTCTATACATTTGATAAATTTGAGAATCATCTATACTTTTATCCAAATAATAGATTACTCCATTTGCAATATTCATTCTTGTTAATAACATTTGATCATTTAATTGAGTAATTTCTTTTGAATTTTTTCCATTAAGGTTTGTTTTAATTATTTTTTTACTAGATATATCATAGTAATAAATACTTTTACTTGTAATATTATAATATTCATTATTAATATTTTCAGAAACTAAAGTTCTTGATGTACCATCTTTTTTTATTTTATATAATCCACTTGGTCCCTTTTCTTCTGAATTAGAAGAGTCATAATAATATATCCATTTATCTAATAGTTGTATTTGATTTATTGAATAATCCCTTGAAATAACTTCATTATTTGTTCCATCAATATTAACCTTATATAAATATCCTACATTATCTGTATAATATATTGTTTTATTATCAAGTACAAAATCTTGAACATTACTTGTAGCTATAATTGATTCTTTTTTGGTCTCAAGTTCAAATTTAGCTAATCCAACAACATCTTTATTAGTTACATAATAAACAAATCCATCTTCAATATAAAATTTACTTATACGAGTTGATAATGATTTTATAAGCTCTTGATTTTCTCCATTAGTATCAACACTTTTTAAATCTATTGAATTTGAATTAGAAACAGTTAAATAATATAATTTATCTTTATAATTAGTTATTGAATAAGCTGTTTCATCTGTTAGTTGATACTCTTTATTACCTTTTACTTTATATATTCCTTTTTCATATTTATTGTAGTAAACTTCTTTACCAACACTTAGAGCCAAACCTCTATTATTTAAATTACCTACAACTTTTTCTTTACCAAAAATAATGCTAAATAGTTTCATTATTAATACTAATATAATTAATAAAACTAGTATTACAATTATTCTTCTTATTAATAATTTAACATTTAAATCCTTTTTTTTCATTTTTTCTCCTCTTTAGAATATATTTAATTTGCATCTGTCAATACAAAATTTGAGTCAATATTAAATGTATATATATCAATAACAACAGTTGCATTTTCATCTGTTACAGTTGAAGATACATTATAACCATCTATAGTTAAATCAGATAAGTTTTTAATTGTAAATTCTTCATTTCTGCTTTGTGCCTCTCCCATCATACTAGAAATTTTTTCAACTAAAACATTTTTTGCTTCTTCATAAGTAATACTATGTGAAAGATTATCATAATTTCGATTTATAAAATATTTTTGATTACTTGTATCTATTAAATTAACTTCTTGTTTTTTGTTCTCTCTAAAATTCTTAAGTTGCAAAATTATTGCTTTTAAAACTTCGCTTTCATCATCTTCAGATAAATTATCTATTAATAACAAATTATTGTCTGAAAATTCTTGAATGACTTCACTCCTATCAAATTCTACCGCATTTTCAATAACTAGTTCATCTTTTTCTTCCCCACTTGAGATTATAACAATGTCATTTTTTATCGTTTTTGAATTAATATTTCCAGTTGTATTAATACTAAAATTAATTTTTTTATTAATCTTTTCACTTTCAATAAAATTATAATTGACATTAATTGAATTTTGAGAATTTCCATTTATAAATTTGCATTCAACAGAAAAACCATTTTTCTTATCTTGAGTTGGTAAATTACCATCTGAATTTTCAATATCATCTGCTAATATATAATCTTTAACTACATCATCTGAGAATGTAAATCTACCATTATTTCCTAAATATAAATAAGTAAATACTAAACTCTTTTCATTTTGATTTTTATTATGAAATTCTATTTCAAAATCACTATCATTAGGTAATTTAAAAACTATTTTTTCTGTTCCTTCATCACTTACATATAATTTAACTATTAGTCCGCTACCCTCTAGTTTTTGTATTTTTTCTATTAAGTAATCTACTTCTTTTTGAATAGAATTTATATTAGTATTCATTTTCTTACCTAAAATTAATTTAATAACATTTTTATAATCAATTCTAGTATCATTTATTTTAGGTAAAATATCACTTATTTTTAATTTTTCATCATTTCTTATTTCATCAATATTAATTGTAGTACCATCAGGAAGAATAGATTCTGCAACGCTCAAGTTTTCAAGCATTTCTTGTACTTCAGCCATTTCACCTGCTTCTAAAATAGAATCATCTATATTCTCTTCTATATTTTCATTTTGATTTTCCTGTGCATCTTCTGTTTGCACTTCATCTGGTTCATTTATTATATTTTTATCTGCATTATTAGCTTTAACTTTAATATTTAGAGTATTATTGTTTAATGATATTTTTTCAAGAAATTCTTCATCATTTCTAAACTCTTTTAGTACTTCTACTAATATATTTATTAAATCTTCTTGGTTTAATTCAAGTTTATACTCTTTTACAGCTATATTTTGAAAAGACTCATCTAGTGCTATATTTTCTTTCATAGAAAAGTTTTCTTCTGGTATTTTATCTAAGATAATATTAATATATTTTTTTAAATACTCTTTTTTATTTTCATCTGATAATTCAATATTTTCATCATTTTTTAGATAATCTATAGGATTACCAATACTATAAATATCTTTTAATTTATCATAACTCATTCCAACATATTTATTAACTATTGGGTCAGACATCAAACCAATTTTTTCTTTATCAGATAATACTTTAAAATCTAAAAATTCGTTTCCAGAATAATTAATCATAACATCTGAAAAAAATTTAGAATTTTCTATATCGGTATCTGTTGTTGTACTAACAGAAAAACTATTTATATCAAAATCTTTAATAATATCAAAACTTCTATTAGATGAATAAGTAATATTATTTGTTATAACAGAATCTTCAGATATGATTCTGTCATATATTTTTTTATAGTTATCAATATTATATTCTGAAGCATAATTAGTTTTTAATAAACCGTCTACAAATAGTTGCTTTATAGAAACTGATTTTTTGGAATAAAATTTATATAAAATAATTAAAGATATAAAAATAATCAATAATAAAAAAAGCAAAATAATTATTACATTTTTTCCACTTTTATTTTTATTTTTTATGCTGTTATCTATTGAAATATCTTCAATTCCCGTGTTTTTCATAAGTTATTTTCCTTCCTATGAAATATTATATATAAAAAAAATAAAAATAACAATAAAAATTTATAAAAATATAATTTTTTATGAAATCAAAAAAAGCGTTATTATAAAATAACGCCTCTTTCATTACAAAATTATTCAGCTGAAGTTGTAGTTGCTGTTTCTACATCTGTTTCTGCATCTGGAGCTTCATAAGCTTCTAATATAGCTTTTTGAATTTTTTCTCTAGTTTCTGCATTGATTGGATGAGCTATATCTTTAAATTCTCCGTTTGGAGTTTTTTTGCTAGGCATAGCTATAAATAATCCATTTTGGCTTTCAATAACTTTAATGTCATGAATAACGAATTCTCCATCAAATGTTACTGAAGCAACAGCTTTCATTCTGTTTTCTAAATTTACTTTTCTTAAACGTACGTCTGTAATTTGCATTTTATGCACCTCTTTCTTCTAGTTTTATACATATTTTTATGTACTAATTAATTATTCTACATAAATATTATTTTTCCTTCTTTTTTTTATATTTTTTTATTAATATTTAAAATTTATAAATTTTTTTATAATTTATATATTATATTGCTATTAATTGTCTTCGAATAATTGATATATATTACTTGAAAAAATAATATTAAAATAGTATAATTCTATTATTATAATTATAAAATTTTTTTTCAAGAAAGAGGATGATTTTTTTTATGAATTTTAAAATAGATGATTTATCAAAATATAAACATATACATCTTATCGGTATTGGTGGTGTTAGCATGAGTGCAATAGCCGAAACATTAAATAATTGGAATTTTTTAGTAACTGGTTCTGACATTTCTAAATCTGTTATTACAGATAATCTTAATAAACATGGCATTAAAACTGTTATAGGTCATGATTTAGAAAATTCAAAAAAGGCTGATTTAATAATATATTCAGCTGCAATAAGTGAAACAGACCCTGAAATGGTTATAGCAAAAGAAAGAAATATTCCTTTAATTGACAGAGGCTCATTTGTAGGATATCTAACAAAACTATATAAAGAAGCAATATGTATTTCTGGCACACATGGAAAAACAACAACAACATCTATGCTTTCAATTTGTTTTATTAATGCTAATCTTGACCCTACTATCGAAGTTGGTGCAATTTTAGATTCAATTGGTGGAAATTACAGAATTGGTAATAGTGAATATTTTATTTTAGAATCTTGTGAATATAAAGGTAATTTCTTAAAATTCAATCCTAATACTGCAATTATTTTAAACATAGATAATGATCATCTAGATTACTATAAAACTTTTGACAATATTGTAAAAGCTTTTACAGAATTTGCATTAAAAGTCGAACCAAATGGTTTACTTGTAACAAATGCTGATGATAAAAACTGTTATGCCTTAAAAAATATAGCAAAATGTAAAGTACTTACTTATGGAATTGAAAACAATAATGCTGATTTTTTTGCTAAAAATATTAAATTTAATGATAATGGTTTTGCAAGCTTTGACGTTTATAAAAATAATAATTTTTATGAATCATTTGAACTTTCAGTTGCTGGAAAACATAATATTTTAAATGCACTTGCTTGTATTAGTACGTCAGATTATTATGGTATTTCTACAGAAATATTAAAAACATCATTAAACAGTTTTACAGGTGCTGAAAGGCGTTTAGAATACAAAGGTACTTTAAAAGAAAAAAATGTACCTATATTTGATGATTATGCACATCATCCAACTGAAATAAAAGCTACTGCTAATTCTATTAAAAATAAAAAATATAATGAGTCTTGGGTTATTTTTCAGCCACATACTTATAGTAGAACAAAACTTTTATTAAATGACTTTGCAGATGCACTTTCAAATTTCGATAATGTTGTCTTACTAGACATATATGCTGCTCGTGAGAAAAACACATTAGAAATATCATCAGCTGATTTAGCTACAAAAATGAACGAACTTGGGAAAAATGCTTTATATATACCTGATTTTGAAAAAGCTATAAACTATGTTAAAGAAAATATAAATGATAATGATATTATTATTACACTAGGTGCAGGAACTGTAACTAATATTGGACCAATGATGCTTAAATAATAATGTTTATTTTCTCATTTCTTTTATCATTAAATCTGCAAAGATACCATATCCTACTTGAGGATTTGAAACAAGCACATTTGTAACCGCCCCAACGAATTTATTATTTTGAATAATTGGTGCTCCGGATAATCCTCTAACTATTCCACCCGCTTTTTCAAGTAATTCTTTATCTGTTACTCTTATTAACATACTTTTATTATTATAATCATTATCTTTATATATTTTTTCAATTTGTATAGAATATTCTTTAGCTACATTACTATTATCTATTGTACATAGTATTTTAGCATCTCCAACTTTTATATCATCTCTTAATGCAACTTTCATTTTTTTAGAAACATCTAAATTTAAACTTGTTAAATTATTTAGCTTTCCATATATTCCAAAAGCACTATTATTTTCAACAGTTCCTATTGTTTGCTGATTTAATATTGTTCCTCTTATTTCTCCAGGATTTTCAGTTTCACCTTTTTGTATTGAAATAACTCTTGAAGTTACTAGTTCACCTGTTTCAATATGAATTAAGTTTTCAGTATCACTATCTGTTATTCCATGGCCCAATGCTGCAAAAGATTTTGAAATAGGTTCATAAAAAGTCATTGTTCCAACACCTGTTGCTGCATCTTTTACCCAAAACCCTAATTTATAGCTTCCAAATCCAGTTTTTACCGGCATAATACTCGTTGTTACTATACTTCCATTTCTAAGTAGTGTTAATTCAATATTTTTCCCATTAGATTTATTAATTACTTCCTTTAAATTTTCTATATCTTGAATATTCTCATTGTTAACTTTTAAAATTGTATCTCCCTCTTTTATGTCTGAGTTCTTATACGAATTTATAATATTATTATTTTCGTCTTCTATTTCAGATAAACCAACAACAAGCACACCATGTGTATATAGTTTTAAACCAATAATTTTTCCAACAGGTACAACTTCAATTTCATCAATTGTAGTTATATTAACATTTTTTAAAGGTATTTTTCCAAATAATTTAAATTCTATATTACTTATATTTGAACTATCATTTACAGTTTTTATTGTTTCAACTTTCTCTATTCCAAATATATTTTTAAAATTTAGTCTTTCACCTTCTAATAGAATTATGTTTTCAGGAATTAAACTAATATATGATATATAAATATATAAAATTAATAAAAAAATAATGGCTATCAATTTTTTTGTTTTTTTCATAAAAATATGATAACCATTATTTTAATTTTTATTAAGGGAAAAGTTATAAGCAAATAATTTTTAAAGTAACTATATAATTTATTAATATAACTAGTGTCCATAAATAGTTTTTATTGACATTTATTTTTTTATTACAATTTACAAATATTAATAATGAAGCTAATGGTATAAAGTATCTACCTTGTATTCCATATATAAAATCAATACCAATTCCGTAATTTGTACCAGTCCATTGAATATATAATGATGTAAATAAAATAAATACAATTGCAAAAATGCAAACAAACAATAATAGTTTTGATTTTCGATTTAAATATATTATAGACTCATCAAAAAACAAACTTAATCCTATAATTACTATATATAGCACTGATATATAGCTATTGATATTTATTGAATTTTGACACATGGTATCATATCCAGTAATAAATTGAAAACAATATAAAGGAAAATTAATAAATAGTGTTTTATTAAAAATAAATAAATACTGAAAAGGATGAGATAATATAAAATTTTTCTGTAAAGCAATACTAGGATATGCTTCTATCATATCTTTTCCTACTATATTTAAATTTATAAATGCTGATATAACTAATACTCCAAAAATAGTTAAACTAATAAAAATTTTAGATTTTTTTGAAGTAAATTTTTCATCAGGTAACAAAAGAATTATAAAAAATAGTAATGCATATACAACTTTACAAAACACAGAAATTATTCCTAAAATTGTAATTAATATAATTTCTTTTTTTGTAATTTTTCTATCTGATTCATAAATATTATACCAAATTGATATAAATAAAAAAACAGATAAATTTGTAAGTAAATCCCCTGTAAATGTTGTAACAAGTGTAAGTGAAATTGGAACTAAAAATAAAAAAGCAAAAAATTCTTTTCTTTTAGGGATAATTTTTATAATATATGTAGATATAATTAACCATAACAAAAAGCCAAAAAGTCTCCCAGTAATAATAATACAAAAAATATTAGCATTTATTAGTTTTTGAAAAATAAACATAGGAATTAAATAAAACAAATATGAAATTGGTGAATATAATTTAGCACCAATGAATTCTTCAGATACAACTGTATCATTATTATCTATGCTTTTTAAAAAATAATTGTTATAATAATTATAATGAGAAACATCAATTATAGTTTTAGGAATATTATCATAAGTTGCATTACTATTAGTATTATTAAAGAAAGAATATACTTTATAAAAATGAACTGTTTCATCTATTCCATGTAACAATGGAATTAAAAACACTAAAAGTAAGCCAAAAATAAGACCTAAAATAAAAAATTTTTTTTCAATAGTTAGTTTAAAATGATAAAATGATATCGTAATAAATATTGATAAATATGTTACAATCGTTATTAAGAACAGTTTAGAAGCTATCATTCGTGTAGGTGCTAAAAAAAAATATCGTACACATATAAAAAAATATATACATATAATTAATAAAATATTTTTATTTTTCTTTTCACTCATATTTAGTTTTCCTTCCAATTAATAAAAATAATAATAATTATTTTTTACCATAAACAGATGAAGTTAAATCTTTTTTAAATATCACTTTTTCAATTATGTAATTTAATAAAAATAAAACTACCTCAACAACAATTTTTGATATTTTTAAATTCAAATTAAATTTTACAACAAGTATATCTAGTAAAACATAATTTATACATAATACAAATAAAGCCAAAACATAATATTTAAAAGCAGAAATACATATTTTTTCTTTACTTTTAAATACAATAAAATAATTAGTCAAAAAATTAAAAATTGAGCTTATACCTCTAGCTATAATAGCACTATAAAGTATTGCTATATCATAATTATAGTGTCCCCAAAAAAGATATACCATATTTATTAAAACAAAATAGTCTATTAAAAAAGATGTAAATGCAGAAAGAGAAAAAAGAATAATCGTACCTAAATTTGTATTAAAAATAATACATTTATATATTCGATATGAATCGGTTATTGCGTTGAAATTTGATGTTTTATTATCATCAATATATACAGTTGATATATCTACTTCAACAATATTAATCTTTTTAATAGCAAAAGAAATTAACATATTTATTTCATATTCATATCTATCACCTTTTATATTCACAATATCTTTTAAGTACTTATTTGGTATTCCTCTTAAGCCTGTCTGAGTATCAAAAATTTCATGTCCAGTTGCTAATTTAAATATTTTTCTGGTCAAGAAGTTTCCGAAACTTACTTCGAAATGGTGCACTCTTCATATTAGTTCTGCTTCCCAATATAATAGAGCCATCATTTTTGGCTAAATATTCTGACACATTTTTTATATCTTCAAATAAATGCTGTCCATCAGCATCAGCTGTTATAACTCCAATACATTCAATATTATCTTTTATATAATTGAAACCTGTTTTTAGAGCAGTTCCTTTCCCCATGTTTTTAAGATGATTAATAATGATAATATCTTTATTTAATTTTTTAAAAATTTTATTACTTTCCTCATTACTTCCGTCATTTACTACAACTATTATATATTTTTCTTCAATTAAAAGATTCGTTAAATTAATTAAGCTTTCACTTGGATTATATGCTGGAATTAATATAGCAATTTCATGGTTATTCATTTTAATTCTCCTACATCTGTTATAAAAAATTAATTATTTTTTTTTTCATATAGTGAAAAACCATCATCATTATATATCATATTCCACTCCTCATCATCTGCTATATATACACTTATTAGATTACCATTATTAATCAAAACATAATTAATATCATATTTGTTAAAAACATCTCTATAATGTTTTACTCCACCATTAATATTATTAAAATCTTCTAATACTGTGGTATCGTTAAATTCTTCAGAAAACATTCCCGATCTTGAATCAATAAAAGCTTTTATACCTTTGTATTCTATATAGCTTCCATAATTAAATGTATTATATATTCGCATATTATCCTTATCTATAAATCTATTAATATAATCACACGCATATACTGGATATGATAAAGTATCAACATAATCATCTAGTAGTTTACTTGAAATATTAATAGAACTATAAGAAACAATTAATACAATAAACACCAAACTTGTTATTTTTGTTATTTTTTTTGACATGTTGTATTCATAAATGTTGTATTCTTCTAAAAAATCATTTACCATTTTAATTATAAAAATAGAACCAACAAAGATAAAATAAAAAACAGTTCTATTCATATTTATCGCCATTAAAGCCATTCCAACTAACATAAAAGCATCTGATAAATTTATCTTTATTTTTGTAAAAGCAATTATTGCTAAAGTAATAATGATAAAAGTCATAAAATTCAAACTATCTACCAATGTCATCGGTTGTAATTCTGAAATCATGTTTAATGAAATACCATTTACTGCCTTTAACATAGATGTATATGGTGCTAATCCCAGGGGAGAACAAAATCCCGCAAATATTGTAATAATAAAAGTTATAAATAATTTTAAAATGTTTTTTCTTGAATTTATAATTATTTTTCTATCTGTTCCTTCATCTTTTATAAATCTAGACAATAAAAATTCAGCAAAATATGGCAAATAATAAATAAAATAAATTAAAAAAATAGATGCATGAACATTAGATAATAAAATTGCAACAAATATTAATAAAACACTATATATATTTTTGTTTGAATTTAATAATTTTATAATAAAATAATTTTCAATTATAAATAACCATATTGATATAATCTGTGCTCTTGCAGCCAAAATCTGCCTTCCTAAATATAAAGTTGAAATAGTAAATAAAAATGACAATATCATATTATTATTCATCTTATTATATATATAAAACAATGATAATCCTATTATAACTGTCATTATAATTACAAATAAATATATCCCAAAAAATCCTAATTTATTATAAATTAATGTTATTATAATATCAAATAAATACCTATCATTTGTAAATTCTAAATCTTTATGCCATGTTAATTTATCAATTTTCTGCAAACCTTCATTTAAAATCTGTTCACCACAAGCTATAGTAAAAAAAGTATCATTTTGAAATGTTTTAGGTGCAATTCCAACACAAAATATTATTATTAGCATAAAAAAAACTATTTTTTTACTCATTTATAAACCCCTTAATCTATTTATATAACACTGTTCTAAAACCAACATAATTATATTTTGAGTTTTCTAATATTGAAAATCTAAGTTCAAAGCGGTTGATTAAATCTTCATACTTTTCAAACACATCTGGATTATACATTCCTCTTGTAATAACAGTATCATAATTCTTTTCCAATGTTAATTCTAAAATATTATCAAACAAATCATAAATATGATTATAATCTTTTCGCCCTGCATAATAATTATCATTAATTTCAATATCATTCTGAATTATTGTAATATTAGAATCTTTAATCCATTGAATGACTGTATCATACGCATATCCATTTATTAAAGAACTATTTACAATTTCATTATTATACATTTGTTCAGAAAGTTTAATAGCTTCTTCTTGGGTAATATCAGTCCATACTATTGCTCCTTGTTTTGAAACTGGATAATTATTCTCTTTACCAATTTCATACCTAGATATATAAAACCCACCATTTAACAAAGCACTATTTAAAAAATCTTTATATTTTAAATCATAACATTGATCTATACTTATTAAAGGATTATTAGAAAAATATCTTTTTTGTAATTTAGGTACAGATAATTCTTCATCACTACCACAAGGAACCCAAACAAATTGATTTCCTTTTTCATCTTCTATTATAAATCCTGAATCCCATTTACCTTCAACATAATTAAAACCTTCTGGAATAAATGGCTGACTGTAACTAAAATTTTTACCATATTCGACATCTATTACAAAATCATAATATTCTTTTTCATCGCTAATTAATTTATCGCACTTATCATATAAATTAGAATTTTCTTTGCTAAAAAGATATAAGTTAATATTATGTCTTATTTCATCTATAGAAAACAAAATACATATAATCACCCCTATAGATACAATAATGACACTATAGTTTGCATATTTAAACTTTTTAATTTTTTTTATAATGCTTTCATTATTCTTAATAAAATAAACAATTATCGACACAAAAAATATTATTATTCCCAGTATTATGGTCTCTCTTCTCATTTATTTCTCCGATCATAATTTTTCAATCTAAATAATAACAATTATATTCATATATTTCAAAATTATAAAAATTATTGGGCTTTATCAGCCCAATATTAATTAATTTTATATAAATTATAACTACTTTTTATAAAATACTTTTATATATTTTATTGGATTAATGGGATTATTATTATTATCTTTAAAATTTTTAACTTCAACTCCATTAATAGAAATTTCTTTTTTTAGATATTCACAATTAACTTTTGTATTTGAACCAATATTACTATTAATATTTAAAATTCTCGTTTGATTTCTGGAATCATTTGCATTCAAACTATTTGTATTAAATGTACCAATATTTTCGTCAACTGATATAGGAACTGTTGCAACTTCTAAAGTATTAATTTTAATGTCTTTGAAAACAATTTCAATATAATCTATATCCTTAAGAGCTTTATAACTACTTCTATTTACATCTGCATGATCAGTATTATTATCATATACAACTTCTGTTTCTATATTATTAGTAACAGCATTTGGCTTATATAAATCATTTCTTTCTTTAGCAAGCGACATATAATAAGCTCTAACTAAAGAAGGATAATCATAGTCTGAACCATTAGTTTTATTAAAAATTCCACCAGCAATTCCATCATAATTACCATCATTTATACAATAATAACATGCTAAATTTTTATGATCATACCAATAATAACTATTACTTTTTGATTTATTAAAAATCTTGTCATATTTTATTTCTTTAGAAGTAAATGAAATAAAATCGGTCATATTACCTATATTATCAGGATTACTATTTAATTGATCTAATATATGCTCACAATTTATTTTATGATATTCAGAATTCTCATCATTAAATAAATCTTTTTTTACATAATAAATATTATTAGGTGAAACAGAAATCTCATTATTAGTACTTGAAACTATAACATAATTATTATAAGTTTTTAAACCACAATTAAACCCTTGCATAAATGCGACAATAGTTGGATTCGATAAAATATCTTCCCACTCACTATCAGAAATAATTGGCATAGCATAATCAATTGTTGCATTTTCTGAATATGCAGTCATCGCTAAGTTCAAATTATATTGCATAGAATTTCTAATAACATTTAACTTATGAGTATAAAAAGCTGAATCTTCATCTATTTCAGTAACACCAATTTTTCTATCTTGAGTTTGACTAGAGCCTTTTAAATCAAATACACACACATCCTCACTCTTACTAAAATCGAAAATACCATTTGTACTAATTATACTATTATTGTTTGCTGCATCATTGTTTTCAAATTCTAATGGAATACCTGAAATCTCCTGTATATTATTTTCGTGAACTACATAAGCTCCACCTCTTCCAAAATTATCAATTACCCAATTAGTAAATAAATATGCTTTACAATAATATACAGCAGATGAAATCTGACTAAGTTTATATTGCCTATCAGTAATTAGGCTATTACATACACTTATTATTGAATCTCCATTACTTTCAGCACTTGTATGAAATTTTAAATTAATTTTTTCGGCAATTTCGCTATATTTATCATTAATTTGTTGTGCATCTTTAATTTGATTCTTTATGATCTGTGCATCTTCAATTTGATTTTTTAAAAATACTAATTCATCATCAATAGCCTTTTTATTAAGTCCAGAAATATGTACAATTTCCAAACTGTCTATTTCTACATAGATTTCACCACCATCTTCAATATATTTTTGTATACCACTTTCTGAATAATTATCTATAATCGCAGTGTCATCATCCTTCTTTCTCCTTATTTTGACATTAGATGTATTAATTAAATATCCAGATTTAGTAACATATATTGTTCTATCAGTAGGAGGATATAAACATCCTTCAATTGTTATATAATTGTCTAAAGTATATGTTACATTTATATCATATTTTCCATTTTCTTTATCTTTATATCTAGCAGAATAAGGCATATATGTTTTTAAAACATTTTTAGTTTTGAGTAATGCTTTGTCAGGATCCGGAGTATATAAAATATCAGAACCATCCATTTTGGTTTTACCACTATCATCTTTTGCAGTGTAAAGAATTTGACCATAATCAGTTCCAATATCATCATTATAAACCATAGGAACATCATCAGTAGGAAGATCTTTTATTAATTTATAATATCCATCTTCTTTAAAAACAACTTTATACTTTTCTTCATCTGGATTACTACTATTTTGATAGTCACCTACAGCTAAAGCAACTCCTTTGTCATTCGTTAAAATCTCAGGAACTTTTGTAGGCGCATAAATATAATACCCATCATATAAGGCATATAAAATGGATGGAACATATGGTTCTACATATGATTTACTTGCATTAGACATACCTAAATTTGTTGATAGGGTATTAAAAAAAACATTATTAGATGCTTCAATTATTGTACGCAATGCATCAGATACAGAAGATAAGTCTTCATTTGCTGTATTAATTTCAAATGAAGACATAGCATCATATGTAGCATCTAATAATTTAGTATCATATTCAGTTTGTAGAGTAACAGTATCTACTTGTAATTGTATATAATATGTAAGTACTAATAAAATAGGAATAATAATCAAAGCAAATACTATGCAAAAACTTTGTAATTTCATTAACTATTTCCTTTATTTATTAAAATTAATTAGATCCATTTGCAGTAACAACACCAGAATGTTGTGCCGCAATTGAATAAACATCACCACCTGCTATAGAATAAAATACTCCTCTAATTGTTTGAGACATTGTTTTATTAGTATTCTTTATACTAACAGAAAAAATATCTCCTTCTTTCATTACATATACACCATTAGGTGATTTTGTAATAGTGTCGATAATTTGAGTAGTAAAAACAGAATAATAAACATTTTCACCTATTACAGTACCTTGAATCCAAGCAGATTTTTTTCCAACATTTTCATCTAAAACTTTAACTTCCATCTCAACATCATAAGAATTTCCAGTAGCTTGAATAGTAGCTAATAATTTATCATAATTATCCATTGTAATTTTACCAATAGACCTAGAATTGTCAACAAATTCAGTTACGGCAGTTTGTACAGATAATTGAGATATATCATCACTTCTTTCAGAAATTGATAATAATGGGAAAATAAACATTAGAATAGCTGCTAATAATATAGCAATCATTGTAATTAGTGTATCACTCATATAATCCTCCTATATACTAACCATTTATTAGTATTTTATTTTATTTATTAAATAAATATAAATTTAAACTCTTATTAAATTATTCAGAATACTTACCTAGTATTGTATAAATAATTACCAATTTATCTTTTGCATCCACATTAACAAGTTCATCACCATCATCAGTAACAAATGTGTCACCTGTATATGAATAACTAATAAATCTTTCTTTGAATCTAATATTATTTGGATTTGTGCGGCTTACATTTACAGCTTTTGAAAAATTATTATTTGTATAATCAACATAAACACCTTCAATATATCCAGCTGTACCACTAATATATAAATCTAACCTACTTTTTATATCTTCTGGGCTACCTGTCCATGGTGCTCCAAACATAAATATTTCCGGTTTTTTTTCTTTATTGTCAAATATTTGTTTATATGCATAATTTGTAATAGAACTTTTATCTTTACTACTAGCAGTAGCTTTACTATCACTTACTGCTCTATTTACATTGTTTTCTATATTTCTATCAAATATTTGAATTAACTTTGGTGAACCTTCATTTTCTACAGTAGCATCATAAATTTTAACACAGAAGTTTTCTTTATCATATCTATAAAGAGTAGGAATAATTGTTTCAGTATTTACATATCTTTCAACAGAAGGTATAATTTCTTTTTGACGATTAGGGTCATTATTATATGAATAAGAATCAAATTTAATTGAATCATAGTAATTGGTTGAATCAGAATAATAAATAAGCTTTTCAGCAATATTTGTAACCTGACCAAACATATACATTGAAATACTTAACGCTATTATAAGAACAAATAAACCAAAAGTAAGCATAAGTGCATGTGTTGCATTCTCATCCATTATTATTACCTTCCTTAAAGATTCAGATATAATTTGATATAAAGTGATATATTAGTAATATCACCTTATATCAAATAAAAAACAAAACCTAATATGTTATAGTTATTGATGTTAAAACACCATTATTTGAATAACCGAAATTTACAGTATAAGAATGTTTATTTTCTAAGTTATTCCTAATTGTTGCAAGTGTATTTATATAATTGTTTAATTCAGGAGTATCTCCACCTTTATTTAATGTACCAGTATCTGCATTATTACCATCGCCTAGTTTTTCTGAAAATTTGTTAATTGACACTCTAGGTAATTTAGCAGGTTCTTCTTTGTATGTATTTGCATTTGCTATACATGTTCCTACCATTGATTTTAATTTTGCACCATTTTGTGAACCACCATAAATTGTGAATTGACTATTGAAAGCCTCGATTTCTTGTGTATTCATTTGTGTTAATGAATCATTAATTGTACTTTGTGAACTGGTATAAATAAACATACCAATTGCTATAATTAAAATAGATAATAAAATTGCACCTGCAATTATTAACGCTTTAGAAGCATTCTCCATAACTTCTTCCTCCTTATTTTGTTTATAATTTAT
>AUXO016742474.1_pt1 | contig 18552 bp, 22 predicted proteins | sample 768731 | NCBI WGS metagenome assembly AUXO01 (sample SAMN02715735, study PRJNA202380) | gut metagenome | biome: sheep rumen | host: Ovis aries | place: New Zealand: Palmerston North
TGATCGCATCAGGATTCGCTAAAAAAGTAGATGCTCCAAAAAATGCCGTCCCTAAAAAAGACGACACAAAAAAGCCAGCCGAAGCAAAACCGGCTGACACAAAAACAGCATCTAAGACTGAGCCAAAACCAAACGATAAAAGCAAGGATGTCAAAAAGGACGTCAAATGAGCTTTAGAGATCGCTTAGACGATGATATCCTGGACACCTTCCTAGACGCTTATGAGTTCGCTGGAGATCACACGGTCTCCGGCAAAAAGATCAGAGCATGTATCGACACCGATAACTTGGTCCGTCTTAAAAACTCGGATATTTTAGGCGTCAGCGAGGCGGATGTCATCCTGTTTGCAAAAACTAAAGAGCTTCCGCCAAATTTAAAACAGGGGAGCGTCTTAAATGTGGACGGCCGTGAGATGTCTGTGATTGAGATCAGGCGAGAGCTTGGCATGAGCGAGATCTCGCTGAAATCATACAGGGGGTACTAAAACATGCTTACTGTACTCGATCAGATGATTGAGGTATGCGACTTTTTAAAAAAAGAAGTTTGTGACAAGATCATGCTTTATGTTCCGCCGGAAGGTGACGTCATCGATGACGCGTATATCGATAATCCGGTGATGGGCCACCCTGAAATCTTTCCGCTGACCTTTGATTCAAACGTCGGCGAAGGTGAGTACGACGAAAATGGTAATCCGATCACGACCGTGCGAAAACAGGCCCCGGCCATATGTGTGAGAATCACCGAAGGTTCGGAACTGATCGACGGCAGAGAGAGAAATCTTACGATCAATCTACTGCTCCAGTCATGGAATCCGGGAATTTTTACAAAAGGCGGTCTTTACATCCCTCATGATGACGATACGGCTTTTGCAAAAAAGTCTTATACCGGTGAAACCAAAAGCGACTACATCCGAAATTTTGATGGATGGAAAGAGTCGATGACGTTTCTCGATATCGTCATCCGCGCAATCGAAAAGGCCGACATCATCGGAGACATGCAGGTCGTGCACGATGAGCCGATCTCGTTTGGTCCATGGCTTTACGAGGGCGAGTTTATCCGATGGTATCCGTATTGGCTCAGTACAATCACTTTTAAATTAAGGTCATATCAGAGGCCTGTAAAAAATTCTGATGCACTGCTTGATTAGAAAATCAGGCTTTTTATTTACCAAAAAATCAAGGAGGAATTATTTAAATGGCTTATAAACATGGAATCTATGGATCCATCAATCCATCAACAGTCGCAGCTGCTGACAATTCGGCAACCGTTGCCGCATACGTCGGCACATTACCAGTCAATTTAATTCCAGGCTATAAAGAAGCCGGACTGGTCAATAATCCAATTGAGCTTACAAGCTTTTCACAGGCCCAGAAAAAGGTCGGCTATTCCGATGACTGGGACCGTTTCACGCTGTGTGAAGCAATCGCTGAACATTTTAACAACACAGTACAGAACATTGGCCCGATTTATGTGATCAATGTTTTAGATCCTGATACTGCAAAATCATCAGCAACGAAAGAATTAACGATCACAACAGTAAACGGGACTTACTCATTTAAGTCTGATGACATCATTCTGGACACTTTTGCAATTGCCGAAAAAACAAAAGACAAGGACTTTACTGTTTCTTACTCATTCGCGACAGGAATGGTTACGGTCAAATCATTAACCGGCGAATTAAGCGCGGCTCAGGCATCTTACTACACTGTAGACGCGTCAAAAGTCACAAAAGCCGAAGTTATCGGCGAAACCACAGCCGACGGTCAGTACAAAGGCATGGATGCTCTGAAATTGTTATATCAGAGACACAATGTCGTTTTAAATCTCTTGGGATGTCCAAAATTTAGCGAAGATCCTGACGTCTACATGTCTATGGTCGCACATGTGCAAAACTTAAACGGCCACTGGGATGGTTTTGTAATGGCTGACATCCCTGTCAAAGACGCAACCGGCGCAATCGATACAATCGATAAGGCGATCGCATGGAAAGAAAAACACGGATATAACTCTGAATATTCTAAGGTTTGCTGGCCCCAGTTTATTGACGGCGCTGGCAAAGTGCATCACTTATCAGTCGCATGCCTGGCAACCGCCTTAGCAGTCGATACAGAAAATGATGATGTACCTTTTGAGTCTCCATCAAACCGCAAGATCAACGCTGCCGATCAGTATTTTGGAGCTGATTCTAAGAACAACGGTTTCGACCAGGAAGACGGTAACCAGTTAAACGAAAAAGGGATCACAACGCTTGCGTACATTGGCGGAGCTTATAAGTTATGGGGTCCTCATACTGCTGCTTATTCTTACGGCGGACAGTTCGATCCACGTGTAACATTCGACTCATATATCCGCACGCTTGAATATATCGTTAATGATTTCCAGCTGTCATTCGGTGACAAGATCGACCATGCGATGACACCAGGCGACAAGGATGCTGTCTTAACAGCCGAACAGTCAAAGCTGGATGCATTAAAAGCGATGGGAGCCTTAGTCGGTACACCTGTTGTCGCGTTTAACGCGGCGGATAACTCAACATCCGACCTCATGGAAGGAAACTTTAAGTGGTCAACTCAGGTCACTAACGTACCTTTATTAAAATCAGCAACAAATACTGTCGCATACAACAGCGACGGCTTAAAAGACTATTTAGTGCAGGAATAAGGAGGACAACATAAATGGCATCAAAAGCATCAAAAAGAATTACATCTCCATTAGCTGAAAAGCTTTTTCATAATGGGACTCAGATCGCCGAAGACCATGAAGTCACATTCCCTAACTTGCAGCCGGTGACTGAATCAATTTCAGTTATGGGGACAATCGATATTCCATTACGTGGCTTATTCCAGGATATGGAATTTAGCGTTAAATTAAACGGCATCACAAAGCATTATGGTGAGATCACGACACCTGGCGAAATGCATACTTTTGAACACCGCTGGGTTGATGATCATATCGGATCAGATGGATCGCAGAAGTTCGTCGGCAAAAAGGTATTTTTGTCAGGCTTGTTAAAGTCATCAGGCGCGCCAAATACAAAGCTCGGCGAAAATACTGAACTCGAATGCACATACACATGCATCAGATACAAGCTTGTTGATGACGGCAAGACCGTTATCGACTTTGATCGTTTTGCCAAGAAATGTATTGTCAACGGCAAAAACTACTATGAGGATTTAGATAAATACCTCAGATAAAAAACTAAAGAGGGAGCGACCTTTGCTCTCTCTTAATTTATGCATAAATTAAAATAAAAAAAGGGGACTAAAAAAATGAAATGTAAAATGGATTTAGTCAATCCCGTAATGATCGACGGGAAGAAGTATAAACAACTCACATATGATTTTCAGGAAATCACAATCGAAGATTATCTTGAAATGGAATCATACTTTAAGATCGCGGACAGCGACTTTGCCATGACGCCAACATACTGCATGGCCATCTTGTTTACTGCCATTATTGCAGTTAATAGAAATATGGAATACATCGATTTAATGAGACTAAAAGGTGTTGACGTTATCAATGCATCAATCCTCGGCCGAAATTTTTTATTTCTGGGATCGGAGGGTGTACCGGTGAAGACCTCCGACGATGCGCAAGACAGTACTCCAGATACTTCAGCACATCGATAGAGTTTATTTATCACATGTCGCTTTCCGACTTTATCCGAGACTATTGTGATGCAGTCGAGGAGCAAAAAAAGGAAATCGAACAGCTAAAACAACAGCAGAGAGGAGGCGGATACTATGGGTAAAGTGGCCAAATTAAAAACATTGATTGAGATCTTTGCCAAAAATGACGGATCAGTAAAAACTGAACTTGGCAAGACATCAAAGCAGATTGATGATCTGCGCAAAAAAGCATCAGAAACAGCTACAATGCCAGATATGAAAACGGGGCAGGGCGCTGACGAGGCGATGCAACAAGCTGCGCAGAGAGCGTCATCAGTCACGCAAAAAATCAAAGCGCTTGGCGAGAGCGTACAAAGTGCTGGCTTTAAAATGCAGTCTCTTGGTACAAAACTCATGCCGGCATCACTCGGTGCGCAGGGGCTTATCACTGCATCGGTTAAAATGGCCAACGATTTCGACAACGGAATGGCCAAGGTCAATACTATCGCCCGTCTTTCCGATGATAAATTGAGCGCGCTGTCAAAAAGCCTTTTGAGAGTGTCTAATCAGACAGGTCAAAGCGCCACTGACATCGCCGAGGCGGCTTATCAGTCATTATCCGCTTCCGTTCCAACTGACCAGGTGGCCAAGTTTACCAAAACGGCCGCCAACCTAGCAAAAACAGGTTCTACGGATACAGCATCAGCGGTTGACGTCTTATCTACAGCCATCAACGCGTATGGATTAAAAACATCCGAGGCGTCAAAGCTTAGTGATATGCTGATCCAGACTCAAAATCGAGGCAAGATCACAGTAAATGAGCTTGCAGCTCAGATGGGTAATGTTATCCCAACGGCATCAGCGTTAGGGGTAAACATGGCCAACCTGTCTACTGGTTATGTTCAGCTGACAAAACAGGGTATTAACGCGGCCGCATCAACAACCGAATTGAGAGCCATGTTTAACGAGTTGTCTAAGTCAGGATCAGGTGTTTCAAAGGTCTTAAAAAAGCAGACAGGCAAAGATTTCACGACTTTAATGAAATCCGGGAAATCGCTTGGCGACGTCATGCAGATCCTTGGTGATTCAGTAAAAGGTAACAAAACTGAGTTCAAGAACCTATGGTCCAACTCACGTGCTGGCGCCGGTGCGCTTGCACTGTTAAATGCTGGATCAAAGGATTTTAACAAGCAGCTTGGCGACATGAACAATTCGACCGGTAACGTGTCAAAAGCCCTCAACAACTTAAACACCCGAGGAGCAAAATCCGAGAAAGCGATCAATGATCTTACAAATTCAGGGATCGAGCTTGGCGAGACGTTCATGGATGCGGCATCTCCGGCTATCAATTCTGTTACAAAATCAATTGGCGGTCTTACTGATAAATTCAGTAAATTGCCACAGAGCGAAAAAAATGCAGTGGCCGGAGCTACCGCATTAGTCGCAATCGCAAGCCCTGTGCTGATCGGCGTCGGCAAGGTCACTTCCGGCATTGGAAACATGATCATCAAAACGGCATCAGCAACAGGCAAAGTCATCAAATTTACGGCAGCGCTCAAAGAGTCAGGACCTGGATCACTCAAAGCGGTTCAGAGTCTCCAAAAATACATCAAATATGTCAAAGCACTGCCGAGCGCAACTGAACACGCGGCCGCCGGTGAGCATACTTTTACGGCTTATCTTGCATCTTCTGGTGCAGTGGCCGGTACGACTATCGCAGCCGTCGCAGCACTTTCGGCCGTCATGCTCTCACAGCGCCATAATTTCCAGGCATCATCAAAAGAGGTTGACAGCCTGACCAAAAAATATGACAGCGCTGCTGACAAGACCGACAGCCTTATCGCGTCATCAGAGGCACAAATCAGCGCATCCAAAAAACAAAACACCGCCATGATAACAAATGGCGCTGTTGCAAATGACCTTGCGTCTAAAATCAAAAAATTGCGCAGTGTTGAAAACAAATCATCACTGCAAAAGAAAGAGCTTAAAGCGGATGTCTTGGCGCTTAATAAAGTCATCCCAGGTCTTAACTTAAAATACAACGAGGAAAAAGACCAGCTGTCAAAGACAAACGAAAAGATCGCCGAAAACATCAAGCTTTTAAAGCAGCAGTCCATCGCAAAAGCTGCCGCCAAAAATGCAAGCGGTCTTACTGATAAATTAGGTGAGCTTAAACTGCAGCAGTCGTCAAATTCTGTCAATCTTGCGGAACAGGGAGCGAAAGTTGATGAACTGCGCAAAAAGCAGCAGGCCGCATTGGCAAGATCTCGTAAACTTGATGCTGATCCAACTGCGAGTGCAGCCGACAAAAATGAAGCTATGCGGAAGCTCAGTCAATATACATCAGCATTAAGCAAGGCTGAAAAATCGTATAGCCGACTAAAAACAAAACAGTCACAGCTAAACAAAGAGATTGCTAATGTTAATAAAAATATAAACATCAATTCGTTTAACTCAGCAATTGCCAAAGCCAGAGCTGACGGTAAAAAGATTCCTGACGCTTTAGCGGCCGGGATGAAATCAACGATGAAGGTTTTACCGGCAACGACTCAAGAACTAACGACAGCTATCAAGTACAAAACTGTCATCAACAAGGCTAAAGATGCCGGTATCAAGATCCCAACAGCTCTCTCACAAAAAATTGTAACGGGAAAGGTTACAGTTAAAAAAGCAGAGAGTCAGCTCAACAGCATAATCAAGTTTGATGGAGCCGTTAAAAAGGCCAAAAAACAGGGTGTAAAAATCCCTAGCAGTCTTGCAAGCGGAGTGGACTCCGGCAAGATTACAGCTAAACAGGCGAGTGATCGTCTAGCTCAGGTTGTAAAGTTTGATAAGGCTGTCAAAAAGGCTAAAAAGCAAGGATCAAAAACGGCCAACAGTTTAGCGGAGTCAATTGCATCGGGCAAAATTACCACAAAACAGGCAAGTGATAGACTTGCACAGGTCATCAAATTTGACAAAGCCGTCAAAAAAGCTAAAAAACAGGGTGTAAAAATCCCTAAGGGATTAGCTGCATCAGTCGCGGCTGGCAAGATGACGGCACAACAGGCGAGCGCAATGCTCGGCAATGCGTCAACATCTAAACTTGATAAGTCAAAAGATGCAAAGTCAAAAGGTACTAAAACAAACAAGAGTTTTTCTAACAGTGTAGGTCAGACATCTGCACCAAGAGCGGCCGGACAGCGTGCGTCTAATGCCGGTGTTCAGCCGTTTACTAAAGTGCCAAATCGTGTCGCTACTGCACTTGCTGGATTAAGTGCAAAAATACGCGATGCATTCCAGTTTACACCGCCACACATACCTGTTCCACATCCTAAATGGCACGGACATTTTGACCTCAAAAAAGGTACTGTTCCTACAATTAGTATGAACTGGTATAAAAATGGCGGTATCATGACGCGTCCAACAGTTTTCGGAGCGTCAGGAAATAAACTTTTGGCCGGTGGAGAAGCTGGTCCGGAAGGAATTATTCCATTAAACAAACTCTGGAAAAACATGGATCGCGCTATAGCAAGCACGGTCAATACAAATGTCAAAAACATTTACAACGATGCCGGGTCGTTAGTAGAGTCAAGCCCAATCTCTAAAGTTGTAAATGTTAATAACTACAGCAACTACAATAACAACTACAATAACTACACTAAAAACTACAATAGCGACTCAAATTTTGCAAAAAATGTACAAAACAGCAGTTTTAACAACAAAATCAGCGCATTAACTGCAAAAAGTGTTACTAATTTAGCAAATAGTGCTTTAAGTAATGATCGTGTTTATAGGATCAGTAAATCAAACACTCTGGCCAACAGATACAAAACATTAAGCATTAACAACGACGTTGCAAACAGTACAAGATCAGTAAGATCGAGCGTACTAAATGAGCAGTCGTTAAGCAGTGCAAAAACAATCGCTAATCTTGTAAACAGTACGAAAAACACTAATCGCGTTGATAGTCGTACAAATAGCGCAGTTAATAGCAGTGCTTTAAGTAATGATCGTGTTTACAGTGCATCAAATACAAAATCGATCAGAGTCTCAAATGCTCTTGATAAATCAATCAGCATGATCAGCACGATCGCAAACATTGCAAAACTCGCAAGCGTCGTAACTGCACCAGTAACCAAATTGCTGGATCAGCGACAGTCTAAAACAAATGTTGTAAGCATCCTTGATGTAAAGCGTGGAGAAATGCCTCGACCGGTCTCATTTAAAAATGATGACAGCATAAAAGGCAAAAACCTCGCAAACATTTTAAAGACAGGATCACTAAGCTTTGATCTTGGTGCGACACCTCAAGAGATGTCCTCAAACATCACAACAAATGCAAAATCGAGATCAGTAAGCAACAACTACTCATCAGCGCGATCAATTGCCAATTCACGCGCCAACTCGACAAGCAAGAGCATCAACATCTCAGGTATCACTTTTGCGCCTAATATTGTCATAAAAGGCAGCGCCAAAAAACAGGACATCATCGATGCCCTGAAAGAGGTTGAGGATGAATTTAAGGATTATCTTAAAGAAATAACGGATGACGAGGAGGAATCTTACTATGCTTAGAGTAATAGACTATTTTGAGTATGTTACCCAAAAAGGTGACACATGGGATTCCATTGCCTTTGATCAGATGGGCGACGAAATGTTTATGAGTGACCTCATTCGATACAATCCTGATTATGCTGACACGCTGATCTTTGATGCCGGCATTACGATAAACATTCCGGAGCTTGATGCGGATGATGAGACAAGTGACTCACTTCCGCCTTGGCGCTCAGGTGATGACGGTGACAATGCCGATCAGTCAGACAATGGTCAGGATGCATTTGATTATGAAGAGGGTGATCCCGATGAAGAGGAGACAGATTCATTATGAGAATCACAATAAATGATTATCAGATGGATTTTGAAAGCATCATCTCATCATGCATTCACGAAACGAATGCGGAGACAAAAGCCGATACGCTTACGCTTAAGCTCAGTGATCCAAATCATGAGATGCATAAGCTTGGCATCAATCAAAATGACGTAATCAGGATCGATAACAAAACAATCTCGACTGGTGACATGTTTATACATCGATGTCAGAGTGACGGCGACATCTACGAGATCAGAGCGATGTCTGTCCCAGTATCGGGCACATCCAAAAAATCGGAGTCGTGGCAGAGAGTGCACCTCATGCACATCCTAAAACAGAAAGCCGATGAGATGGGGCTTGAGCTGTCTTGTTTTGGCGTCGATAACGTTGTGTACAACTTTGTCTCCCAGGACAATGAGACCAACATGGCCTTTTTGCTCAAATTGTGCGAGAGAGAATCATATCAGATTATCGTTTTTAATCGCCATCTTATCGTATACAGCGAGCCATCCTTTGAGTCAAAAACTCCGTCATCTACTATTACAATTTATGATAGTGACAATTACAAGTATGCCGATCAGTCATACAAAATGATCAGCACATGTAATGTGTCGGGCGGCCAGTACAGCGCCAGCTTTAGAGACGCGTCGGTACATTCGACAAATGTACTAAACATGATCGAGACATACGTTGAGTCTGACTCACAGGCTCTAAGATATGCAAAATCTTATTTAAGATCCGCAAACAAAAACGCACGATGCGGATCTTTTACATATCAGCTCGATGGAGCGTATGCAGCCGGATCGGTTGTTTATCTAAGCAAAGACGGCATGGCCGATAAAAAAGTCATGCTTACAAAAGTAAGATACGATTACGTAAATGAATCGATGAAAGTATTTTTTAGAGATATTTTTTTGGAGGGATACTAATGGCAGAAATTGGAAAAGGAAAAATTATAAAAATAAGCAAGGCAATCGCATTGCTTGAAGACTCTGAAACAAAATCTTTAAAGAAGACCATACAGGTCCCCGAAAGAATGATCAACAGCTTAAAAGCTGGAGACACGATTGCTTATGTTTACTTTAATGACCTGACCGGCATCGCTATAGAAAAGATCGGAGGTGACTGATCTTGGCCAAAAAGAAAGTAACAAAAAAGAAAAGAAGCGCGAAAAACACAAAAAGAAGTCTTAACTCGCGCTCCAACACCGGATCATCATCCAACTACAAAAAAGAAAAAAAGAAAAAATCTAAGTCCAGGAAAAAGGTAAAGATCAAAAATCCTTACAACAAAAAACTGATGAACAAAAACCAGGGCAGTTGGAATGGGATCAAGTTTGGTGTCACCTCAAAGAAAATAAATCCGGTGTCATCCATGACGATCCAGAAGTCTGTTGATATCGATGAGGAATCGTCAAACCTTAATTACTCCCCGGCCACAATCGAAATGACCACCACACTGCTCCCCGAACTCGGAAACGACATTTTGTACCAGTACCGGAAATGGACCTCAAACATCAAAAAATATGACTACCTTTTTATGGGCGGTAAAAGAGTTTGGCTCGTGCCGGTCATGCTCAAAGATGTGTCTGTCGGTGTTCCAAATATCGATGATCTTGGCCGATTGCGTACAGCCGAAATCACGCTAACATTTGAGGAATGGGACGCAAAACAGCGCGCCAAAACTCATAAGAAATGGCTCAAAGAGCAGGAAAAGAAAAAGTCCAAGAAAAAGAAAAAGCTGGCCGTCGGTGTATGGGTTAAGATCAAAGGTTCTAAATACTACGGTGGCAAGCTTAAGATCTCGGCCAAAGTGAAATCTAAAAAATATAAAGTGGCCAAGATTGTAAAAGGCCGCGTTTATCTTGTAGGGCTTAAAAACCCAATCAAAAAAAGTGACCTGTCTGTTTTGTCAACATCATCCGGATCAGTTAAAGGATCAGGAACCGGAGCAAGGATCGCAAAAGCAGCGATGTCTAAAAAAGGCTGCCGGTATGTATGGGGCGCAAGCGGTCCAAGCACTTTCGACTGTTCTGGATTAGTATGGTGGGCGCACAATCACTGCGGTATAAAGTTTGGCCGAACCGATACGCGCGGACTGTCCAGCAAGGGCAAACATATCTCATCATTATCATCGGCCAAAGCCGGAGACGTACTGATTTTCTCATCAAACGGCGCTTATAACGGTATCCACCATACAGGCATTTACATCGGCGGCGGTAAAATGGTCCACGCTCCCCACAGCGGTGCGACGGTTACAACCGCAACTGTGACAAGCGGATACTATCACAACCAGTTATATACGATAAGGAGGTTATACTAAGATGCTAAAAAGTGGCAATTCAAACCCTGATGTCTGCATCAATAATCTTCTAGCTATGCGCGAGATGGAGGTCCCGATGGATCGCATGAGAGGCATGAGATCAGACATGATTGATCATGCTGTTGATATTGAGGACATCGAGTCAGACATGCTCGAGACGATATCAGTATATGAACCTCGATCAAATGTCGATAATATCGATGTATCAGGTAGCTATGATGGAGACATTGAAATAAACCTTGAAATATCATCAAACTATGATGACGATGATGATCAGACAAATGAAGAGCGTGAACAGTCGATTTTAGAGAATGGCGCTCAGGAAGGAGGCTAAAAGATGGCGGATGATTTAGAGCTTGAATTTATAGATACCGACAGCGAGTCGATATACGAAAAAATAAAAGAGTCGATTGAAAACACGATCGGAGAGTCTCTTTACCCAGGCGATGAGCGTGATGTTTTTGCAAACGCTCTGAGCTATGTAATAATAGCAGCTTTTAACTCGGTTAATGATGCATGTCAGCAAAAGATGCTGAGATACGCGCGAGGCACTACGCTGGACGCTCTCGGCGAAGGGCGCGGAGTAATGCGAAAAATGTCGGAGACCGCAAGCGTCAAATTAAAGTTTAGCGTAGCCCAGTCGATGTCATCAAATATCGTTATACCGTCAGGCATACGAGTAACAGGCGACTATGAGCATTATTTTATTACTGATGATACAGTCGTCATCAATGCCGGAGACACCAGCGTCACGGTTGATGCAACGGCCGAAATTGGCGGATCAGACTACAACGGATTAGAGACAGGGACAATCACAACGATTGTAGATATCTCAAAAATTCCGCTCGTTAGCTCAGTCACAAATATCACAACGTCGGCCGGAGGGGCGGATGAAGAAGAGGATGATGTCTACCGCGAAAGAATCCGCGAAGCGGAAAACGCATATTCTACTGCCGGAACTGCCAAGGCTTATAAGTACTGGGCGCTTACTGCTGACTCAACTGTCACTGATGCCGTTGTGAGTCTCGAGGATGAGACGGTCACAAAAGATCTTACTGTCTATGCTCAAAAAGCATTTATTGGCGGTACGTATATCCACGATAAAACATTAAAAGTATTCAAAAAAGATGGTACGCCTTGCGTACTGGATAGAGACTACAGTTATAATTATGATGATCAGCTTCTTACGATCTCGCTTCTTGATCCGATCAAAAATGAGACATCATTAAAAGTCTCTTACGAGCGCACAAACGGCGGCCATGTTCGAATTATCCCGCTTGTTGAGGGCGGAGGTGTACCATCTGATGCAGTTATCAAAAAAGTTAAAGATGTGTGTTCGAGTGATGATGTAAAGCCTCTGACCGACATCGTGGATGTCGTAAAACCGGAGGAGGTCGAATACAGTATCGAGCTTACATACTACACGACCTTTAAGGATGCAAACGAGGTCATCACAAATGTCGAGGGACCAGGCGGAGCAATCGATCAGTATAAAGACTGGCAGTGCTCTTGTATCGGATACGATATCAATCCGGACGAACTGCGAAAGAGAATCCTGTCTCCGGGTGAGGGCCTTACTGGTGCTAACCGCGTTATTGTCACAAAACCGGAATATGTCGAATTAAATGATACACAGGTCGCAAAGTGTACCGGTGTTAAAGTTACGCACGTAACCCAGGATAAATTTTAGGCGGTGATCGTAAATGAATCTTGATGACATCAAATTTATTAAACTGCTGCCAAAATTTATGCAGGAAGACGGTTGTGATCAGGGCATTGCAGAAGCGCTTGATGATCTGATCAGACGATCAATGTATAACGTCCGATCGCTAAAAGTATGGGACGAAATCGAAACACTTAACGAAAAACAGCTTGATGAGTTAGCGTGGGAGCTGGACATCGACTGGTATGATTCAACGGCCGACATCGATACAAAGCGTGATGTACTTAGATACGCGTCATCGGTCAAAAGAAAAAGAGGGACGTCGTGGAGCGTCCAGCAGTTAATAACTGCATACTTTGGCCAGGGCTTTGTTTACGAGTGGACCGAGTTTGATGGCCAGCCGTTTACTTTTATGGCACTGACAACAAATGATAACGTCGATGAGATAACACTCAAAAAATTTATCAATGCTGTCAACAGTGCAAAAAATGAGAGATCAAAACTTGTTGGTGTTTTGTATTTATGGTCTCAAGATCACGAGGCTGCAGAGCTTGTGGCTTATGATGATAAGTATCACAGGTACAAAATCAAAAAATGTGGCCTTACTCCACACGCTACCACGATCGGCATTTTGCAAAAAGGCAGTATGACTGTCAGCGATGCATCGCGTTATATCGGTTATATGCTCAAAGGTGTCGGCAGTGACAAATGTGGCCGCCTTGGCGGTCATCGTGGCACGCTTGGACAGATAAACAAAAACAAGATCGTGTCATCTTATAATGACGGCGCTGACATCTACAGCTTTAAAAAATCAGGCATCACAAAGTGCTCTGATACAGTCGGATCACGTGATCAGCAGTATGCAAAATGCGATTATGATGATAATGATTTAATTTACATGATTAAACATGTTAAAAATCGGATGCTATCCAGCAAAGACACCGCCGGTATAAAAGCCAATGGCTTATCGGCAGTCCGAATTTTTAACTATAAAAAATGTGGCCTGTACAGATGCAGGTCATAAAACTAGGAGGTAAAACATGGCTTATTTTACTGATGATTTCCTTAATGAGCGGAGAAAACAGTGGCTCCGCTCGATCGCTTATGTAGAGTGCCAGGCAAACGGGGCGTGGCACCGCGGAAAGATCGAAAAGAGAGACGTAAGCGGGAATGAGATCATTATAAACGCAACGTTTCCGGATCTTGACGAAACCGCTGCGACGATCACGGCATCGCGCATCATTGATGTGCGAGGGATCCAGGTAGCCTATAGGCAGAAGAATGTCAAGAAGGCAGCTGGCCAGGGGACTCTTATACAAATGAAGATCCCGTTATATGAAAGTGATGTAAATTAAAAGAAGGAGGTAACCTATGTACACTAAAACAAACTGGCAGGATGAAGTTGTTGATGCTGATACAGGTGAGACCATTCAGCAGGGCACTCTTCAAAGCGCCAAAAATTTTAACAACATGGAAAACGGTATTGATGATGCATCAATCGCATCGGCAATCCTGATCCGCGAACTTGCCGAAAATATCCACAACGAAACAGTTGATGAGTATGATGTGACACTTGAAAATAAAGCAAAGTTTCCGTTTAACGACTCAGGCAAAACGATCGCACTCAAAAATGCAAAGTCTCGAAATGACTACGCTGTCGAAGCAGTGGCCGAAAATGACAACGGTACCGTCGGAGACATTGTCGTATACGATAAATTATTAAACGGCTTTAAAGTCAAATATACAGGATCGGCAAAGACAGCAACCTTAAAACTTTTTGTAAAGGGAGGAGAATAAAAAATGGATACCGTAAAAATCGAAGAAGTAAATGAAGGTACAAAAATTGATTATGAGCAGATCGGCACAAAACTGATCTTTGACGACATGCTCATGATCAACTGTGAAAAATATCAGAAGGATTTTGACATCACAATTGATATTGTAAGTACACTTTTCGGTGACCTGACTATTGGCGCCGATAAGGGCACTAAATATGTGGCTCAGGTCATGATCCCAGCTGCACAGTACGATGATGTCAAAAATGATGACGACGACAACAGTCAGAGTCAAAACATGTCACGTGTTAAAAAACCGCTTAACATGTCTGATGTAACATTAAGATTATGGTCAATTGACTAAGGAGGAAAGAATAGAATGCAATACGATTTAACAGCTTTAGCCATCTCAATGGCTTATCCAAACAACAAAGTTATCATTGACGACGATGGAATCCCATCAATCTTTGTTTATTTTAAAAAACAAAAGTTAAGTGATTTACTTAATACAAGTGACAATTCCACGCACCCAGCGTTTATCGTAAACGGGAAGGAAATTGACGGTTTTTGGATGGGAAAATATCTTACAAGCGTAAACGGTGGAAAATTTGCATCACTGCCAGCGATGGATCCAGCACATGACATCCAGCACCAGGATCTTGTTAAAAGATCCTTTGATAAAGGCAAAGGATGGCACACAACAACACTTGCAGAATGGGCATTTATTGCGCTTTACTGCAAAAAAAATGGATATATCCCATTAGGAAATACAAACTATGGCCGCGATGACAGTGAAACTTTGTATCAGGCAATCCCTAGCTCATATGATAATGGCCAGACAGGTAGAACATTAACCGGTACCGGTCCTAAGTCATGGTATCACAATAACGACATGTCCGGAGTTGCCGATCTTACTGGTAATGTGTGGGAAGCAGTTTCAGGATTTAGAACGGTTTACGGCGAAATCCAGGTGCTGCCAAACAATGACGCGTCAGATGTCGATAATCCTATGAATGAAACATCCACATTATGGAAAGCTATTGATGCAACAACAGGTGAATTTGTAACACCGGAGAATACTGTATCAATGAAATTAGAAGATACATACAGCCACGCTAAAACGGTAAAACTTGCCTTTGACTCATCAGCAAACAAGTGGTATTACACAAACCAGTTAAGTGCTGACAAAGTTAAAGACGGACACTGGTGCGCATTTGCGGACGTGTATGCAGCCGAAACTGTAAAAGATACAGCAAAATTAAAACTGCGCGCTCTTACCTTACTTCCTGATGATGGAGCATCATCAAGCGACTATGGATCTGACTCTATCGGATTAAACAACAATCAAGCTGAAAGAATCGCCTGGAAGGGCGGTAATTGGGGGATTCGCTCTTCGGCTGGTCCTTTCCACCTCAATGCGTTTGGTTCGCGCTCTGCTGGCAGGTGGGACGGCGGCGCCCGCCTTGCTTATCGCGAAGATAATCAGTAATCTGACCGCCAGGCAGAAAGCGTATGCTTTTGCCTGGCATACTTTATATATTTAAAAAATTTAAGAAAGGAAAGTGTAGCTGTGATCAAAGAAGAGCTGAGAATCCAGATGGCAATCACAAGATCCCTCATGTTTTTAGACGATCGCACAAAATACATACGCAAGCCTTACAAATTTAGTATGCAGAAAAATCTATATGATGCATACTCAGAACTGCTTAAACTGTGCATATGTGCAAATGCGTCTAAAACTAAAAAGACATATCAGCACAAAATGGACGTGCAGCTTAACATCATAAGATCAGTGCTAAATGTGGCTGTTGATCCAAAACTTAAATTTATATCACCTGGACTGCATCGCGTGTGGATCAGAGAGATCAATGAGATCGGATGTATGCTAGGTGCGTGGATCAAAAGCACACAGTAGCATTTTTTATTTGGGGCACGTGTCGAATTAAGGCGGTAATTGGAGGAATCACTCTTCGGCTGGTCCATTCAACCTCAATGCGAATGATTCGCGCTCTGATAGCAGGAGGAACAACGGCGCCCGCCTTGCTTGCGCTGGACGTTATGGTAAAGCAATAAATATTATTAGCATCCTGTCCAGTATAAGGGACGCGCGTCCCAGCGTTTTTTTACGCTAAAGCAAACAAAAATGCTTTATCTGAGTGTTAAATGATCACAGTGATAAAGCACTAATTTTTTAAAAATTGAAACTTATATATAGAATTGCGTCTTGGGATAATCTGATCGCATCTTTTTATGAGGCTGCCAAAGGCAAGTGGGACTGGTCTGAGGTCATTAAGTTTTACAACAATCTCGATAAAAACATTGCAAAAATGCAACGTGAAATTATTACAGGCAAATACGAGATCCGTTCTTACAGGTATAAAATCATATTTGAAAAGAAGAAAAGGCTTATTATGGCTCTGCCGTTTTACGATCGTGTAGTGCAATGGGCAGTATATAGACAAATCAACTGGTGGCTAGACCGCAAAATGATTTACCATTCATACGGATCGAGAATAAATAAAGGCACTTTAAAAGCAGTAACAACACTGCAGAAATGGATGCGCCGGTTATATGCTAAAAATAAAGAGACGAGATATTTAAAAATGGACATCTCCAAATTCTTTTACCGTATCGATCACGGTGTCCTTTTGTCAATATTTTCTAGATATTATAAAAACGATCCTGAAACCGTCAGGCTTTTAGGCAAGATCATTGAGTGTGATAAATATGCCTTTGGATTGCCTAGATTCAAGTCAATAGATGATGTGAACGTTGATGAGATGGTTTTTGACAAAGGAATGCCGGTCGGGAATCTTTTAAGCCAGCTGTTTGCAAACATCTATCTCAATGAGCTGGATCAGTACTGCAAACATGTACTAAAGATAAAATTTTATATCAGGTATATGGATGATATTGTAATCCTCAGCGATGATCTCGATCAGATACACTTTTATCACGAAAAGATAAAAGCTTTTTTATTAGACAAACTTAAGCTTGATTTAAATGATAAGACGTGTATTGGCAAGGTAAAAAGCGGTATTACATTTTTATCCAGACGCGTTTACCGCAACAAAATAAAATTTACGCATCAGGCATCTAAGAGAATGAAAAAGAAGATGATCGATACATGCATAAAGTATGCCAATTTTGAAATTGGTTTTAAGGAAGCACAGGCAACACTTAACTCGTATTATGGAGAGCTAAAACACATTAACTGTGAAGGCCTAAAAAGGTGGGCCGAGGAAAATGTTGTGCTCCAGCGTAACAGAGACGCAAAACTATTTAAACAAAAGGTTAGAACAAAACATGAAGGAATCGAATTATCAGATCATGCTCAGACTTATGCTGCAGCATGATTTTAAAACATTTGAGGATATGTGCAATCGCGCACTCGCAAAGTCACAAATAACGGTGAGCGAGTACGACGATCTGATTAACAAAGCTTACAAATATGATAAACATTACGACTAAATTTTACTGGAGGTGCTTATTTTGCATCTTTTAGATTTGTTTCCGCATTTCGTCCGCGGGATAACTTTTGATATACAGGATGTATTTTCACTGACTGTACTGAGTATGACCGTGATCCAGATTGTGCCGATCAAAATAAATCCCTGGTCGGCTGTCGGCAGATGGCTCGGACGAGTCATCAATGCTGACATCAACAGTAAAGTCGATAGACTGTCAAAGTCTATCGATGAGCTGAAAAAGCAAAACGACATGATCAACCACACGATCGGTGAGGACCGAGCGATCACGGCAAGAGTGAGGATCTTGCGGTTTGGCGACGAGGTATCGCGAGGCATCAAACACAGCGAAGAAAATTTTGAGCAGGTCCTGAGCGACATTGATATGTATGAAAAGTACTGCGCGAGTCATCCAAAATTTAAAAACAATCAAACCGTGATGACAACAAAAGTTATTAAAGAAACGTACGAAATGCGATTAAAAAATAGAGATTTTATTTAAAAAAGTAGGTGTAAAAAAATGAAAGAATTATATATCAAATGGGCTAAAAAAACAGCGATCAAAGCTTTAAAGACGGCAGCCCAGACGGCTGTGTCAATGATCACGATCGGCCAGGCTGTTACTGATATCAATTGGCAGTCGGTTTTATCTATCTCTCTTGTTGCTGGGCTGTATTCGGTGCTCACATCACTTGCATCTTTGCCAAAAAATGAAAAAGAGCTTGAACAGTTTACGAGAGATGACGACGACCGCTCTGATGATGCACCGGTCGAACTCGATCCAGTAAGTGACGATAAGGGAGATGACAAGTAATGAGTTACAAGATTAAAAACAAATGGGCCAGATCCGTATCTTATGGCGGTG
>AUXO011687675.1_pt1 | contig 18547 bp, 20 predicted proteins | sample 768731 | NCBI WGS metagenome assembly AUXO01 (sample SAMN02715735, study PRJNA202380) | gut metagenome | biome: sheep rumen | host: Ovis aries | place: New Zealand: Palmerston North
CTTTTCGAATGGTACAAACAAAGTTTGGAGGGTGCGAGCTAAATACAATTAAGAGATGTCGCGAGACACTATATAAAAAATCGTTATGAAAGGGGCAGGCTCTTATCAGGGTCTCTCATAAGACAAAAAGGTTCAATAACCTGATAATCATGCCCCACTTTATGGGAATTATATTATTAAAACTTCATATTATGAAAGGAATAGTACTTGCAGGAGGTAGTGGAACGCGCCTCTATCCGATAACAAAAGGAGTATCAAAACAGCTTCTGCCAATTTATGACAAACCCATGGTGTACTATCCAATCAGTGCATTAATGTTGGCTGGCATAAGAGATATTCTCATTATCTCTACACCTTATGACCTTCCAGGATTCAAGCGCCTTTTGGGTGACGGTTCTGACTATGGCGTTCATTTTGAGTATGCAAAGCAACCATCTCCTGATGGACTCGCACAGGCTTTCATTATAGGTGAAAAATTCATAGGCAATGATTCTGCCTGTCTTGTGCTTGGCGATAACATTTTCTATGGAGCAGGTTTCACGAAATTGCTTCGTAATGCTGTAGAGGATGCGGATAAGAACAACAAGGCTACAGTCTTTGGCTATTGGGTGTCTGACCCTGAACGTTATGGTGTGGCTGAGTTTGACCGTCAAGGTAACTGCCTCTCTATAGAGGAGAAGCCGAAGGAACCCAAGAGCAACTATGCGGTAGTTGGTCTCTATTTCTATCCTAATAAGGTCATAGATGTTGCTAAGCATATCAAGCCATCAGCTCGTGGCGAATTGGAAATCACTACGGTCAATCAGGAATTTCTGAAAGATGGTGAACTGAAGGTTCAGGTCTTTGGTCGTGGATTTGCTTGGCTTGATACCGGTACACATGATAGCCTTGCAGAAGCAAGTACATTCGTTGAGGTCATTGAAAAGCGTCAGGGTTTGAAGGTTGCTTGTCTGGAAGGCATTGCATACCGTAATGGTTGGATCTCAGAGGAAAAAATGCGTGAGCTTGCTAAGCCCATGCTTAAGAACCAGTATGGACAGTACCTTCTGAAAGTGATTGACGAGATGAAGGAGGATGTTACATCTCTTAGCTTCACACACCCTGAAATATCAAGAAAGAAATAAACCAAATGAATACGTGCTATTCAGTAAGAGATTGCGTGTTAGTGGATGTTCCAACGTTCACAGATGAGCGTGGTGCCATTAGTGTGATGGATAAAGAATTGCCGTTTCAAGTTAAAAGAGTGTTTTGGCTGCATCATATAGTTGAAGGAAAGGATCGCGGAGCGCATGCTTTGCTGGAAAGTAATGAAATAATAGTGGCAGTACATGGATCTTTTGTGGTGGATTTAGATGATACCGAAAATAAGACCAGCATCTTACTTGATGACCCATCAAAGGGGCTGATGATTCGCCCTGGAGTATGGTTCCGTACCCATTCATATAAAGAAGATGGTGTCTCTTTAATTCTTGCAGAAGAGGAATACGCTCGCGATAGATATACATACGATTACGAAGAATATAAGCAATTACGAAAATTATGATACATTCCCTGCTAACAACAGATAATCCTATTAATAGTACTGAGTCAATTCGTCAGTGGATTGAACAGCGCAACCGCGAAGTCCAAGTTGATGTAAAACTCATTCCATTTAAAGAAATGGAGGGGTGGTATGTTGATGAAGAAGGAAATCTTAGACACAAATCTGGACGCTTCTTCAGTATCCAAGGAATTCATGTTGAGACCGACTGTGGCGATGTCCATAGTTGGGATCAGCCTATTATCAACCAACCCGAGATAGGTTATTTGGGTATTCTTACTAAAGAGATAAACGGTACGCTTTATTTCCTGATGCAGGCAAAGATTGAGCCAGGGAATGTGAACTGTGTTCAGATAAGTCCGACTCTGCAGGCAACCAAGAGTAACTACTCACAAGTACACAAGGGAAAGAAACCTGCGTATCTTGATTACTTTGTGAATGTAAAGCCAGAGAATGTTCTGCTTGACCAATTGCAGAGTGAGCAAGGGGCTCGATTCTTACGTAAACGTAATCGGAATATCATTATTAAGGTTGATGAGGATATTGAAGTTTTGCCTGATTTCCGATGGATGACCCTTGGACAGATTAAGGAGTTCATGCATACGGATAATATGGTGAATATGGATACTCGTACTGTTTTGTCTGGTATTGAATACATTGACTATATCACCCCTCTTACCGATTTAAGTAATCTTTCCGATTTTGGTCGTGATATGCTGAAATCTGCTCGCACGAGTGAAGGTATTCATACGATGGGGCAAATTTTGTCATGGCTTTCTGGCTTGAAGTCACGTTATGACTTGTTTGTAAGCAATAAGCCCATTGACAAACTGGAGGGCTGGCATCGCTCAGAAGATGAGATAGCTAACAATGATGGCAAATATTTCCGTATCATTGGTGTTAATGTAAGTATTTCTAACCGAGAGGTAACTAGTTGGTGCCAACCGCTAGTACAACCTTTACAGCAGGGATTGTGTGCTTTCATTGTACGTAAAATAGGAGGCATATACCACTTTCTTGTCCAAGCCAAATTAGAGTGCGGTAATTATGATGTAATGGAACTTGCTCCATCGGTACAGTGTTTAACAGGTAAAATACCTGAAGATCCAAACTTACGTCCTGCCTTTTATGATTATGTAACAAATGCATCAAAAGAGCAGATTCTCTACGATGTGTTACAGTCTGAAGAAGGGGGGCGTTTCTTCCGTGAGCAGAACCGCAATATGATAGTTGAAGCAGGTAAAGACTTACCACAGGAACTTCCTGAACATTACACTTGGATGACTCTCCACCAAATCAACCACTTCCTGAAGTTTAACAACTACCTGAATATTCAGGCTCGTAGTATTCTTTCAGCATTAAAGTATAGTAAGTAATGAAAAGAATAGGTATTATTTGTCCTTCTGAAATAGCTTTCCGTCGTTTCCTTCCTGCCTTGAAAGAAGCTGGATGTTTTGAGTATGCTGGTGTGGCCATTGCCAACAATGAGGAATTTGTTGGTGCTACTGACGAGATACTGGCAAAGGAAAGAGCCAAAGCTCAGACTTTTGTAGATAGTTATGGTGGAAAGATATATGAGGGTTATAAAACTCTGATTCATTCAGAAGATGTAGATGCCATATATCTGCCACTGCCTCCAGGATTGCATTATAAATGGGCAAAAGAGGCGGTTGCAGCTGGTAAGCACATCTTGGTAGAGAAACCTTGTACTATAGCATTGAGCACAACTGAAGACTTGTTGAATGATGCTAAGGCAAAGGGATTGGCCGCCCATGAAAACTATATGTTTGCTTTCCATGACCAGTTGGAGGCAGTGAATTATATAGTGAAGTCTGGAGAGATAGGGGATGTACGCTTATACCGCATCTCGTTTGGATTCCCGATGCGTGCCCAGAACGATTTCCGATATAACAAGGCTTTGGGTGGTGGTGCTTTACTTGATTGCGGTGGTTATACATTGAAATATGCATCTTTGCTTTTAGGACCAACTGCCCAAATGAAGTATGCCCAGACAAACAACATCGATGGTTTTAATGTAGATATGTATGGCTCTGCAGCATTGGTGAATGACGAGGGCGTGACTGCTCAGGTTGCCTTTGGTATGGATCACAACTACAAATGTGAGTTGGAAGTATGGTGCAGCAAAGGTACACTCTATACCAACCGTATTCTTACAGCTCCTGCCGGTTTCACTCCGGAAGTTATTATCCGAAAAGGTAATGAAGAAGAAAAGAGGCCTCTTCCTGCTGATGATGCATTTAAGAAGTCAATCCTTCACTTCAGCCGTTGCATAGAAGACAACATCGTACGTGCAGAGAATTACCAAACCTTGTTAAGACAGGCCAAACTGGTTGAAGACTTCATGGAATTATCTGGCTTAGAATAGATTATTAACGATTTTACGAATAAACAAATTATATATGAGAAAACCTATATACGTTACGATGCCTACTTTGGCACCACTTGAGAAAGTTAATGAACTGATGAAAGGCATATGGGAAAGTGGTATCATGACCCATAATGGTCCGCTTGTTCAACGTTTTGAAAAGGAAGTCTGTGAATATCTGAATGTGCCGCAAATGGTGAGTTGCTGTAATGGTACGTTGGCACTCCAGATGGCTGTAAAGGCTCTTGGAAAACAAGGCGAAATTATCACCTCACCATTCACTTTCATAGCGACTGTCAGTTCCATCATGTGGGAGCATTGCACTCCCGTATTTGTGGATATTGATCCAGAGACACTTAATATTGACCCCCAAAAGATAGAAGAGCGTATTACTTGCCACACAGTGGCCATTATGCCAGTGAACGTGTTTGGTAATAACTGTGACTTTGAGGCTATTGATGCCGTGGCAAAGGCACACAATATCCCTGTTATTTACGATGCATGTCATTCCGTTGGCGCAACCTACAAAGGAGAAAGCGTTTTTAAACAAGGTGATATTTCTGTAACTAGTTTTCATGCCACAAAGATGCTCAATACAGCAGAAGGCGGTGGCGTATTTACTCTGAATAAGGAGATTGATGAGAAACTTCGCAGAATACGTTTCTTTGGATTTGAGAACCATGCAGATATTGTAGAAGATGGATTCAATGGCAAAATGACCGAGGCACACGCTGCCATTGGTATTGCAAACTTGAGATATCTGGACAAGGCTTTGGCTGACCGCAATGAAAAGTATGCCCGATACAAGGACATTCTTAGCCAGAATTCAGAAATCTCTTTCCAGAAGATAACCACAGGTTGCAATTACAGTTATTTCCCTGCCATTTTCAAAGATGAAGAGACTACTTTGAAAGTTGTGGCAGCATTGAATTCAGAAAACATCTTCCCTCGTAGGTATTTCTATCCAAGTGTGAATACCTTCACTAAGTTGGTACCTTATGTTGAGATGCCAAAAAGTGAAGATATTGCAAGCCGCATACTTTGTCTGCCTTTACACATGGGTATGGCTATTGGCGATATTGATGAGATAGCTGAAATAACACTTAAGTCAATTGGGTAATGGTAATGAAAAAAATACTATATGTATTTAATAAACTACAATATTCTGGGGCAGAATTGATGTATATTCAGGCTGCTCCTTTCCTGCAAGAGATGGGCTGCAAGTTGTATGCTATATCCACTGGAGACGAACTTGGTAGTGGTGCAAATGCATTTAGAGAGGCGGGGTTTATTATAGAACAAATTCAACTGATAAATCATAAAGGATTTTGGGGACATGATGAATTTGATAAAAGACTTGATAACTATGTAAAAAAGGAAGGTATAAACTACATTCATTGTCAGTATAGTCTACTAAGTTATAGTTGTTCAAAAGTCGCTCATAAAAATGGTATCAAAGCTATTTTGTCGGTAAACAATATGTTTGAGACACCATGGTATAAGAAACCTGTTCATATGTTATTGAGATATATTAACAAGAACATTTTTGATTGTAAGTACCATTCTGGAAGTGATACGGTTTATAAACATGAGTTTGATTTCTGGCATAATAAAACAGATATTGTTTATTGGTGGTACGATGAAAATAATTATTACCCGGCGACAGATGATGAGAAGATAAAGGCAAGAATTGATCTAAACATTCCAGAAGATGCATTTGTTATAATAACTGCAGGCGGGTGTGCTGATGTGAAACGACATGATGATATTATTAAAGCGGTGAAAATATTGTCTCCAATTATACCAAATTTATTATTTCTTCATCTCGGAAAGGGAGAGTTAGAAACATATGAAAAAGATTTGGCTACAACACTTGAAGTATCACAAAATATCAGATTTTGTGGAGTACAGTCTGAATATAGAAAATACTTGATAGCCTCTGATGTCTACACTATGACAAGTCGTAAAGAGGGTCTTTCAAATGCTACGATAGATGCCTTGGCGTGCAAAATACCTGCGGTATTATATCATGTAGTAGGATTATGTGATTATAATATTGACGGCGAAAATACTATACAGGTCAGTGAAAACCCAGAAGAACTTGCAAAAGGAATTGAAGTGTTGTATAACTCTAAAGAGACTCGTAAGGAATATGCTGAAAAAGGGTATAAGCTTGTTACAAGAAAGTATCAATCAAAAAACAATGTATATGATCTATATAATAAGTATTATAGCTAAATAAACAGAAGAAATATAATGAAGATTGGCAGTATGTTGTTTAAAAGTACCCTAGTTAAACAGACTGCAATATATACAATTAGCGATGGTATATCAAAAGGAATGTCTTTCTTGACACTCCCTTTAATATCTCATTATCTTGTACCTGCAGAATTAGGGATAGCAGCAAACTTTGATGTTTTGCAGAATATACTTATGCTTTTGGCAGGTCAGGTAATTATTAATTCTATGCCATACTTTTATTATGGCAAGACAAAGGGTCAACAAGCAACAATTGTTAGCAGTATTATTTATATTGTGTTGTCAAGTAGCGTTCTTTTTTCTCTTATTATTTTCCTTTCTACAAATATATTAAATAGCTATTTACAGATAGGTTTGTCATTACAACTGCTCACAATTGTTTCTGTTATAGCACATCTTATTTCTAGTTTAGACTTGATATTGTATCGGTTAGAAGAAAAACCATATGTGTTTGCCATTCTGCAGATTATACAGACAATTTTATATTTGGTGTCGTTGGTTGTTCTTGTCGTTGGTTTTAGGTTAAGTGCGTTAGGTAAAATCTATAGTGTTATCATCTCGTTTACGCTAGTAGCAATTATCCATATTATTCTTTTAATAAAAAGGAAATTTATATCTATTTCAATTTCAATTAAAGATATACAATCACTTTTGTCGTTTGGACTTCCCTTGTTGCCTCATTCGCTTTCATTTTGGTTTAAATCAGGGTTTGACAAAATAATAATAACAACCTATTGTGGCTTGGCTACTAATGGAATTTATTCCATGGCAATGAGTTTTGGGGCGTTATATACAATTTTCCAAAGTGCTTTTAACAATTCTTATGTCCCATATTTGCAGAAACGAATAAATGGATTTACGCCACAAAACATTGATAAGGAGAAAAAAGCAATAGTAAGATTATCATATCTTATAATGTCTGGATTTATAGTTCTATATTTTGTAGTTTTATTATTTTGTTGGATGGCGACTAGCTACGTTTTAGATAATAGCTATTCTGATAGCTTCCAGTTTATTCCATGGATTATGCTCGGCCTAACATTTAATTCCATGTATGGTTTGGTAATACAATATCCCTATTCTGTAAAAAAAACATTTGGCTTAGGTGTCATTACTTTTTCCGGTTCTATTATTCAACTTCTATTAACATACATTCTGGTTTCAAATATAGGAGCTGATGGTGTTAAAATTAGTTATGCATTGGGCGCTTTTCTGATTATGATAGGTGTTTGGTATTATAGTAATAAAGTTTTTCCAATGCCTTGGCTTGGATTTTACAAATAACATATATTCATTAAAAGAAAGTTTAATATGAGAATTGCAGCATTACTAACGGGTCGTGGTAACAACACCCTTAAGGACAAAAATGTCCTTCCTGTATTAGGTCGTCCTCTTTGTCAGTATCCAGCAATGGCGGCAAAGAATTGTAAATTAATAACCGATTTCTACGTCAGTTCTGACGATGAGAAAATCCTTGCCGCGGCAGAGGAATTAGGATATAAACGTATCGTGCGTCCTGCCGAATTGGCACTTCCAACCTCACAACACGTCGATGCAATCAAACACGCATTGGGCGTGATGAAAGAAGACGGATGCGAACCGGATATTATTGTCGTAATATTAGCGAATAATGCAATCACGAAGACCGAATGGATAGAGGAATCCGTTAAGAATCTTATTGAAAATCCCGAACTTTCTTCATCATGCCCTGTTATGTTGGAACAGGATCATCATCCTTTCCGCAGCAAGTGCCTTCGAGAAGATGGTTGCCTTGGTACCTGGTTCGATTTCAAAGGTCAGCATGTATCTACTAATCGCCAGGATTTACCCATGAATTTTGTGTTCTGCCATAACTTTTGGACACTCAATCTGAAGAATACTCTTTATAGTGATGATCCAGGACAACAGCCTTGGACTTTTATGGGCAGCTTCTGCAAGCCTGTTATTGTTAAAGAGAGTTTTGATGTCCATGATATGGATGATATTATTAGAACAGAGAAGTGGTTAACTACAGAAGGCATCAAATAGTCCATTTTCTAAATAAATGTAAGTATTTTTTAAATGGAAGGGGCCCTTTGATAAGAAGGACCCCTATAGAAATGCTAATGGTATTGGCTTTTTCTGTTTGTAATTCATTTTTAATAATACCCTCATAAAAACAGTCTTGTTAGTATGAAAAACCATTTATCAGAGGCATTAAGAGGTGCGTATTTTTTCGCAATGCCAGGAATAGAATATGATGTTCTTTTTTCTAGACAAAGCCTGAAAAATGACTGCGTAATTGTAGATAAGTTAGTAAAAGCGCCGTTTAAATTACTTCGTTGTGCTTTTTTTCCAAAATTTGACCATATGGATTTTGACACAAAAGAAGATTCGAAGATTCTTTTTTATTTGTCCGACCCAACCAGAAAGTCGAATGAGGTCGATTTCAAAAAGGCTGTAGATTCTGCTCCATTAGCGGATATTTTGATAGAACGTTATAATAATGGCATTTTTTCAATCCTGGGCTTTTATTTATTCTTTTTGCTTGTTCCTATTTGGTCATTCCAGTTGAAAGGACGTGGTTTAAGTATTATTGAGAAATTTCAGGTTCTTGAAGGTCTTCTAGAAACATATCGTGCTAGTCGTTTTTTTAGATCCATAGATATTAAAAAATATAATCTTTTAGTATGCTTTTATGATAGTATTATACATGAGTGTATGCTCACTTTGTTGTTTAAAAAATCTAAAGTGAAGACAGCCACTCTTCAACATGGACAGTTTACCTCATGGCGAGAGAACACGTTTGTAAATTGTGGCTTGGAACTCATGTCTTCCGCAAGTGACTATCAGCTATGCTGGAACTATTTCGCTCGCGACGAAGCTGTCAAAAGTGGTTGGCATGAAGGACAACTCCCTGTTCTTGGAATTATAAGTAATATAGGGAGGAGTCGTCAAAAATGGAAAAAACCGAATAATGGGATATTTGGAGTAGTTATTTCTCATCCTTCTTGGGAAAACGAGAATATAGAAATGATAAAAGCAGCTAACATTTTATCGGAAAAGTATAATCTTACTTATTATCTCAAACTTCATCCTCATTATAAGGAGGATTATTTCATTAATTACATTAATAGTAAATGTGTAGGAAATATCCAAAAAGGCATAGATACCTTAATTTATTGTAATATGGTTGATTTTTCCATAGTAGGAAGTTCGTCATTTTATGCTGAAATGGTATATTTTTATCATGATGTTTTAAAATATTCGTCTGGGCTTCCTTCTGATAAATATTATGGGCTTTCTAATGATTGTTCATTTAGTAATGCAGAGCAGATTTGTGAAGTATATGATAATATGGCAGAGTCAAATAAACAGGCCTTATTCGATTACTTATGTGTAACCGACCAAACAGAGTCTTTGTATCGAGCTTTTTTTAATAAGTTTGCAAACAAAGATGTAGATGTTGTTCTTTAATCGAATTGCTAGGAAAGTAACATAATACTCAAGTTATGAAAAAGAAAAGCAATTTAATTTTTTGGTTATTTTGGGGAATAACAATCCTTTTTCTAATAATAAACGAACCATACGCATTACGATGGATTTTCCCATTTCCGGAACTTATAGTCACGGCAATTGTTTATTTTTTTGTGATTTTGTCGTTTCTTTTTCTGGTAAGAGAAAAAAAAAGAATGCCTGGGGTTATTACTATCATTTTTGGCATAACAGAATTGGGGTGGTTTTTTTATGCAGTATATTATCTTGATAGTAGCTATATTACCCGAATGGTATTGCTACTTATCACATATATATGTCTTTTATTTCTCAATAGTACTGATTTCTTTTATCGTTTTTGGAAATATTGTAACAGGTTTGTTTTTGTTCAAACAATATTCTGTGTAATTTGTTTTGTTTTAGTAGCAGTAGGATTGTTACAACCGTTGATGACTTTCTATGTGGATGATGGTATTTTCCCTTATTATTTCTGGGGTATTAGTTTTTCAAAAACACTTGTTGGCAATTTGATAAGACCATCCGGTTTCCTTGATGAACCTGGAGCACTCGCTTCTTGGGCTGTATTTGGTATATTATTCAATTATGCATTTTTGAAAGATCAAATAATAAAAAAATATATGCCATATTTTACTACCGTAACCCTTTCTGTCGCATATTACATACAAATGACTCTATTCCTTATTGTGAAAAATGTCAAGAACGTATCTTTTTTAATTCTTATTATTCTATTGACTGCAGTTGCTGTAGTAGCCATTTCTACAACAGAGGGAACAGATTTTGATTTATATGCAAAAACAATTGCAAGGTTTGAATATGATGAAGAATCTGTAATTGCAGGGAATTCTAGAGAACTGGGGATAGAGAATGCAAAAGTTATTTTTGAGAAATCGCCAATGATTGGAATTGGCAGTCAAAATTTTGGAAAACTCGATGAAGTGACTGCTGATAATCCATATGAAATACCTGCAAAAGATGGAATTATTGGTTTGTTTCTTACATATCTTCCATTTCTTGCTGTATTGTTTGTTAACAGAAGGAAAGAGATTCTATTATGTATGATGATATTAGCTGCAGGTTACCTCCAGAGGCCCTTTCATGTGAATTTTATGCATTATTTATATTTATGGAGTTTTTTTCTTTTTTCAGTATTAGATGCAAAAAATGTGAAAAGTTGCCGAACAATTGCGAATGAGGTGGGTGTAAATGAACAAAGCAAAGTTAATAAAAATGAATATTGCAATATTGATGACTTGTCATAATAGGAAGGATAAAACACTATTATGTTTAAACTCGTTATATTCTCACGATAGTATAGATGGGACTTCATTTGATATTTTTCTAGTAGATGACGGGAGCACTGATGGAACAAAGGATGCTATTAGCCACCAATACCCTAATGTAATTCTAATAATTGGTGATGGGAATCTTTTCTGGAATAGAGGGATGATTCTTGCTTGGCAGACAGCAAGAGCAACGGGGAAATATGATGGCTATATTTGGCTTAATGATGATACAAATTTCTTAGACGGTGGCCTAATAATTCTTATGAACGCTGTTAAGGATAAGCCTAACTCTATTATCGCTGGCTCAATTTGCTCAAATAGCGACCCTACAGTTGTGACTTATGGTGGTTACGATAATAGATATAAAAGGGTAGTGCCAAAAGAAGGAGTCTCAGAGTGCTACACGATAAATGGAAATATTGTCTTTGTCCCTGAGGCTATATGCAAATCAATTGGAATCTTGGATGGTTACTACAGGCATTCAAAAGGAGATTTTGATTATGGTATTAGAGCTACTAAAGCAGGTTTTAAGTGTTTCGCAACTACTATAATCGGAACGTGTGATAGGAATGGGAATTACGTTAAGTGGATGGATAAAAAGTATTCTTTCTGGCAAAGATTAAAGATACTATATTCTCCTTTGGGTAATAACCCTTTTGAAGCTTTTCATGTATTGAAGCTTACATCTTACCGTTATGCAATAGTGACGTTTTTTTACTTACATTTTAAAGCCGTTTTCCCTTCTATTTTCCCGAATAGGAAAACTTATTAATGACAATTGATGGAAGAAGTATTAGTATCAATTATAATTCCGACCTACAAAAGGGCGGAAATGCTTCACAGGGCTATTGCTAGTTGCTGTGAACAGACCTACCATAATCTTGAGATACTTGTCGTTAGTGATAATGAACCCGATGATGAATTTACAGCTAAAGCTAGAGAGACTGTTGAGACTTGTGGAGATGCTCGTGTTAGGCTTGTAGTTCAAGAAATGCATATTAATGGAGCCGTTGCGCGTAATGTGGGAATAAAGGAGTCTAAGGGTGAGTATATTTCTTTTTTGGATGATGATGACTATATAGACCCTGATAAGATAGAGAAACAGGTGAATGCTTTGTCTGAATTAGACGAAAGCTGGGGTGGAGTATGTTGCCGGTACAAAGTATATAAGAAAGGAAAGTTAGTTGAAGTCGCGCCAATGTTTAAGAGCGGCTTTGTGTACAAAGAGATCTTGATGAGACTTATTAAAACACAAACTAATTCATTACTTCTAAGACGAGATGCGTTATTTAATGCAGGTCTTTTTGATGAAAATCTGTTAAGACACCAGGATGTACAATTGTTGACCAGATTTACCTATCACTACAAATTGAAGTGTATGGATGATTTCTTGAACAATCTGGATCAAGATGATAACATGAACCGTTCTAAGCCAGAAGGTTTAATAGCTATAAAGAAGGCTTTCTTTAATTCTGTTCAAGATATTATTGATTCATTGTCACCGGTTGAAAAGTGGCGATTAAAGTTGTTAACCAGGTTTGATATAGGTGTTTTACATATACAAAACGATCAAAAACTTTCTGGTTTAGTTAGATGCCTTAGTATTTTGTTTTCTCCTGTGGCTTTGTCTTTAGCTATTAAAAAAGTGATTGAGAAAAAACAAATGAGAAAGCTTGCGTCAAAAATGCAAGCAGAAGGACTTTATCCATATAGAAACTATTGATAATGGAAGAATTTTCAGTTCTTATTTCTATCTATTGTAAAGAGAATCCAGCATGGTTTCGTCTGGCATTAGATAGCGTATTTTCACAGACAATCCAGCCTACAGAGGTTGTTTTAGTAAAAGATGGCCCTTTGACAGAGGAGTTGGAAGCAGTTATCAAAGAATTTGAAACAAAGTACCCGATATTTCATATTGTGGTCAATGAAAAGAACCTTGGACTGGGATTGTCTTTGAGAAAGGGTGTGGAGGCTTGCTCTAACGAGATAATAGCAAGGATGGATACGGATGATATTATCCCGCCAGATCGTTTTGAGAAGCAACTCGAAAAGATCAATGAGGGTTATGATGTGGTAAGTTGTTGGTCACGTTTGTTTGTTGATGGCAGTAATGAGGTAGTCGCCGTTAAAAAGAGACCAGAGAATCACGATGATATTGTCAAACTAGCTCATCGCAGGTCACCTGTTTGTCATGCGGCCGCATTTATGAGGAAGAGTGCAGTTCTGGCAGCTGGTAATTATTTACATAGACAATACTATGAAGATTACAATCTTTGGGTGAGAATGATCTTAAACGGTTCAAAGTTCTATAATATCCAAGAAGCTTTATATGATGTAAGAACAACGGAAGAACAGTTGAATAGGCGTGCTGGTATCTCTTATCTGAGAAATGAATTGAAGTACTTAAAAGAATTTTACGATTTAGGCTTCTATACGAAGAATGATTTAATAGTCAATTCTTGTATTAGAATAGCAGCTAGAATGATGCCTGGGTTTGTAAGGAGGTCTGTTTTTAAGAAAATTTGGAACCATAATAATAAATGAAATGGCAAAAAAACTTAGTGTTACATATAGGTTGTTAAGAGCCCTTGGCTTTAATTATTCTGAGGAGGAATATGGAGACGTAAGCCTGTGGAGAGTTATTAAACAGTTCTTCAAGAATATTAGACTCAAACATCTGCAAAACAAGATGGATTGGGCAATATTGGAACCTTTCGCACCACGCAAACTACGTCCGAAACTAATGAGAAAAATGGGATGCCATGTCGGAAAGGATGTATTTGTTGGTGATCACGTCAGAATAGATCAGGGGCATGCGAATCTTATCTATATTGATGATCGAGCTCATATTACGGGCGGTTGCAGGCTTTTATGTCATCAGAGAGATTTAAGGGGATATCGTAAAGGAGACGATGCGGCTAAATTGCCTTATAGATTAGGGGAAATCCACATAGGTAAAGGCGTTATGATTGGGATGGAGTCGCTAATAATGCCTGGAGTAACAATTGGAGATGGTGCGATAATTGGGGCGTATTCCTTAGTGACAAAAGACATCCCCCCATACACTATCGCAACTGGCCGCCCCGCAAAGGTAGTAAAGGAAATACCGGAAAGAGAAAACTAGAAATAATTATGGGATACCAAAAGAAAGCAAAAAAACTAGGCGATATTATACGATTCGCCCTATACTGTGTGGTCTCTCTTCCCAAGACCATATATTTTAATCTTAAAACTTTGCCTATTTCGAGTGCATTTAGGCTCCCTATTTTGGTTGGATGGAATGTTAAATTGGTAGAAGTAAAAGGCAAATGCCAGCTGGTGGGGGGGGCAAAACCATTTATAGTTAGGATAGGTCATGGAGGATCGCTAACCGTACCACCTCAAAAAGCAAGTATTAGAATGAGGGCTGGTTCTATTTGTCAATTTAATGGGAAAGCAAGAATGGCTGCAGGTAATGTTTTGGACCTTGGCGGACATGTTGCTTTTGGAAAGAATTTCAGCTCGAACCGTAACGCTTTTATTTCATGTGAGAATAGTGTTTCATTTGGAGATGATGTGCTATTGGGGTGGGATGTTCATGTATTCGATAACGACGGCGGGCATACAATTGAATATATTGGCGAAGAAACAAAGCAGAGAGACCCCAGCATTGTAATTGGTAACCATGTCTGGCTTTGTTCATATTCCCATGTCATGAAAGGTGCTAAGGTGCCAGATGGCTCTGTTCTTGGTTATCGCGGTTTGCTTCTGAAGAGATTCGAAGAACCTAACGTTTTGCTGCTTGGTTCACCAGCGGAAATCAGAAAGCATAATGTTAAATGGAACATTTAATTTTCGATGATATATAATTCGTTCAATTTCATTATAATATATCCAATTCTGTTCTTTCTGTACTATTGCATACCTGCGAAGTATCAGAAAGTAAGGAATATGTATTTGCTGGTTGTCAGTTATTTGCTGTATCTCAACTGGAAACCAGCTTATGCATTTATCCTTCTTGGAGTAACGGCTGTTACATATTTTTGTGCCAGAAGTTTTGAAGTCGTCAAAAAGCGTAAGGTAGTCTTACTGGGGGCACTTTTAACATTATTGCCGCTTCTGATATTTAAGTATTATAACTTTATCAATGACTCAGTTTTTGAACTTTTATCCTCTTTGGGTTTAAGAAAAAAGCTGCCTGGATTGAATTGGGTTATCCCGATGGGAATATCATTTTTCACATTTCAGGCATTGGGATATCTGTTTGATGTATATCATAAGAGAATAACAGCAGAAAGGGATTTCCTAACTTATGCCTTATTTATATCATTCTTCCCGTCAATTGTAGCAGGTCCAATTAACAAGGCATCATTAGTAATACCCCAACTAAAGGCAATAAGACCATATTTCGATTATTCGAAGGCCGTTGAGGGTTTAAAAATGCTCCTCTGGGGTATGTTTATGAAGGTAGTAGTGGCAGATAGGGTGGCTCTGTATGTTGACACTGTTTTTCCTAATTATATGAATTATACTGGCCTGACCTGTTTTGTGGCAAGCCTTTTATATACTGTTCAGATTTATGCGGATTTTGCGGGTTATTCGTTGATGGCTATTGGGGTTGGTAAGACTCTAGGATTTGAACTTACAGAGAACTTTAGGCGCCCCTATTTTGCTGTTAGTGTAACGGACTTCTGGAGAAGATGGCATATATCGCTTTCTACATGGTTGAAAGATTATGTATATATTCCATTAGGTGGAAGCCGTTGCTCAAAGTTAAGGAATTATTGGAATATATTTGTAACGTTCTTAGTCAGTGGTATATGGCATGGTGCCAACTGGACGTTTATAGTTTGGGGTGTGTGGCATGGGTTGTTCCAAATTATTGAGAAAGCAATCGGGCAGCAGAAATGTGAATATGGGTGGTTTGGTAAGTCTGTAAAGATTGTCATTACTTTCTTGTTGGTTAACTTTGCATGGATTTTTTTCCGTATGCCAACTCTCTCAGATGCAGTCGGGATGATAGGTAGGATATTTGATTTTAACCTACCGTTTAGTCTTTATTTAGGAAGTATGAGTACAGGCGCTCTTATTATCGTTGGTATTGCCATGTTGTTTGTAAAAGACTTTACTGATGAATATGCACCAGCGAAATTAACTATTCTCTATAGTAAGAATGGTATGATTAGATGGTCGTCATATATCATTCTTTTATCAATGATACTAGTATTCGGTGTTTTTGGTGCTGACCAATTTATTTATGCAAATTTTTAGGACATGAAAAGATTTATTATTAAAATCCTTCTGCTCATTCTCCTAATGTTTATTGCTGATCGAGTGGGAGGTCTATTTTTCTCATATTGTGTTGAACATAGCAAAGGTGGCTATGTGGGACACCATCAGTATATTAGCAATGAATTAGATAAAGATGTCCTAGTATTTGGTTCATCCAGAGCAATTCATCACTATGATGCAAAAATGATAGAAGACTCACTAAAGATGACCTGTTATAATTGTGGACAAGATGGTAATGGGGCAATCTTTAATTATGGTCAATGGCTAATGATTAGGGATCGTTATCAACCCAAATTGATTATTTATGATGTTTACCCTGGCTTTGATTTGCTGGAAGGTGATAATCACAAATATCTTGGATGGTTGAAGTTGTATTACAACAGAAAAGGCATTTCAGATATTTTTGATTCGATAGATTTAAAAGAGAAATATAAAATGCTGAGTAAGTTGTATCAATATAATTACAATCCTGTTCAGATAGTTGCAGATTACATAAAACCAATCAAGTCGGTTGATAGTTATGGCTTTAGACCTCTTCCAGGTGAGCTTGATCCTCTGCAAATCAAAAAAGAGGATAAGGAGGATGAACAATATATATTTGATGAGTTGAAAATCAGTTATTTGGAAAAGTTTATCTCTGATAAAGGGGACGCTAATATACTATTTGTATTATCCCCTTGTTGGTATGGTATGGATTTGAATAGTATCAAACCCGTACTGGATATATGTGAAAGGGAGGGGATTCGTTTTATAGATTATGCCAACGACCCGAAATACGTTCATCAGGATTTCTACTTTAAAGATGGATTGCATCTTAATGAAATAGGTGCTAGTGAGTTCTCTAAAGATTTTGTAAAAGATATTCAAGAATTACATATAAATTAAGTGATTAAGGATGTATCAAGTAATAAAACGGGTATTTGATTTTATTTGTGCTTTTATAGCACTTGTTGCTCTTTCACCAATATTCCTATTGACTATTATTGGAATATTAATTAACGACTGGGGACCGATTTTTTATAAGGCGAATCGCATAGGAAAAGGGAATAAGCCCTTCAAGATGTATAAGTTTCGCTCCATGAGAGTGGTAAAAGCGGCTAATGAAGCATCATTAAGGCCAGATGAGGATAGAATCTTTGCTTTTGGCCATTTCATCCGCAAGGTTAAGATAGATGAATTGCCACAGATGCTGAATATCCTGAATGGTACCATGAGCGTTGTCGGACCTCGTCCCGTAGCACAAGATCAATTTGATTTGTTTCGCACAGGCAAGTGGAATCTTGCAGCTGAAGTGCCTGTGGGGCTTTCCGGCCCTGCGGCTCTCTATGACTTCATTTATGGCGATCAGTTCACGGATGAAACAGAGTACATGGAAAAGGTCTTTGAAACACGTAGAGAATTAGAATATGTCTATGTAAAAAAAGCAGGCGTGTTTTACGACCTAAAGATGATAGTTTATACTGTCATCTGTATTTTGTATGCGTTGGTTGGTAAAGAATGTACTTGGATTCTGAACGAACTAAAGCAGACTGCAAAAGAATATGAGAACAAGTGAAGTTCTTTTTGCCTTAATCCGTTCTGGACTCCAGATTGAGAATGCCAATTTGGAGGGTAAGATAAACTGGGGGAAACTGTATGAAATAGCCTCGGAACAGGGCGTGATAGCGATTGTAGCTGAAGGCATCTCTCATGAATTTGACAATGGTTCTCCGGCAGAAAATCTTAATACAGACTTGCGGTTGCAGTTTATTGGCGAGTTGGTTAGCACAGAGCAGTCCTATCAGTCGTTATGGAAAAGCGTGGTGCATTTAACTGAGTTATATCATGGGCATGGTATCAGGACATTTTGCTTAAAGGGATTTGTTACGAGCAGTTTCTACCCAAAGCCTTTGCTGAGGTCATTTTGTGATTTTGACTGTTTCCTGAGTGACTTTAACAAGGGTAATGAACTAGTTAAACAGTCCGGTATTGAAGTGGCAGGCAGTTATAAGCATGCCACTTTCAATTATGAGGCCATTCATGTAGAAAATCATCAGTTCTGTACTCATTTCAGAGGTAGTAAAAAAGCATACCAGTTTGAAATGCTGCTCTAAACACTTATGCAAAATGATAAAGTTGAGTATTTAGGAGATTCTTATATAGAGAAGCCAGCTTCGCTTTTTAATGCTCTTTTTCTTACGCATCATGCCCGCAGTCATTTCTTTGATGAGCGCGTTTCATTGAGACAAGTGGTTGATTGGGCCATGCTGATGAAATACTATGGGTAAGCCATCATTTTAGCGTAAGGTCATTCAAAATATAATATTTACCTTT
>AUXO013781931.1_pt1 | contig 18541 bp, 24 predicted proteins | sample 768731 | NCBI WGS metagenome assembly AUXO01 (sample SAMN02715735, study PRJNA202380) | gut metagenome | biome: sheep rumen | host: Ovis aries | place: New Zealand: Palmerston North
TGCCTATCGCTGTACCAGCAGGTGTAACTGTTGATATTGCAGAAAATAATAATGTTACTATTACAGGACCTAAGGGAACTTTGAACAGAGTTTTACCTTCAGAGATGACCATTAAGTTCGAGAATGACGAGATCGTTGTTACAAGACCGAATGATCTTAAGAAGATGAAGGCCCTTCACGGACTTACAAGAGCTTTATTAAACAACATGGTAATCGGAGTAACTGAGGGATATACCAAGGTTCTCGAAATCAACGGTGTTGGTTATAGAGCAAGCAAGAAGGGAAATGTTATCGATTTTTCTTTAGGTTACTCTCATCCTGTTTCAATGACTGATCCAGAAGGAATCGAGTCAACAGTCGAAGGAAATAAGATCACCATTTCAGGTATTGATAAGGAAAAGGTCGGACAGTATGCTGCTGAAATCCGCGAGCTTAGAGGACCAGAGCCATATAAGGGCAAGGGAATCAAGTACGAGACAGAGATTATCAGACGTAAGGCTGGTAAGGCTGGTAAGAAGTAATATTTGAAAGGAGAGATCTTAGGATGATTAAGAAGAATTCAAGAACTGAAATTCGCGAGAAAAAGCATTATAGAAATCGTAATCGCTTCTTAGGTACAGCTTCAAGACCACGTCTTGCTGTATTCAGAAGTAACAATCATATGTATGCTCAGATTATTGATGATACTGTAGGAAATACTCTTGTTTCTGCATCTACTCTTGAGAAGTCAGTTGCATCAGAAATTGAAAAGACCAATGATGTTGCTGCAGCTGCTTATTTAGGAACTGTAATCGGTAAGAGAGCTCTTGAAAAGGGAATCGACACTGTTGTATTTGACAGAGGTGGTTTCTTGTATCAGGGTAAGATCAAAGCATTAGCAGACTCAGCCAGAGAAGCTGGTCTGAAGTTCTAAGGAGGAAATACATGAGACGTGAGAATTTTGACGCTAATACAGAAGAATTAGAAGATAAGTTAGTATCAATCAAGCGTGTCACCAAGGTAGTAAAGGGTGGACGTAACATGAGATTTTCCGCACTTGTTGTAGTTGGCGACAAGAAGGGAAATGTTGGTGCTGGAATTGGTAAGGCTGCAGAAATTCCTGAAGCTATTCGTAAGGCTAAGGAAGATGCCTCTAAGAAGATGGTTCATGTATCAACAGATGCTAATAACAGTATCCCACACGATATTATCGGTAAGTTCGGAAGCGCTTCTGTACTTTTAAAGAAGGCTCCTGAAGGTACTGGTGTAATCGCCGGTGGTCCTGCACGTACCGTGCTTGAACTTGCTGGTATTACAAATATCCGTACAAAGTCTTTAGGCTCAAACAACAAGCAGAATGTTGTTTTAGCAACACTCGAAGGTTTAGCAAACATCAAGACACCAGAAGAAGTTGCAAGACTTCGTGGTAAGAGTGTTGAAGAGATTTTAGGCTAAGGAGGTATTGACAATGGCTAAAACATTAAAAATTACGTTAGTAAAGTCTGTCATCGGCCAGGTTCCAAAGAACAGAAAGGTCGTTGAAGCACTTGGCTTAAGAAAGATCAACCAGACAATTGAACTTCCTGACAACGCTTCTACAAGAGGTGCTATCCAGAAGATCAGACACATGGTAAAGGTTGAAGAAAACTAATATTGGAATAGGAGGTGTAAATTCATGGATTTATCAAACTTAAGCCCAGCAGCTGGTTCTAAGCACAATGATAATTTTAGACGTGGACGTGGACATGGTTCAGGAAACGGAAAGACAGCTGGTAAAGGACATAAAGGTCAGAAGGCTCGTTCAGGAGCACCACGTATCGGTTTCGAAGGTGGACAGATGCCTTTATATAGACGTATCCCTAAGAGAGGTTTCAAGTGCATCAACTCTAAGCAGATCGTTGCTTTAAATCTTGATGTATTAAACAGATTTGATGACGGTGCTACCGTTACTGTTACAGACCTCATTGAGGCTGGTATCGTAAAAAATGAAAGAGATGGAGTTAAGATTCTTGGAGGTGGAGAATTAACCAAGAAGCTCGATGTTAAGGTGAATGCTTTCTCAGCATCTGCTAAAGAAAAGATCGAAGCTGCTGGTGGAACCTGTGAGGTGATCTAATGTTCAAAACGTTTAGACAGGCATTAAAGGTTAAGGAAATTCGTATGGGTCTCCTCTATACCTTCTTTATTCTTGTGATTGTAAGAATTGGTTGTCAGTTGCCATTACCTGCAACTGATACTAGTGTTATTAAGGAGATTACGGACTCATTTAATAAGAATGATGCTTTAAACTTCTTTAATGCTATGACTGGTGGTTCATTCAGTTCAATGTCTGTATTTGCGCTGAATATTACTCCATATATTACAGCTAGTATTATTATGCAGCTGTTAACAATTGCAATTCCAAAACTTGAGGAGATGCAGAAGGATGGCGAATCCGGTAGAAAGAAGATCAATAAGATTACTCGTTTCATTACCGTAGGTTTAGCAATTCTTGAAGCGATTGCAATGTGTATCGGATTCGCTAATCAGGGCGTATTTGGTGACGTTGAAGGCGCTCAGAGAGCTGGTGTAATTACTGTTGGTGTAATTGGCATGACAGCAGGTGCTATCTTCCTTATGTGGATGGGTGAAAGAATTACAGAGAAGGGGATTGGAAATGGTATTTCTATTATCCTTTTGATCAACATTGTATCAAGATTCCCGGATTCTATGGTTAACTTGTTCTCTAAGTTTGTAAAAGATGCAAGTTCAATCGGTGGAAAGATTCTTGCCGTTGTTGTAATTCTTTTTATAGTGATTGTAATTGTAGCCTTTGTAGTACTTTTAAATGATGGTGTTCGTAAGGTCGCTGTTCAGTACTCGAAGAAGGTACAGGGTCGTAAGCTTACCGGTGGTAACTCAAGCTTTATTCCGATTAAGGTTAATATTGCTAACGTAATCCCGGTTATCTTCGCTCAGTCCTTATTACAGTTCCCTGTAGTAATTGCTTCTTTCTTTGGAAAGAATGGAAGTTGGACTAGTTATTTGACTGAAAGTTACTGGATTAATCCGGATAACATGAAGTATTCAATTGGTTTCGTAGCTTACTTGATTCTAGTATTCTTCTTTGCTTATTTCTATACTTCAATTACTTTCAATCCAAATGAGATTTCGAACAATATGAAGAAGCAGGGTGGTTTCATTCCTGGTATTCGTCCTGGAAAGCCAACTGCAGAGTATTTAGCAAGTATCTTAAATTACATCGTATTGATCGGTGCAGTTGGACTTATTATTGTATGTACAATTCCTATTGTGATGCAGGGAGTCTTCAATGCACAGCTTGAAATCGGTGGAACCTCAATGATCATTGTTGTAGGTGTCATCCTTGAAACAATTCAGATTTTGGAAGCTAAGATGGTTGTAAGAAATTACAAGGGATTTTTAATTAGCTAATCTTTAAGAAGTCATCACAGGAGTGATGGCTTCTTTTTTGTCTTGCGACTTGTGGATAAATATGAGATAATAAAAGAACTGGCGTGTAAAAGATTGCCAAGATGGAAAGTTTCAATAAAAGAATTTGGAGGTTTTAAGATGAAGTTAATTATGCTGGGAGCACCAGGTGCAGGAAAAGGAACACAGGCAAAGATGATCGCTGAGAAGTTTGGGATTCCACATATCTCAACTGGAGATATCTTCCGTGCCAATATTAAGAACAATACAGAACTTGGGAAAAAGGCTAAAACTTACATGGATGCCGGTGAGTTAGTACCGGATGAACTTGTTTGTGATCTTGTAGTAGATCGTTTAAAGCAGGATGATGCTGCAAAGGGCTATGTTCTTGATGGATTTCCTAGAACGATTCCACAGGCAGAGGCATTGACAGAAGCCCTTGCCAAGGAAGGTGAGAGCATTGATTATGCAGTAGATGTAGATGTTCCGGATGAGAATATTATTAATCGTATGGGTGGACGTCGTGCTTGTGTAAAGTGTGGAGCAACCTATCATGTGGAATTTAACGCTCCTAAGCAGGAGAATGTTTGTGATAGCTGTGGAAGTGAATTGATTCTTCGTGATGATGACAAACCTGAAACCGTTAAGAATCGTCTTAGCGTATATCATACACAGACCCAGCCTTTGATTGATTATTATCAGGCAGCCGGAAAACTTAAAACTGTTGATGGAACCAAGGATATTAAGGAAGTGTTTGCTGATATTCTTGCAATCGTGGAGTAATAAAGGTGAGGAAAGACTTAAAGATTACCATTAAAAACGAAGAAGAGATTGCCTTAATGAGACAGGCTGGTAAGTATCTAGGTCAGGTCTATGAGGAGATTTCCCAGGTGATTCGCCCTGGTATGTCTACCCTGGAGTTAAATGATATTGGGGAAGACCTGATTCGTCAGAAGGGCTGCATTCCGGAGTGTATTGATTATGAAGGGTTTTCGGCAGCCTTCTGTATTTCGGTGAACAACCAAGTGGTACATGGAATTCCTCATAAAGATCATTTCCTGGATGAGGGAGATATTGTAAGTGTGGATACGGTGCTATCCTACAAGGGCTATATGGCTGATGCGGCCAGAACCTATCCGGTGGGGCATGTCATTGAGCCTTTTATGCAATTTATTGAGGATACTAGGAAAGCCTTTTACGAGGGTGTGAAATTTGCTAAGGCAGGAAATGTGGTAAATGATATTTCCAAAGCGATAGGGGCTTATGCCAAGGCTCATCACTACGGGGTAGTAAGGGAACTTGGAGGTCATGGAATTGGCAAGGGAATGCATGAGGATCCCTTTGTTCCAAATTATAATCGCATTTTTTATAAAGGGCCGGTATTAAAGCAGGGGATGGCTATTTGCATTGAACCTATGTTAAATTATGGGAAGAGACAGGTGGATTTTTTAGAAGATGGCTGGACGGTAATTACTAGGGATGACAGTTTCTCTTGTCATTATGAGAATACCGTTCTGATTACAGAAGGGGAACCGGAAATTCTAACCCTGGAGCCCCATGCTTAATTCTTTTTTTCTTAACGAATTTATGGAAAAAGCACTACATTGCTTTAAAAAAAGTGCAAAAAACCACTTGTCTTTTTTTAAAAAAATGTTTATTATGAATAAGATTGCGATTTATGACCGCAATAGAAGTATGTATTCGTTTATGATTATCAAATTTTAGGAGGATCATATGTCAAAAGCAGACGTGATTGAGATTGAAGGAAAGGTTGTTGAGAAACTTCCAAACGCCATGTTTCGTGTAGAGCTTGAGAATGGACACATCGTTCTTGCTCACATCAGTGGAAAGTTAAGAATGAACTTTATTAAGATTCTTCCGGGAGACATCGTTAAGATTGAGATGTCACCTTATGATTTATCAAAGGGAAGAATTATCTGGAGAGACAAGTAAATCTCAACCATAACGAAGCATAGTTTCGTTAAAAACACTTAGGTCATACTTGATTTTTAAGAATCATTATGATATACTACTAGATGGACTTTTTTTGAAAGGAGGATTTTTCTGTGAAAGTTAGATCATCAGTGAAACCAATTTGCGAAAAATGCAAAGTCATCAAGAGAAAGGGATCTATCAGAATCATCTGCGAGAACCCAAAACACAAGCAGAGACAGGGTTAATCGGATCGTCTCTGTAATTTTCATGTGCGGCTGCAGCGGGATTGATAAGAATAAATCCAAGCTGGATTATTCCTATTAGTAACGCTATCACATACATTTATTACTTGAAGTTGGGATTGAATCTGAATCCTGACGCAGGGGGTAACTCCTGGAAGCAGATGATTGCTGAGTATCTGCTTTAAACGAACGGCATCAGAAGGATGCGCACACATTTCAGACTTGAAAAAGACGACACTTTTTTAAGGGCTGCGTACTCCCTGGTGGGACACTAATAAAGACATTTAATTATTATGGAGGTACAAAACACATGGCTCGTATTTCAGGTGTTGATTTGCCAAGAGAAAAGCGTATTGAGATCGGACTTACCTATATCTATGGTATTGGTCTTGCAAGCTCAAAGCGTATCTTAGCAGACGCTAAGGTAGACCCTAACACTCGTGTTAAGGATCTTACAGATGACGAAGTAAAAGCTATTGCTGCTGTTATCGATGAAAGTCAGACTGTTGAAGGTGACTTAAGAAGAGAAGTTGCTTTAAATATCAAGAGATTACAGGAAATCGGATGCTATAGAGGAATCCGTCACAGAAAGGGACTTCCTGTTCGTGGACAGAAGACTAAGACCAATGCGAGAACTCGTAAGGGTCCTAAGAAGACAATCGCAAACAAGAAGAAGTAATGAAACCTATTTATTAATGGAGGTTAGTTTAAATGGCAAAAGCTACAAAGAAAGTGACAAAGAAGCGTGTCAAGAAGAACGTGGAGCACGGTCAGGCACATATTCAATCATCTTTTAATAATACAATTGTTACACTGACAGATGCTCAGGGTAACGCATTATCATGGGCAAGTGCAGGTGGTCTTGGATTTAGAGGATCTAAGAAGTCTACTCCTTACGCTGCTCAGATGGCTGCAGAGACAGCTACAAAGGCTGCTTTAATTCACGGCCTTAAGACTGTTGATGTTATGGTAAAGGGACCAGGTTCTGGTAGAGAAGCTGCAATCCGTGCTTTACAGGCAGCAGGACTTCAGGTTACAAGCATTAAGGATGTAACACCAGTTCCACATAACGGTTGTCGTCCACCAAAGCGTAGAAGAGTCTAATTTAGGAGGTAATTGAACATGGCAGTAAATCGAGTTCCTGTTCTTAAGAAGTGTAGATCCCTTGGTTTAGAACCAATGGTATTAGGAATTGATAAAAAGTCTAAGAGACAGCTCAAGAGAGCAAATAGAAAAGTAAGTGAGTATGGACTTCAGCTTAGAGAGAAGCAGAAGGCAAAGTTCATTTACGGTGTACTTGAGAAGCCTTTCAGAAATTATTTCAAGAAGGCTGATCAGAAGGCTGGTATGACAGGTGAGAACCTTATGACCATGCTTGAGTCAAGACTTGATAACGTTGTTTTCCGTATGGGTCTTGCAAGAACCAGAAAAGAAGCTAGACAGATCGTTGACCATAAGCACGTATTAGTGAATGGTAAGATTGTTAACATCCCTTCATATCTTGTATCTGCAGGTGATGTAATCGAAATTAAGGAGAAGGCTAAGAGTTCTCAGAGATACAAGGATATCCTTTCTGTAACAGCAGGAAGACTTGTACCAGAGTGGATCGAAGCTGATCAGGAGAACCTTAAGGCAACTGTTAAGGCTCTTCCTACAAGAGATCAGATTGATGTACCTGTAGACGAGATGCTTATTGTCGAGTTATATTCTAAGTAAAAGCGATTCCCATAACGAAGGAGGGGCTATATGTTCGATTTCGAAATTCCTAATATTTCAATTACAGAGCAGTCAGATGATGGCAGATATGCTAAGTTTGTTGTTGAACCACTTGAGAGAGGATATGGAATTACTCTTGGTAATTCTTTAAGAAGAATTATGCTTTCTTCCCTTCCTGGAGCAGCAGTAAGCCAGGTGAAGATTGAAGGTGTACAGCATGAGTTCAGTTCTGTTCAGGGTGTTAAGGAAGATGTTACTGATATTATTATGAATATCAAGAGTCTTGCTATTAAGAACAGCTCAGAGTCAGATGAACCTAAGGTTGCATACGTTGAAGCATCTGGAGACTGTGTTGTAACTGCAGCAGATATCAATGTTGATTCTGACATTGAGATTTTAAATCCGGATCAGGTAATCGCTACTTTAAATGGTGGAGCAGACAGTAAGCTTTATATGGAGCTCACTATTACAAAAGGCAGAGGTTATGTAAGCTCAGATAAAAACAAGAGAGATGATCTCGCAATTGGTGTAATTCCAATCGACTCTATCTATACTCCTGTTGAGCGAGTGAACATGAAGGTTGAGAATACCCGAGTTGGTCAGATTACAGATTATGACAAGTTAACACTTGAGATCTGGACCAATGGTACTCTTGGCGCTGATGATGCAGTTAGTCTTGCGGCTAAGGTATTAAGTGAGCATTTAAACCTCTTTATCAATCTTTCTGAGAATGCCATGAATGCTGAAGTAATGGTAGAGAAGGAAGAAGATAATAAGGAAAAAGTACTTGAGATGAATATTGACGAATTAGAGTTATCTGTTCGTTCATACAATTGTCTTAAGAGAGCCGGTATCAATACCGTGGAAGAGTTAACACAGAAGACTCCAGACGAGATGATGAAGGTTCGTAACCTTGGACGTAAGTCTTTAGACGAGGTGCTTGCTAAATTAAAGGATCTTGGTCTTGAGCTTGCAAAAGAGAGTGAATAATTAGAGTTACAATCGGGTTTACCCGTAGAAAGGTGATAAGATGGCATTTTATAGAAAACTTGGAAGAACTTCAAGCCAGAGAAAGGCCCTCATCAGAGGTCAGGTTACAAGTTTATTAAATAATGGCAAGATTGTTACTACTGAAGCAAGAGCTAAGGAAATCCGCAAGGTTGCTGAGGGACTCATTGCTTTAGCAGTAAAAGAAAAGGATAACTTTGAAGAAGTTACCGTTAAGTCAAAGGTTGCCCGCAAGGACAAGGATGGCAAGAACGTAAAGGAAGTTGTTGATGGTAAGAAGGTTACTGTTTATGATGTAGTTGATAAGACGATTAAGAAGGATAACCCATCTAGACTTCACGCTAGAAGACAGATGAAGAAGGTTCTTTACACCGTTACTTCTGTTCCTACAGAGAATGCTGGTAAGAAGAAGAACACTCAGGAAATTGATCTTGTAGCTAAGTTATTTGATGAGATCGCTCCTAAGTATGCAGATCGTAAGGGTGGTTACACCAGAATCGTAAAGATTGGTCAGCGTAAGGGCGATGCAGCTATGGAAGTATTACTTGAGTTAGTTTAATTCATTTGATATGATAAAGACCTGGTTTTAAGATTTCTTAAAACCGGGTCTTTTTATCTTAATTGCTTAAGGATAGAAATGGAGGAAGGAATATGCCACGTATTTATTTAAAAATTGCATATGACGGGACCAATTATGCGGGTTGGCAAATGCAGAAAAATGCCCTGGGAGTCGAAACGGTTATAAATCAAGCACTTTTAAAATTAACCGGAGAAGAAATAGTGATTATAGGAGCTAGTCGAACGGATTCTGGTGTTCATGCCCTAGGAAATGTTGCAGTCTTTGATACCTGTTCTACCATTCCTCCCAAGCGTTTTTCTTATGCTTTAAATTCCCTGCTTCCAATGGATATTCGAATTCTTGAATCAAAGGAGGTTCCTAAGGAGTTCCATCCTCGTTATACCAAAGAAATCAGAAAGACCTACGAATATCGAATTGATAATTCCAAATTAGAAAACCCTTTACAAAGACTTTATTCCTATCATGTGCATGTAGACCTGGATGATCATAAGATGAATGAGGCTTGTAAATACCTGCTAGGAACCCATGATTTTGCAAGTTTTTGTGCAGCTCACACCCAGGTAAAAACCACTGAAAGAACGATTTACCAGGCTGAGGTGGTTCGACAGGGAGATCAACTGATCTTTCGAATTCAGGGCAATGGTTTCCTGTATAATATGGTGCGGTTAATTACAGGAACTCTTCTTCGTGTGGGAAGAGGATTTTATGAACCAATCAAGGTAAAAGAGATCCTGGAAAAGAGAAATCGGGAATTATCTGGCCCTAATGTACCACCTCAGGGTCTGATTCTTGTAGAAATTTTATATGGGAATTTAGAAAAGGAAAATAAATTGTAAATAAATACTTGACGTATTTTTTTTTTTTTATAATAAACAATGTATGATAATTTTATGCATAATTTTACTACAAAAATTTAGATAGGAGATATTATGAGGAATAGAAAACTTAGACGAATAATTCGTATTTTTTTAATTGTTTTTCTTGTGGTCTTTGTCCTTGATACTGTAACCTGGGCTTTTTATTATGAAAAGGTCAATAAACCGATGGTAAAACAGGGTATAAAGATTCTAGAAGCAAGTATTAAAAGCGGAGCAAGATATGATAGTACTAGTAAGTTAGGTTACAACTACTTAGTAACTCCACCAGACAAGGTTACATTTTTAAAGTATCATACAAATATGGCTCTTACTCAATATTCAGAGGAAGACGAGTATATTTCTGTAGATTATGTTCGTATGATTGATTTCTTGGGGGGTGGAGAGGCATTATATCGATGTTATAAAACGTGATAATGTTAAAATGCAAGAAAAATCCTTGGCTGCATTCAGGATAGATGAAAAGCTAAACCTGCTAGAGGGTGATTCGGAACAATTTGAAAAATATAAGGATCGAATTAAAGATGTGTATGATTTGTCAGTTTCTATTTGGGATAATACCTCTAAGAAAGGTTAGGGTATCATAAAAAAAAGATTAGTAACAGGATTAATGTGCGGGATTTTGGCGATTAGCTCAGTGTGTTCAACAAGTGCAGCAGTAAAGAGCGATGTAAGTAAGACGGATGTGTCTTGGTTTAAAAATACTTGGCTAAATGATTCGTTTGAAAAAAGGGTTGCATTTAAGGTTTATATGGATGCGATAGGAGATGAACTATATGCCACCGGAACTTTTGCCTATGAAGATTCTTTAGGAAGTACGAATTATGATTGTTTTTATCCAGGAGTAAAGGTCGGTTCTGTATATAAAGCAGATGTTTGTGCGGGACCTCGTGTTAGAGGATGTATAGCTCCAGTAGGTGCATCTGCTGATCAGTACGTTTGGACGGAGAATTACTATAAAAGTAATCAAACAGTAGGAAAATGTAAAATTACGCATACGAATTCAAAAACAAAATTTGGTATTCGTTTTAAAATTGATTAATCTTAAGGTAAGAGCTAGCAATAGCTCTTATTTTGTGCTAGGAGGGAAAAATTGAAACTTGTTAAATATTTAATCTCGGTTATATTTATTATCCTGGGATTTATGGGATCAAATTCTATTGTGATTCAAAACTTAGATGTAATATCAGAGACTGAGTATTATTACGCGGAATATGTTGATACGGATATTATTGCAGACAACTGGAAACCGGAATATGGAATCCGGGGAAAATTTCTGCTTGATAAAAAGGGAGATGACAGACATCAAAAGTATATTTTTTATTATCAAGGGGATGGTAAGACTTATCTTGAAAAATCAGGAAAAAGGGAAGGAATCTATAAAAACATTGATGGTTCAATCGTAGAAATTAAATATGTGAATGCAAATTCCGTAAAAAAAACAAAATACTTTGAAGAGGCAGAGGTTTATGTCTTAGGTGATGCAAAAAGTTTAAGAAAACTTGAAAGTGCAATGGATGGTAATAAAATCTTAGCCCCCTTAGAAAATAGAGGATATCAGTCCTATATTTTACTGATCTGGATTTTAATTGCTGGATTTTTCTTATTACTGACACTGTGTGACTATTATTTTGTAAAGAAAAGCGAATTTCAAAAGGTGGTGACGGGATATCCGGTACCTTTACTGTTTCTACAGAATGTGCTTCTAGATGCTGGAGTTCTTGCAGGAATATCGTTTGTGATATATTGGATTTTTCATGGATTTTTATCTATGACTCTTTTCATCTATCTTCGCGAAACACTTTTGGTTTATGTGGGTGTTATTCTAATTGTTAGCATCCTATATGCCTTTTTATTAAAGTTGGATTACCGCAGTATTACCAGTCGTGGATTTGGTGCTGGTTTTATAAAGGCAGCCTGCTATTTTCTTAAATTTACATCGATTACTTTCACCGTTGTCTTATTGATTGTTGGATTTTATCAAGTCAAACAATATCTTCCACTAAAGGAAAAAAAAGATTTTTATAGCCACTTAAAGAATTATTGCTATATTAATGATAAGTATAAATTAGAAGATGGGATGGTCATAGAAGAGAGCTATGATCAGCTATATCGTAAATTTTTAAATAAATGCAAAATAGCATATATGTATGGAGTAAGTGATACAAAAGACATTCGAGTGTATCAAATAAATAAATATTGTATTTCAATGATAAGGGATGCTATTCCTGAATTAAAGGATTATAAATTTGAAAATAAAATATATTATATTTATCCGGATTGGAAAATTTCAGAAAATGAAATAAAAGAATATGGTGAGAATTGTTCGAATTTAGATTACCTTGATGCGAAGAATATGGAGGTTGAATATCTTCCTTATCATCATAAAATTGGGGCATTTTATAGAATTGGTATAGATTATATAGATAATGAAAAAGTGGAAGATGAAGTTTTTTTACTGGACACGAGGGATCATGTGGAAGCCTTTGATTTTGATGTGCAGATAGATCCGGATACAGAAATTGCCTATCCTGAGAAATATAGGGAATTACTTACACCACAATTTGCCTTATTTGAAATGAATGATCAGATTGCAGAGGAAATGGTTGATGAAGTAGATGGCCTTGCGAGTGTTTCTTACAGGAATATTTATGATTCCTATAAGGAATATGTATCATCCTTTGAAATTCGATTGAAATTAATTTTTTCAATTTGTTTATTAATGTTCTTAATTAATATCATTGTTAATACCATTTGTTTAAACATTGAATTTGAAATGGATGGAATGGAATGTGCGGTCGCAAAAATTAATGGTATGCCTATGTTGTATCGCTACTATGGTATTTTCCTTAGCAATATTGTAAGTATGGTACTTTCCCTGTTTGCAGTATATGAAATATGTATGAGGTTGTTTGGGGAATTTAATCTGCCTTATGTTTTAATTATTGTAGCGATTTTAGCTGTCGTTGATATTATCTTAATAGCCTTTAATATTTCGCGGCGAGAGAGTATCCAAGTACAGAAGATTTTAAAAGGAGGATGTTTATGATTGAAATCAAAAATGTTAGTAAGTCGTTTAATAAGATCCCATTATTTGAAAATCTTAATTTAGTGATTCAGGATGGAGAATATGTTGTTTTGTCTGGAAAAAGTGGATGCGGAAAAACAACAATACTTAATATGATCGGAGCGCTGGAAAAAATCGATTCTGGAGAAATTCTAGTGGCTGGAAAAAATATCAATAAATTAAATAATAAAATGAAGTTTTTTCAAAATAAAGTTGGATTTCTCTTTCAGAATTTTGCGCTTGTTGATAATAAAACGGTTTATCAGAATTTGGATGTGGTTTATGATAAGAGTCGAAGTGGCGTTACAATTGAGCAGGCTCTAGAACAAGTAGGATTAAGTGATAAGAAAAACACGAAGGTTTTTCAACTCTCAGGTGGAGAGCAGCAGAGGGTTGCTATTGCAAGATTATTAATCAAGAAATGTGATCTTATCCTTGCAGATGAACCTACCGGTTCCTTGGATAAGGAAAATGGTGATAGGATTATGAATTTACTTGAGAACCTGCATAAGCAAGGGAAAACCATTGTACTTGTAACTCATAATGAGGAATATAAGACCTATGGTGATCGTATGATTGAGATTCAATCGATGAGAAGTGGAGCTAAAAAGTGATTTGAAAATTAACAAATCTTCCTTGACATCATCTGAGCTATCAGTTATAATACATGATTGTGACGGGATTACTATGTCCTGATAATCACACAAGAAGTGCTCTAGCCAATGCCCCGGTACGAGTAGTTCAGCGATTAATAAAGAAGAAAAGAAGGAGAAACCTATGAAGACATTTATGGCTAGTCCATCAACAGTTGAAAAGAAATGGTATGTAGTAGATGCTACAGGATATACATTAGGTCGTTTAGCTTCAGAAGTAGCTAAGGTATTAAGAGGCAAGAATAAGCCAACCTATACTCCACATATTGATACAGGTGATTATGTAATCGTTGTTAACGCTGAGAAAATCAGCGTAACTGGTAAGAAGCTTGACCAGAAGATCTATTATCATCACTCAGATTATGTCGGCGGTATGAAGGAGCAGACATTAAGAGAGAAGTTAGATAAGAAGCCTGAGCAGGTGATTGAACTTGCAGTTAAGGGTATGCTTCCAAAGGGACCTCTTGGAAGAGAGATGATCAAGAAGTTACACGTTTACGCTGGTCCAGAGCATGATCATGCAGCTCAGAAGCCAGAGACATTAACATTTTAATTGTCAGGAAAGGAGATTAGATCATGGCTACAGATAAGTTTTATGGAACAGGTAGAAGAAAGAGCAGCGTTGCTCGTGTTTATTTAGTACCTGGTACTGGTAAGATTACAATCAACAAGAGAGATATCGACGAGTATTTTGGACTTGAGACCTTAAAGGTAATCGTTCGTCAGCCACTCGTTGCTACAGATAATACAAGCAAGTTTGACGTTCTTGTTAACGTTGATGGTGGTGGTTACACCGGCCAGGCTGGTGCAATCAGACATGGTATTTCTAGAGCTCTTCTTCAGGTAGATGATGAGTATCGTGCAATCCTCAAGAAGGAAGGTTTCTTAACAAGAGATCCAAGAATGAAGGAAAGAAAGAAGTACGGCTTAAAGGCTGCACGTCGTGCACCACAGTTCTCAAAGAGATAATCGTTTCACAACATATTATGTCTTTGGACAATCATATACGACTTATTACACCTCAGGACAAAATTGTCTTGGGGTGCTTTTGTTTTAATAAAAAAATCAACTCCATGTTTTCGTTTTAAGTGACAGACGAGGGATAGAAGAAAGAATAGAGATATAATAATTATAACAAATTATAATAAATTATGGCTGATAAAAACAGAAAAGTCGTTGCAATGAATACAATTATGTAGTATTATGAATTTGCGGTCTGATATCAACGAGTATTGTGCTTTTGTGGAGGTGTTGATAATGAGGATTTTAAGGATTAGAGTAAATGGACTTCCGTTATATAAGAACTTGTTTGACATATCGTTTTGTGCTGTTCAGAGAGTACAAAGTAATCATTTAAATTCGGTGTTCAATTTGTTTGGAAATATTTATGTTAATACTGTGGAAGTGTTTGCTGGTATTAATGCATCAGGAAAAACGACAGCATTAAAAGTGATCTCTTTTACTAGTATGTTGCTGGGGGCAGCGCCATTAAGCGCTGAATTTGTTCCTCAAATATTAGCAGAAGAAACCAAAACTGTATTTGATGTTGATTTTTATGTTGATGGAAGAATTTATCATCTTTCGAGTGTGTTGATTAAAGGGAAAAAGCAAGATAGTAACTTTGGTGTGCGTATCTTATCGGAAAAATTGTGGGTTAAGCCTGCTACTACTAAGGTAAATAAATCTAATTTGTTAGATTTTGAAGAGATTGAGCCTATTAGAGTGCGTGATAATTCAGATGAGTATCTTCCAGATGATGTTAGCATAATGATAGCAGTTAATAAGCAAATTCAGAATAAAAATGTCGTTGTGGATTTAGCACTTCTTACTAATTTTAATTTGTTTCTTCCAGATGGAGGATCAGTGCCTACAGAAATAATCTCTCTTTTGGATCCTACTATTGAGTATGTTTCGGTAGAAAATGTAAACGACAAGGTTATTACACGATTAAAGTTTTATGGACAAAATGAACTTGTATTGCTTAATCCTGCTGAACTTAATGTATATCTTTCTTCAGGGACTGTAAAGGGTGTAAGAGTTTTTTCAGATGCAGTTAGAGTACTGAAAAATGGTGGATACTTAATTGTTGACGAAGTAGAGAATCATTTTAACCGTGAGTTAGTTGCTGCATTGATGAGGTTGTTTTTGGACAAAAGGACTAATCCGAGAGGAGCAGTTATTATTTTTTCGACACATTATCCAGAGCTATTAGATGAGCTTGAGAGAAATGATGCAGTTTTTATAACAAGGAGCAATAACGGATTGACGGTTGATAATTTAAATACTCTTCTTGACCGTAATGATATGAAGAAAAGTGAAGTATATCAGAGTAACTTCTTAGGAGGAACAGCTCCTAGATATAATTCGTTGATGGCACTACAGAAAAGCATTATCAAGAGTATGGAGGAATAGATGAAGATAGATATTCCAAGTGCAAATCTTGTTGCGTGTATGTGTGAGGGTGGCGCCGAGACAGAGATTATGAATATACTTTTAGATAATCACTTATTAATCTTTGAACGTGAACAATTGCTTGAGGAAAGGCTGCTTCCACGAACATCTGTTAAAGAATTTGAGCGAAGATACTTGAGATTAGAGTATGATCAAAAAATACTTGTTTTGAGGGTAATTGATTCAAGGGGAGAAGAGTTTAATTTAAGCAAGGCATATAGGTGTCAGGTTGAAGTAGTAAATATAATAACTGCTCCAGAAATCGAAATGTTGATTATAGTTAGTCAGAAGAAATATGCTGACTTTTGCAACTCTAGAATAAAGAAACCTAGTGATTATTGCAAAATTGAATTAAAAATGAAAAAAGTAAAATCACCGGAGTTTATAAGGGATTACTTTGCTGATCCAAATTTCTTGATTAGCAGTATCAAGGAATATAATCGTGTTCACAAGCAAAAGAGTGGGGAGAATTCTCTGTTCGATTTGCTAAAAAAGAAATAATGGTATTTTAAGCACGCTGTTTTTTTACTGTTTCCATAATCCTCGGATTACTCGTTCTCGACTTTTTTACATAAAATAGGATTAAGTGCCAGAGGGATGTTCTCTCTATATATGAATAGAAAAATACCCAAAAGATTTGAGCTTCTCCTCAATCTTTTGGGTATTTTTAGCGTTTTCAAACAGAAATAAGTCTGCTATAATTTTTTCGTTTCATTTTATGAAAATAAGTTTAGATTTGAGGAGTAAAAGCAAATGAATACGAAAGAACGAATCATTCCTAAACTGTTTACAGTGATGAAGGGGTATTCAGCTGGTCAGTTTGGAAAAGATGTGGTCTCAGGTGTAATCGTGGCAATTATTGCCCTGCCCTTGTCCATCGCCTTGGCTCTGGCTTCAGGAGTAGGTCCGGAGCAGGGAATTTATACCGCAATTGTAGCTGGATTCTTGATTTCCTTCTTTGGAGGAAGCAGGGTGCAGATTGCAGGACCAACCGCAGCCTTCGCCACCATTGTAGCCGGAATCGTTGCGAAAAACGGGATGGATGGTTTAGTGATTGCGACCGTGATCGCCGGAGTTTTATTGATTGTAATGGGACTTTGTCGATTGGGAAGTTTGATTAAATTTATCCCTTATACCATTACAACTGGATTTACCGCAGGGATTGCAGTGACCATCGTGATTGGACAGATCAAGGATTTCCTTGGCCTTACCTATCCGGCAGGAACCAAAACCATAGAAACCATGGAAAAGATCAGTGCGGTAGCAAAGAATATTGGAAGTTTGAATGGCATGGCCCTTTTGGTGGGACTGGTTTGTTTGGTTATTTTAATTATTTGGCCACTTTTTGGCCCAAGGGTAAATATGATTCCACCATCACTCATTGCAGTGTTTGTGGGTATCGGCATGGTGAAAGGTCTGAATTTAAAGGTAAATACCATTGGGGACCTTTATACCATTCGTAGCTCCCTTCCGGCTTTTCATTTGCCTAAGATTACCGTGACAAGTATCACAGGGGAACTTTCCGATGGATTCACCATTGCTATTTTGGCAGCGATTGAATCCCTTCTTTCAGCAGTGGTAGCAGATTCCATGATTAACTCCAAGCATCGTTCCAATACTGAGTTAGTAGCTCAGGGGATTGGTAACATTGGATCGGCTCTGTTTGGTGGAATACCAGCAACGGGAGCCATTGCCCGTACGGCAGCAAATATAAAAAACGGAGGACGTACCCCGATTGCAGGTATGGTACATGCCGTGGTGCTCCTTTTGGTGCTGATCGTCTTGATGCCATATGCTGCCTGGATTCCAATGCCAACCATTGCTGCTATTTTATTTATCGTAGCTTATAATATGTGCGGTTGGAGAAATTTTGTAAGGCTCTGCAAGACCGCACCAAAAAGTGATACCGCAGTACTTATTTTAACCTTTGTGTTAACCGTCGTCTTTGATTTGGTAGTAGCCATTGAGATTGGAATGATTGTGGCAGCAGTTCTCTTTATGAAACGAATGAGTGAGGAAAGCGAAGTAAAGGGTTGGAAGTACTATGACAACGAGGATGACCCGGATGCCATCGAACTTCGTAGTGTACCAAAGTATGTTCGGGTATATGAAATTTCAGGACCTATGTTCTTTGGGGCAGCAGACCGAATTGGAGAGATTTCCTTAAAAGACTTTACCAAGTGTTTGGTGATTCGAATGAGAGGGGTACCTGCCCTAGATGCAACAGCGATGCATTCCCTTGAAAACCTGGCAGTAGAATGCGCCAAGAACAAGGTGCAGATGGTCTTTTCCCATGTAAATGAACAGCCATATAAAACCATGGAAAAAGCAGGATTTGTGGATCGGATTGGAAAAGAAAACTTTTGTCCACATATTGATGATGCACTTGCAAGAGCATCTCAAATCGCTAAAAGTAATAACAAATAAAATATTTTTCTTTCACTTTGGTTGCTTATTAAAAAAATTATGTTAGAATAATGATTCTTACAGATAAGAATAATAGTGGGAGATATTATGAATAAGAAAATAGCGCGATACCTTTCTTTGAGTGTGATCGCAATGATAGGTGTCTCTATTTATATTTTAGCAGACACCTTTTTTATTTC
>AUXO010512312.1_pt1 | contig 18538 bp, 16 predicted proteins | sample 768731 | NCBI WGS metagenome assembly AUXO01 (sample SAMN02715735, study PRJNA202380) | gut metagenome | biome: sheep rumen | host: Ovis aries | place: New Zealand: Palmerston North
TACTAAGGCTGATGGAAACGGAGATCACTATGATGCAGGTGGTACTTATAGTGCAAATGCAAACCTTACTCTTTATGCGGAGTGGGTCACTAATCCTGCTAAGCCACCTACTGTAACAGGACCGGAAGACATTTCTCTTGATTATGGTTATGATGAGGGTTCCGGAAAATTAAGTGTAACGGCAGTTGCTGCTTCGGGGGCAGAATACGATCTTTCTTATCAGTGGTATTCAAATACGACTAAAAGTAATGAAGATGGACAGCTTATAAGTGGTGAAACAAAATCAAGCTATACTATTCCTGCAGGATCTAAAGGACTTGATGTGGGCGAATACTATTATTACTGTATAGTAACTGCCACAAAGAAAGATGATGCTAGTAAAAAAGCAGCTACAGCATCAGATCCAGCAACAGTAACTGTTGGTAAAGGAAAAGGTACTATAAAGTTCAGTGAGAATGATCCTGAAGAAATAAGTAAGACGTTTGGTGATGAAAACTTTACGAAAGTGGTAACTAAAACCGGCGATGGAACGGTTACATACAGCAGCAATAAAACTGATGTTGCTACTGTGAATTCGGAGACGGGTGAAGTGACCATAGTTGGAGCAGGGGACGCAATTATTACGGCAACTGTTGCTGATGGTGAAAAATATACTTACGAGAATAATAATACTACTTATAAGCTAAAGGTTAATAAAAAATCCATAAGTCCGACAATATCAATGAGTGATTATACTTATGGCGGAACTCTTCCGCAGCCTGGCGTAACAGGTAATACCGGAAATGGTGAAGTGACTTACTATTACAATACAACGCAAAGTCGCGAAGGTGCAATGCCTTGGAATGATAGTATTAACAGTAAGACTCTTGATGTGGGAACATATTTTATGTATGCCGATATTGCTGAGTCAACTAATTATGCTGCAGCCACTACGGGAGAAATGGCGGTATTTAAAGTGGAGCCTGCGGAGATTGAGCTTGATGCACTTAATTATTCAGACATCTATGATGGAAATTCTCATGGGATAAGAGTTACGGTTACAGAACCGGCGTCAGGTGCGACCATAAAATACGGACTGACTGAAGGTACTTATGACCTTGATACAAATCCAACCTTTAAGAATGTAGGGGCAACAAAGACTGTATACTTTGAGGTCACAGCTCCTAATTACACTGCTAAAACCGGTTCGGCGACTGTTGAAATATCTCCGAAGGAAGTTAAAGTGTCGGGGATCCAAGCAAACGATAAGACATATGACGGAAATGTAAATGCCCAGCTCAAGTATGATGAAGTAGAATTTGATGGAAAGTTGGGTGCGGATAGTCTGACGGTTACTGCGAAGGGAAAATTTTCTGATAAAAACGCTGCGGAAGGTAAGACGGTTGTTAAAATTTCAGACATTTCTCTCGGTGGTGATGATGCACAGAATTATGTGTTGGCAGGTTCTGGACAGCAAACCACAACGGAAGCTTCAATTACGCCAAAAACTATCGGATTAACCTGGGCAGATACAGAGCTTACTTATAACGGTAATGAGCAGACACCGACTGCTACGGCAACGGGACTTGTTGAAGGTGATACCTGTAACGTTACCGTAACAGGCGGACAGACAGATGTAGGAACTTATACAGCTATAGCATCCGAAGTTGATAATCAAAATTATGCTCTTCCGACAGCGAATACTAAAGAGTTTAAGATTAATCCTGCATCGATGAATGTTGAGGGCGAGGATTATGAAGGCGTCTATGATGGCGGAGAACATGGAATAAGTTTAACAGTTAATTCTCCTGCCGAAACGACTATTACCTATAGAACTGAAGCTGAAGGAGAATATGATCTTACAGAAAATCCAAAATATGCGGATGTTGGAACTTACACTGTTTACTACAAGGTAACAAAAGATAATTACACTCCTGTAACCGGAAGTAATACGGTTAAAATAACTAAGGCAGATCTTAAGGATGTAAGTGTTTCCCAGGCAAAAGACTTAATGTATAACGGTGAGGAACAGACTGTGGAGGTAGATGCGGCAGCAACATCTGTAAATGATCAGCCGGTGACATTTAAATACAGTGCATCGGAGGATGGCGAATTTAGTGACGAGGTTCCTGCATTTAAAGAGGCAGGGGAATATACAGTTTACTATATCGCAAGTGCACCTAATCATAATGATGCGAGCGGTACATTTACTGTGAAAATTAAACAGGCGGATACCAATTCTGTTACTGTCAGCATGGATGACTGGACCTACGGAGAAGAACCGAATGATCCGGAACTTACAGCAGACTTTGGTGCTGATACTGCAGTATTTACTTATAGTGATTCTGAAGACGGAACATTTACGGATAGTCTGCCAACGGATGCGGGTACATGGTATGTAAAAGCTGTTGTACCTGAGACGACGGATTATGTAGGAAACGAGGCTGTAGCAGAATTTAAGATTAATAAGGCAGTACCTGAGGTAACGGCTCCGGAAGCTAAGACAGATCTTGTGTTTAATAAAAAAGATCAGGAGCTTATTACAGAAGGCAGTACCAATGACGGCACTATGTACTATGCACTTGGTGAGGATGGCGCAGAAGTACCGGAATTTGATGGACTTTCTGAAGAAGGTGATAAAAAGTGGAGTACATCCATACCATCTGCCAAGGATGTAGGGAAATATGTGATATGGTACATGGTAATAGGTGACAGCAATCATCTTGATACTGAACCTGTGGCTGTAAATTCAGAAATTCTGGAAAAGCTTTATAATTATTTTGATGTATCCGGTGATGGAAGCTCATGGACAAAGGGTTCATCGGAAGACCTCCCATTTGTATTCAAGAGGACCGAAGATGATGAGGAAACTTTTGATCATCTGAAAGAGGTTAAGGTTGACGGAGGTGTCATTTCTCCTGACAGCTATACCACTGAACGGGGAAGTGTGATAATAAAACTTAAGGCAGCGTTTCTTGAGACACTTTCGGTAGGTGATCATACACTTACAGCGGTATTTAATGACGGAAATGATGTAACGGTCAACTTTAAAGTTTTGCCGGCACCTGAAAAATCCGGAAGAAAGTCTGATAAGGATAGTAATGCCAAGAAAGATATTCCAAAGCAGACGAGCGACGATACACCGATTGTAATACCTGTACTTGTAATGCTCGATTCACTTGCGGCATCTGTTCTGATACTGCTCTTAAAGAGAAGATACAGCTTCTAGGCTCTATAAATATGCCAAGTCAATTTGGCACGGCTGGGTATAAAGCGTCTGTTCAGCTATTATGAATAAATAAGAGTATAAAAATACCGACCACCCATTGTTAGATTCCAAATGATCTTACGATTGGTGGTCGGTTTTTATATGGTATTTTAATAATTTTGTGAGCAATTATTTTGAAAGAATTTTAGTTATTTATTAAACCACGGAAGAATACGATGGGTATTTTTGCAGTATTCGGTGTATTCATCACCGAATCTTTCAAGGAGCCATACCTCTTCAGTCCTCTTAAGCATCTCGGTAAGAACCGCCCAGAAAATGATAGGAAGTATATACATGTACGCATTGCCGGAGATGAACAGTGCGCCTGTCATTATAAACAGGATAGCTGCATAGATAGGGTTCCTTGTATGCTTATATACTCCGCCGGTCTGAAGCTTTCCTGACATTATATGCTCGTCGATGTTGGCATTTACTATGGCGTCAACCCACATCTTGATTCCAAACACTATGACAACTGCGCCTATTCCTATATATGCATATCTAAGGATTTTGTTCTGCGGAATGCCTGTGCTTATAGGATGGATATGGCCGATAATAATTGCGATAAGAGTTATGACAGCGCAGGGGATACTCCATTTTGGACCGATCCCGTATACCGGAAGCGGATTGTCAAGTTTAGTAGATGCGGCATCGGTAAAACCATTTTCATCGGATGCCGTTTTTTCTTCAACATTTGTATTAGTTGTGATTTCCTCAACATTTGTATCGGTTGTGATTTCCTCATCGCTTGTACCTGCGTCTTTTTCTTCAACGCTTTTATCATTAGCTTTATTTTCAAATTCGTCCATACTTATTAATTCCTTTTCTGATGTAACTATTCAGTAAAATGTGTATTTATAGTCTCCTTAATGCATTATAGTCTATATAAATAATTATTTCTACTTTAATTTGAATCAGCATTCGGTTTACATAACGTGCGTAATTCCGCCTTGAATGCTACAAATTCTGTCTTGGTTACATTTCACAAACTCAGTTGTATAAAGTGCATAAAGCAGAAGTATATGCAGATAAAAACAGCTGTTTTATTTAATGCCAAAACTGTTGAAAACAGAATCATACATATCAAAACCACACGAAAAGTGAGTATTTACGCGGCTTTTTCCTTATCCGCGCTACAGCTTGTTGCGCAACAAAACGAAACATTTTATTTGTTTACTAATCCTGGTGGCAATGATATTCTTCCGGGTGCGAAGGTGCCTTGAATATGCTTTGGTGAGGAGGAAGTGAATTTGTACCGAAATAACAGTAATGTAGAAGTAGAAAAAAAGGTTAAACGTGAAATCAATGATTCCGGAGGGAATGAAACGAAAGAGCATCATGATATCTATGACAGGATGTTCAAAAGGATACTTACTCTTTCAAAAAAGGCGGTGATAGGATTAATAAATGGAGAATTCGGAACAAATTACAACATTAACAGTAAACTGAGCTATAACTGGACTGAATTCGTTGATGATAAATTAAAAAAGGTTCTGGCTGATACCATAATATCTGTGAATGAGAAGGATTCTTACCACTTTGAAGCACAAATGTATAAAGATAATCAAATTGTTTTAAGAATGGTTGAATATGGATATAAGCATGCATTAAGAACGTGGGATGATATACCGCTTCCTATGGGGGGAAGATCAGATAATACAGCTTAAATTCCCAAGGCAGGTGGTCATTTATCTTGAAAGTGTTAATGTTCCGAATGAATATAAAGTGAAAATGGATTTTGGTAAACAGGGAGTGATCGACTATAGAATCCCGGTAATCAGATTTCAAGAAGAGAGTATTGATGAAATAAAAGAAAAAAGTATGGTGATTCTCCTGCCGTTTAAGCTGATAAAATTAAGAAGGAAGATAGAGGCGGTTCGTTCTAAAGAGAATATTTCTGAGTTGAGGGAGTTATATGAAGATGATATAATATCCACCATAGAAAGCAGTTATGCCTCCGGAGGTATTACTGCAAGGGATATGGATGTATTGATGGGGTTAACAAAGATGTTATTCGACCATCTTTATAAAGACTATGAAGAGTTGAAAGGGGTGGATAAAATGTTCGATCATTCACTTGAACTAGAAATCGATAAATACCTCGATGCCATAGATGAGAAAGATATGCAACTTGAGGAAAAAGATATGCAGCTTGAGGAAAAAGATGCAGAGATTGCAAAGTTAAAAGCAGAGTTAGCTGAGTTGAGAAAATAATCAATTATCAGAAGACCGGGGATTCTTTCTCCGGTTTTTGTTTTTCTTCATGAATTAAACATAAAAACTTCATAAAGCCTTAATTGAATAATTGCACGTCTTTTGGTAAACTTCGATTTAGAATTGCATTTTGTATACAATTTTAATGATTAGGAAATCGAGATGCTGTAAAGTAAGCAGTTAAATTGTATTTTGGAAAAACTATACAAATATGAGACAATATATAAATGAAGCCATAACTGAATACATAGGGAAGAATTTTTCGCCGTGGCATATGCCCGGGCATAAAAGAAAAACATCTATCAGTCCGCTTTTTAAATATGATTTTACAGAAGTTCCGGGACTGGACGACCTTCATCATCCTGAAGGCGTGATAAAAAAATCAGAAGAAGAGCTGTCAAAGGTTTATAAGACAGTCGAGAGTCATTATCTGGTAAACGGTTCGACCGGTGGAATTCTGGCGGCTGTGCATGCTGCTGTGGCAGTGTGGCAGAGATTGCGAAAAGAAGGGTCTTCACCAGGCGTCTTTAAATGCAACGATAAAGCCAAGGTTCTTATAGCAAGGAACTGCCATAAATCGGTATATAACGCCATCGGGCTTATCGGGGCAGAACCTGTATATATTTATCCGGAGGAGATGGAATTATTTCAGGATAATGCTAATAGGCATACATTTATTTATAAAGGAGTCACAGCGGGTGATGTTGAAACTGCACTTAGAAACCTTGCGGACGGAAAGGGGGACGAACCGGATCTTTCCGGAATAGCCTGTGCCGTCATCACATCTCCTACCTACGAAGGCTTTTTCTCTGATGTAAAGGGGATTTCAGAGGTGCTTGCAAAATATGATATCCCGCTTATAGTTGACGAAGCTCATGGCGCACATCTTCCGTTTGCAGAAGATTTTGGTAAAAGTGCGGTTTATTCAGGCGCAGATATAGTGATAGAGAGCCTTCATAAGACACTTCCGAGTCTTACTCAGACAGCTGTTATCCATTTGGCAGACACCGTATGGGGGCGAAGTGAAAGCTTACAGAAGGAATTAAGAAAGTATCTCAGGGTGTTCCAGTCATCCTCACCATCATACATTTTTATGTCGGGCATGGAAAGGTGTGTTGCATGGTGTGATGAAAACAGGGAAGAGTTTTCTGTGTTTCTGGACAGAGTCCGGGGCTTTAGAAATAAGATAGAAACTTCTGAATTTAAAAATGTATCTCTTATTCCGGAAAATGCATTGTTTAAAACAGATCCGTCACGACTTACATTTCTTGTGAATAAGATCAGTGGTGAAGAAGCTGCCGGGTATCTTATGGAAGAATACGGAATTGTTATTGAAATGTCCGGGTCATCCCACATAGTTCTTATATCGTCGGTAATGGATGATGAAATGGATTTCAACCACCTTTATGAAGGGATTAAAGGGCTTGATTCTTATATTGATTCCCGACCTTGGGAAGAGACAAAAACTGTATCCGATTCATTTTACATAGATACAGATGAGGGACAGTTTCCGCTTAACGGATCAAAAGGGAAACGGAGCAAAGATTATATATATGTATATCCGCCGGGCAGCCCTGTTATAGCACCGGGTGATATAATAGACAGCAGAATGTTAGAAGAAATAAATATACTTAAAGCTGCCGGCAAGACACTTGTAAAGCAGTAGAAGATCTCACGGGAAAGGAGTTACTATGAATCCATTTAAAGAAACAGAGTTTAGCAGAGAAATGACACCCGAGGAAAACAATGCAAGATATTACAGAAATATTGCGATAGGAGCGAGATTTTACAAGCAGGCAATAGTACCGACAATACTCTATGCCATTCTTTTCGGAGTGCTCCTGTATGACAACTTTGTGTCAATGACATTTGTCTTTTATTCAATCACTACAGTAATATACAGCATTTATATTATCCATATTGCAGAACAGAAATTTAAGGTAGGGAATCTTTTCTATATGCTTGTTCTTCTGCTGCTTGGAATATCAACCATGCTGACAGGAAATCATGTAGTCCAGATTATGAACTATTTTGCATTTCTCCTGATACTTGTTTCAATGCTGATACATCAGTTTTATAATGATAAAAACTGGGGGCTCGGTAAGTATATAGGCGCGGTATTTTTTACAATATTTGGAAGTGCTTCCTGCTGGGGCAGACCATTTTCTGAAGGCGCTGCTTATAGAAGAGGTCAGAAAAATATACATGCCACCGAAGGCGCAAAACCTAAAATGTCCGGGAATATAGTTAAAGGACTGCTTGCTTCAGTTCCATTTGTCATCGTACTCGGAGCATGTCTCTCAAGTGCAGATGCGGTATTTGGGAATATGCTGAAAAATATTGGATTTGATTTTAAAATCGGAAATCTGATCGGAAGATTAATATTCATATTTACTTCATTCATACTTACTTACGGTGGGGTAAGATTTATTCTTCTTGAAAAATACAATGATGCAGCTAATCCTGTTAAAAAGTCCAATTCGCTTACGGCGATGGCGTTTATAACGGTGCTTGATATCATGTATGTGATATTTGCTATAATACAGATTACATTTCTCTTCATGGGCGGTGCACTTCCGGAAGGAATGACCTATGCTGAATATGCAAGAACAGGTTTCTTCCAGCTGCTGTTCGTGTCATTTGTAAACCTGTTGATAGTACTTTTCATTAAGGCGTATGCAGAGAAAAATGGTATATTAAATGTATTGCTTCTTATTTTCAATATTTGTACGTTTATAACAATCGGGTCAAGTGCATACAGGATGAAACTGTATATAGACGTGTATTATCTTACATTTCTCCGTATTTTTGTACTTGTGGCACTTCTTGTTATCGCACTTCTTTTTGTGGGCGTTACATTTTATATATTCTTTGATAAGTTCCCGATGTTTAAGTACGGGCTTGTATGTATCACGATTGTTTACCTTGTATTTGCATTTGCGAAGGTTGATTACATCATTGCAGATTACAATCTGGCGAGAGTTGATATTAAGGTCGGTAATGAAACGGGTGCAGATCATGTGACTGACAGAAGACTTGAGGATGAGACTGATTATTATGCATGGCTTTCGACTGATGCGGCGCCTGCCATCGAAAAGTATAAAGAAAGAATGGGCGAGGCAGGAGAAATCATGATCACAAAATTCAAAAATAATCATGCAGGAGAATTTAAACGGGATGATATTTGGCATTATAATAAATCTGTACATGATGCAAAGAGTTTATTTGGAGAATAGATTATGGAAAATGCAGTAAAAAAGGCTTATGCAAAGATAAATGTTACGCTTGACGTTCTTGGACGCCGCGAGGATGGCTACCATCTTGTGAAGATGATAATGCAGAGTGTGAATCTTTATGACGTGCTTACATTTGAAAAGACAGGAATATTGGAGAGTAATAAGGGGAAGGTCGGTAAGGATGGGTTAATAAGCCTGTCGGCTAAAAACCCTGATGAGCTGGACAGCCTTGTTACGATGGATGAGAACAACCTTATATATAAGGCGGCAAAGCTCCTCTATGACAGATACGACATAAAAGAACCGGTGCATATCACTCTGGAAAAGAATATCCCCGTTGCGGCGGGACTTGCCGGGGGAAGTACTGATGCGGCAGCTACATTTAAAGGGATAAATGAACTGTTTAATCTTGGACTTAGTGTGGATGAAATGGCAGAGCTTGGAGCCGGGCTTGGTGCGGATATTCCGTACTGTATAAAGGGTGGAACGATGCTGTCTGAAGGTATTGGAGAAGTTCTTACAAAGCTTCCTGATTTTCCGGGCGTTACATTTGTACTTGCAAAACCCGAGTGTCCTGTTTCGACAAAAGAGGTATACGAAGGAATTGATGCATATGATATAAAGGATGGGGAAAGACCTGATACCGACAGACTTATAGAACTTCTCTGTATCTCATCAAAGGAGAAAGAAGTCCTCGAAAATATGGCGGAATGCATGGCAAATGTCCTTGAACTTGTGACCGTTCCGCTTCATCCTGAGATTGGAACCATCCGTGATATCATGAAAGAAAATGGCGCTGTACGGGCTATGATGAGTGGCAGCGGACCGACAGTATTTGGTATATTTACAGATAAAGAAAAAGCATGGGCGGCAGAGGCTGCGCTTTCTGAATCTGGACTTGTGAAGGAGCTTTTTGTCACCGGGAATGCCGAAGAAAACTAGGATGCCGGTATGGCAGCCTTGTGCGCGCTGGAACTAACTAAATACATAAAATGTGAGGGACTTATATGAAGCTTGAACTTGATGCAAATGAATATCTTCCGCTTAGAGATGTTGTATTTAAGACTCTTCGGAAGGCTATAATAAAAGGAAAATTCCAGCCGGGGGAACGGCTTATGGAGGAAAAGATCGCGAGCATGCTCGGCGTAAGCCGTACTCCGGTAAGAGAGGCAATCCGTATGCTGGAGCTTGAGGGACTCGTGATTATGATTCCCAGAAAGGGCGCTGAAGTAGCTGATATCACTATCGAGGATCTGAGGGATGCTCTTGAGCTTCGCCGTGCGCTGGAGGTTCTTTCGGTCGGACTTGCATGTGAAAGGATAGACGACGCCGGCAAGAAGGAACTTATAGCTGTCGGGGTTGAGTTCAAGGAAGCAATCAACTCAAAACTTGTTCCTGCCATAGTTGATAAAGACGAAGAATTTCATGATGTGATATTCAGGGCATCCGGCAACAAGAAGCTTATAACAACATCCATGAATCTTCGTGAGCAGGTCTACAGATACAGATATGAGTATGTAAAGAACTTCAGTTATCATGATAAGCTCATAAAAGAGCATGATGAGATTACCAGAGCCATACTTTCCGGCGACAGAGAGAAGGCAGAGGAAGTTATGAGGCTCCATATACAGAATCAGGAAGAAACAGTTATAAAAAGTCTCCGTGAAAGCGAGAGTTAGGGGGAACAAATGAAGGGCGTATTCATAAGCATGGAAGGGCCGGATGGCTCAGGTAAATCAACACAGATAAAGATGCTTTCGGATTATCTTAAGGATAGTGGCTACGAAGTTATTATAACAAGAGAACCGGGCGGTACTGTGATAAGCGAAGCGATAAGAGAAGTAATACTTAATAAGGATTTTACGGAAATGAATCCGATAACGGAGATGCTGCTTTATGCTTCGGCAAGAGCACAGCTTGTTGCAGAAGTTATAGGACCGGCACTTGAAGCGGGTAAAGCGGTAATAAGTGACAGATTTGTTGATTCTTCGGTTGTATATCAGGGGATTGCAAGAGGGCTTGGTATAGAAAATGTATATCAGGTGAATAATTATGCGATAGGGAAGTATATGCCTGACGTTACATTTCTCCTTGATATTCCTGCCGAAGAGGGAATTAAGAGGAAGAAAGACCAGAAAGAACTTGATCGTATGGAACAGGAAAGTCTGGATTTTCATAAAAAGGTAGCTGAAGGCTACAGAGAACTTGCGAAACTCTCTGCAGACAGGATAAAAGTTATAGATGCTACTTTGCCAATAGAAGAAATATATGATATTATAAAGAGTACTACTATCGGGGTGATCAACCGTTAAGTGTGATCCCGGTCAGCGGGGATATCCGGCAATTTGCCGTACACCTGCTTCAGAAAGGAGGATATTTGCATGGACTTTACGAATATTGTAGGACATGAGGATATAATTAAACATTTTAAAGCCAGCATCGAGATGGACAGGGTTGGACATGCTTATATCATCTGCGGTGAAGAAGCCAGCGGGAAAAAAAGTCTTGCCAAGTCATTTGCAAAGACACTTCAGTGCGAGGAACATGGTATCGATCCCTGTAACACCTGTAAATCCTGCCTTCAGGTTGAGTCGGGCAATCATCCTGACATTATAGTTGTAAAGCATGAGAAGGCAAAGGTTCTTACTGTAGATGAGATAAGAGAGCAGGTTGTTAATACAGTATCAATTAAGCCATACTCCGGTAAGTATAAGATTTATATTATCGAAGATGCTCAGCTTATGAATGCCGAGGCTCAGAATGCGCTCCTTAAAACTATAGAGGAACCGCCTCAGTATGTAGTGATAATTCTTCTTGCTACGACGGCAGAAAAATTCCTTCCTACCATCATTTCCAGATGTATGCTTCTTAATCTTAAGCCGGTTAAGGATGAGGATATCAAGTTTTATCTTATGAACAATCTGGGTATAGATGCTCATATGGCAGAAACCTGTGTGGGTTATGCTGCGGGAAATCTTGGCAAAGCTATAAAGCTTGCAACCAATGAAGAGTATCAGATGCTTATTCGTTCGGTAATCCGCCTTGAAACAGGAATATTTGATATGAGCATGGAAGATATAGAAGAAGCGATTATGGACTGTGACCGCTATAAGCTGACAATCTCCGAATATCTTGATCTTATGCTTGTATGGTACAGAGATATACTTGTTTTAAAGGTAACAGGTAATCCCGATAAAATTATATTTAAAGAGAATTATTCCGATATAAGGAATCAGTCGCATTATCTGTCATTTAACGAGCTTGAAGACAAGAAGAGAGCCATCGAGGACGCGAAGATAAGAATTAATGCAAATGCAAAGATGGAAGATGTCATGAAACTTCTTATCATGACACTGAGGGAGAAATAAATGAAGAAGGTTATAGGCGTCCGTTTCAGAGAAAACGGCAAGATTTACTTTTTTAACCCCCTTGACCAGGTGGTAAATGTCGGGGACAATGTTATAGTTGAGACCGTAAGAGGAGTCGAGTTCGCGACAGTTGTACTAAGTAACAGATATATAGATGATGAAAAGATCCTCGCATCTCTAAAGCCGATACAGAGAAAGGCTACGGAAGATGATATAAAGAGGTATGAAGAGAATAAAGAAAAGAACAAAAAGGCTTACGAGGCGTGTGTTGAAAAGATCAATCAGCACGGACTTCTTATGAAGCTGGTTGAGGCTGAATATACATTTGACAGAAGCAAAGTGCTTTTCTATTTTACGGCAGACGGCAGAATCGACTTCCGTGAACTCGTAAAAGACCTTGCAGGCATGTTCAGGACAAGAATTGAGCTCCGCCAGATAGGTGTAAGGGACGAGACAAAGCTTCAGGGAGGAATAGGCATCTGCGGCAGGGAGCTCTGCTGTCACTCCTACCTTTCGGATTTTGTGCCGGTTTCTATCAAGATGGCAAAGGAGCAGAATCTTTCGCTCAACCCTACCAAGATTTCCGGCGTGTGCGGCAGACTCATGTGCTGCCTTAAAAATGAGCAGGATACATATGAGTATCTTAACAGCAGGCTGCCAAATGTCGGTGATACGGTTACTACCATTGATGGTGTGACAGGAGAGGTTTCATCTGTAAATGTCCTTAGACAGAGGATCAAGCTTCTTGTGGATGATTCGGAAGGCAATCGTGAACTTGTGGAATACTCAGCCGAGGAGCTTAAACATCGACCTAAGAGAAAGAGAAATGACAATAAAAAGAATAAGAATACAGATGTGGACAGAGAGCTTTCCAAGCTTGAGGCTCTTGAACGTTCGGAAGGGAAATCAGCTCTGGACTAAAGGATAGCGATAGGTATATATGGTTACATTAAAGGAAAATGAAAGATTAGACGATCTTGAGATAAAAGGGTTCCGTATTATACAGAACCCTTTATATTTCTGCTTTGGTTCAGATGCAGTGCTTCTTTCTGATTTTGCAAGTCCGAAAAAAAATGACAGAGTAATGGATTTCTGCACAGGTACAGGAATAATCCCAACACTCATGATAGCAAAGGAAAAAGGAAAAAGCTATGAGGCACTGGAGATTAATCCATATATGGCGGAAATGGCAAAAAGGAGTGCAGAGTATAATAACATTTCCGACAGACTTATGATAATTGAAGCGGATATAAAAAGTGTAAAGGAAATGTATCCTCATGAGAGCTTTAATTATGTGACTGCGAATCCTCCCTATATAAAAGCAGATTCGGGACTTCTGAATGATGAAGATGCCGTAAATGTAGCGCGGCATGAAATACATTTAAATCTGGAGGATGTGATAAGTGCAGCATCGTATCTCTTAAAGCAAAAGGGAGGGTTTGCGATGGTGCATAAGCCGTTCCGTCTTCCCGAAATAATAGCCCTTATGAAGAAGTATCGTATAGAGCCTAAAAGACTCCGCATGGTTCAGCCGAAGAGAGGTACTGAGCCTGCCATGGTTCTTATCGAAGGCATAAAAGAGGGTGGAGCATTTCTCAAGGTAGACCCTGTTCTTATCATGTATAATGATGACGGAAGCTACACTGATGAAGTGCTGCGTATATATGGGAAACTGTGAACTATAACAATATGTGGGAGCTGAGAGAATTGGTGATCAGATGCTCCGTCAATTAGCAAAGTCAATTGCGAAAGCTCAGGCACGAACGGCCAATGCCGTGTGAGGGCAGAGTCCGTGATGAAGCAGATCGCTGATTGACGTGTCATAATATCAGGATGAAAAAAATGTCAGGAACACTTTACTTAGTTGCGACTCCCATAGGAAATCTTGAAGATATCACGATGAGAGCAATCCGTATCCTTAAAGAGGCGGATCTTATAGCTGCGGAAGATACAAGGAACAGTATAAAGCTTCTTAATCACTTTGATATCCACACGCCTATGACGAGTTATCATGAATTTAATAAATACGACAAAGCGGAGACACTTCTCTCTAAGCTTAGGGATGGTGAAAATATCGCGCTTATAACGGATGCCGGAACACCGGGTATTTCCGATCCGGGAGAAGTAATGGCGAAGAGGTGTCTGGAAGAGGGGATACCTGTTGTTCCTGTTCCGGGGGCGGTTGCTGCTGTGAATGCGCTTATAGCATCGGGACAGAGTACAAGGAGATTTGTATTCGAGGCATTTCTTCCTTCGGATAAAAAGGAAAGGCAAAATGTATTAAACGGTCTTAGTGGCGAGACGCGAACAATAATAATCTATGAGGCACCGCATCATTTAAGAAAGACGCTTTCCGAACTGGAAAAGTGCCTTGGCGCAGGCAGGAGTATAACGATCGCAAAGGAACTCACCAAAAAACATGAGAGATTTATAAAGACAACCATTGAAGATGCGATAAAAAATTATGAAACCGAGGAGCCCAGAGGTGAATATGTTCTTGTTATAGCCGGAAAGCCGAAGGAAGAGGTAGAATCCGAAAAGGCTGCTGCATGGGAAAATATGTCCATCGAGGATCATATCATGATGTATATGGATGAAGGACTCGATAAGAAGGCGGCGATAAAGAAGGTTTCCGAGGACAGGGGAGTTCCTAAGCGTGACATTTACAAAGTAGCAACCACGATTTAATGTGTGGAAATGATAATTGTAAGTAACATGGTTTGTAAATAGTAAAAGTAAGTAAGAAGGCCTGTATTTAATTATAGTAAGTATCAAGATTTGTAAATAGTTATTGATAAAAAATATCAAATATAGTAGAATTGTTTAAGTGAGATTTATTATCAATTACATTTTTAAGGAGGATAAATAATATGGCATACGTTATAGATGAAGGTTCATGCATCGGTTGTGGCTCATGCGCAGGAACTTGTCCGGTTGGAGCTATTTCAGATAATGGTGGTACATTTGTTATCAATCCGGACAGCTGCATCAGCTGTGGCGCTTGTGCTGCAGGCTGCCCTGTAAGCTGCATTTCTGAAGAGTAATCATTATTTAGAAAAGCTAAGAGACCTTTCGTGATTTCACGAAGGGTCTCTTTTTTTGGTATCATATGTTATTTTTAGACTTCGAATAAATATTTACAAAGTGTATTTCGGTTCTATCACATCCCTTCTATATATGATACGGCGAGACTTAAAGGTGGTATTGTGATGTATTTTATATTTCCTGCTCTGCCGTTTTCACACGTGTTAAAACCTGACACCGCTTATATAAAAGAAGTGCCGGAATCGGACGTGTGTATAAATTTGGGATGTTAGGTTGAATGGTATTACATTTTTAATCTAAATGCAAATATATGACAGGAATTGTAGCAAAAAAAACACATAAATTTCTCTTTACATAAAAGGAAAATATGATAAACTATCTGTAATCCGATTCCTTAGGAAACGGAAGGATGCTTAATAAGATTAATGCTTTGATCATTTAAGAGGATGTGATCATATTGAAGATAGAAAGAGTTAGTGAAAACAAAATAAGGTGCACACTGAATAAAAGTGATCTCGAAGAAAAGCAGATCATGATTTCGGAGCTTGCCTATGGTTCGGAGAAGGCAAGAGAGCTTTTTGCTGAACTCATGCATATGGCTGAGGAGGAAGTGGGCTTTGAGGTTGACTCTACTCCTATCATGATCGAAGCGATTCCGGACAGATCCGGCAATCTTATCCTTAATATCACTAAGGTTGAGAATCCTGAGGAACTTGATTCGAAATTCTCCAGATTTGCGGGGGATGGCAGATCGGAACAGGAATATGATGAAGGGATAAGTGAAGAGGATAAAGATATATCAAATACCGGAATTCTTCAGAATGTGCTTTCAGAAGATGAAGAAAGCAAAGAAGACGAAACGCTTGAGAGGGCGAATAATCTAAACAGCTTTATTCAGGAGCTTCGTAAGAATCTTGAGAATAATGCTGCGGATGTGAAAGTGAGCCCTGTTAATCCGGCGACTAATGATAAGGATGAAAGAAAAGCGGTATTTGCCTTTAAGAACATGAGGGATGTAATCTCTGCGGCAAGACTTGTCAGGACGATTTACCACAGCACAAATTCGCTTTATAAGAATGAAAATGACGGAAAGTTATATCTTTTCGTTGAATGTGACTTTGATCGCAAACAGGATTTCGTAAAGACCTGCAGTGTACTAAGTGAATTTGCGGCTCCATGCAGATTCATGTATGCGACAAAGGATTTTTTTGCAGAACATTTTAAAACTATACGTAAGGATAATGCACTTCAGATTTTATCTACACTGTAAGAATATTTATCCCATAAAAAAACGCCCCAAGCGGGGCGCTTTTTTAGTTTATTAAAGAGATTTAAATGTATTTATAACATTTTCGGTTGTGATTCCAAAGTAAGGGAAGAGCTCTCTGGCAGGAGCTGATGCTCCAAAGCTTGTCATGCCGATAGTCTTTCCGCCGAAGCCTACATATCTGTCCCATCCGAATGTTGAAAGTGCTTCAACAGAAACTCTCTTTGTTACATTCTTAGGAAGGACGGACTCTTTATACTCATCAGGCTGGTCTTCGAAAAGATCCATACATGGAACACTGACTACTCTTACGTCGATTCCTTCATTTAGAAGAGCGGCTCTTGCTTCAACCGCAAGTGAAACTTCAGAACCTGATGCAAGGATTATTCCATCCGGTGTATCCTTGTCGGAATCCTCAAGTATATAAGCTCCCTTAAGTGCATCTAAAGATGAGCCTTCCAGCTGTGGAAGATTCTGTCTTGAAAGAACAAGAGCAGAAGGTGCATCCTTGCTGTTTAGAGCAAAGTACCATGCGGCAGCTGTTTCAACAGAATCAGCAGGTCTCCATGCATAGAAGTTTGGAAGTGCCCTGAAGGTTGCAAGCTGTTCGATCGGCTCATGGGTCGGACCATCTTCGCCAACGCCGATGCTGTCATGAGTAAGTACATAGGTAAGCGGAAGTTTCATAAGTGCTGAAAGTCTTGCCATCTGTTTTAAGTAATCACTGAATACGAAGAATGTGGAAACAAATGGACGGAGACCGCCGTGAAGAGCAATTCCGTTACCGATAGCTGCCATTGCAAGTTCTCTTACACCGAAGTGAATATTTGAACCGGATCTGTCTTCAGCCGAAAAGTCTCCCTTGCCGTTCATATAGGTTTTGGTTGAAGGAGCAAGGTCTGCAGCACCACCGAAGAAGTTTGGAAGTATATTTGCAGCATAGTTAAGAATCTTACCGGAAACACTTCTTGTTGCTTCAGGCTTATCGGATACATGCCAGAAATCATCCATATCGTATAGGACTTTCGCTGAGTCTTTGTCAAAGTATTTGTCCCAAAGCTCTTTCATTTCCGGGAACTCTTTAGCATAGGCATCGAAGAGTTTGTTCCACTCGTCTTCCGCTTCAGCTTTCTTCTTAGCTATATTGCTGTAATTTTCATAAATGTCCTGCGGAACGACGAAGCTTTCTTTCTCTTCCCATCCGAGATTTTCACGAAGAGCGGCAACATTTTCAACACCGAGCGGTTCACCGTGCGCGGAAGCTTTACCTTCCTTTGCAGGACATCCGGCACCGATCTTGGTTTTGATCTCGATAAGTGTAGGTCTTGTCTTGTCAGACTTAGCTGCTTCGATGGCTACCTGAATTGCATTTATGTCATTTCCGTCTTCAACTCTTATGGTCTGGAAACCAAATGACTGGAAACGCTGCGATACATTTTCACGGAATGCGATGTTAGTACCGCCTTCTATAGAAATGTCATTTGAATCATAAAGAACGATGAGCTTTCCGAGACCGAGTGTTCCTGCAAGAGAAAATGCCTCATAGCTCGTTCCTTCCATCATACATCCGTCACCGCCGAGCACGTAAGTATAGTGATCTACGATGGGATAACCCTCTTTATTAAATACACTGCTTAGATGAGCTTCAGCCATAGCCATACCAACTGCCATAGCCATACCTGCACCGAGAGGACCGGTGGTTGCTTCAACGCCTACGGTATGACCGTATTCCGGATGACCCGGTGTGAGTGAGCCAAACTGGCGGAAGTTCTTGATGTCGTCGATAGTAAGTCCAAAACCAAAAAGGTGAAGAAGTGAGTAAAGAAGCATGGAACCGTGTCCGCCGGAAAGTATGAAACGGTCGCGATTGAACCAGTTTGGGTCAGCCGGGTTAAAGTTCATGCATTTCGACCAAAGGGTGTAAGCCATAGGAGCTGCACCGAGTGGAAGACCGGGGTGACCGGAATTTGCTTTCTGAATTGCGTCCGCTGAAAGAATGCGGATGGCGTCAATGGATCTTTCATCAATCGATTTCATCAGAATCCTCCTCTCCAAGATACTTTTTATTCATGTAATATTTGATATCATCGAGAACCTGCTCCGAATCCATCGCGTGAACGGCACAGGCTTCATCGAGTGATTCCATGTAAGCGGCAGGGCA
>AUXO010246534.1_pt1 | contig 18517 bp, 18 predicted proteins | sample 768731 | NCBI WGS metagenome assembly AUXO01 (sample SAMN02715735, study PRJNA202380) | gut metagenome | biome: sheep rumen | host: Ovis aries | place: New Zealand: Palmerston North
TTTACTGTATGGGGTATTTATGCTATAATTTGATGGAAATGGGGAGATAATATGTTGTTGGCAAATGAGTGGGAAGATTATGAATTGTTAGATGCTTCTTGTGGTGAAAAGTATGAGCGTTGGGGTAAGATTTTTTTGCTTCGGCCTGATCCTCAAGTGATTTGGGACAATGGTGATTTATCAGAGAAATATCGTGGAAAAATAGATGCTATTTATCATAGGAGCAATAAAGGTGGTGGATATTGGGAAAATATTCGAGATGTTCCTAGTTCTTGGATAATACAGTATAAAGAGCTTTGTTTTCATATTAAACAGATGGGGTTTAAACATACTGGTTTATTTCCTGAACAAGCTATTAATTGGAATTTCATGATTCATAAAATAAAAAAAGCTGGTAGAAGTATTCGAGTTCTTAATTTGTTTGCTTATACTGGTGGAGCAACTGTTGCTTGTTTGTCTGCGGGTGCTCATGTTACCCATGTTGATTCTTCTAGAGGGATGGTCGATTGGTGTAAAGAAAATGTCAATAGTAGTGGATATCAAGGTGATAAAGTTCGATATATTGTAGATGATGTTGTAAAGTTTGTGCAAAGAGAGATTCGTAGAGGAAATCATTATGATGCGATTGTTATGGATCCACCTAGTTATGGTCGAGGCGCTAATGGTGAAATTTGGGATATTGAAAAAAGTCTTAGTTATTTGGTTTCTATTTGTACTGAAATTTTGAGTTCACAACCTTTGTTTTTTTTAATTAATTCATATACTACAGGTTTATCTCCAACTGTTCTTGAAAATCTATTGACAATGACTGTTAATAAAAGTTTTGCTGGTATTATATCTTGTGGGGAAGTTGGAATTCCTATTCGTGAAAATCAATTAATTTTGCCTTGTGGTATTTATGGAAGATGGGAAAGTTATGAATAAATTGAATATTTTGTATGAGGATAATCATATTATTGTTGTTGTGAAACCTTATAATATGCTTAGTCAAGGTGATTGTACTGGTGATTTGTCTATTATGGATGCTATTAAGGTTTATATTAAAGAAAAATATCATAAACAAGGAAATGTATACTTAGGTCTTGTTCATCGTCTAGACCGACCGGTTGGGGGTGTTATGGTTTTTGCTCGTAGTAGTAAAGCTGCTAGTAGACTTTGTAAAGCTTTTAATGAGCACCAAATAGAAAAAAAGTATTTGGCAATTGTTCATGGAAAAATGGATAATCCTTCTGGTGAACTTATTGATTTTATAGAAAAAGGGAAGAATGGTAAATCTTTTGTTTCTCCTAATGGGAAAAAGTCTATTTTAGAGTATGAGACAATTGCTTATAATTCTTTATATGATTGTAGTTTGTTATCTATTCTATTAAAAACTGGGCGTCATCATCAAATTCGAATTCAATTTGCATCAAGGGGGCATTATTTATTAGGTGATCAGCGATATGGTATTTGTGATAAAGAGCAAATTTGTTTGTTTGCATATTCATTATCTTTTCCACATCCTGTTACTAAGAAAATTATGAATTTTTCTGTTTTGCCCAAAAGAGAGGGTTACTGGACAAGATTTACACTGTAAAGAAAATGTACAAAAAATAAAATGTTTGCAATTGTATTTTTTTTTTGTTATCATGGTTATAGATTATTAAGAATAGAGGGAGTAGATAATAATGAATTTTGATTTATCGTGGTTTACAACGCCATCTGGATTGTTTATTACGGGTGGGGTAATTTTATTAATTATTGCGTTAATTATTTTATTAATTACTGGTAGAAACTCTAAGAAGGAGAAAAAGGCAAAGGAACAGGTTGTTAATAATGAGTCTCCAGTTAGTCAGTCTAGTATTGGGCAAACTCAAGTTCCAACTGTTGATGCTGGTTATACTCAAAATGGGATGTCTAATCCACAAGGTGTTGATGTTAATGTAGGAGTTAATCCGCCTTTAGCTAGTTCAATGACTAATGTTGTATCTAATGTACCTGAAGTTGCTCCAGTTACTGGTGTATCTATGGAGAATACAGTTGGTGTTCCGGAAACACCTATGGTTTCACCTATGTCAACGCCAACTAATATTTCTTCAGGTAGTATAGTTGAACCTGTACCAATGAACCAATTTAATCAACCTGCAATTAATCAATCTATGGGCATGGCACCAGAAGTTGTGAGTCCTACTCCAGTAGTAAACTATGATAACGGTCAGCAAGATGCTATGATGAATGGTTTTGCGATGCCAGAAGAACCAATACCTGTTGCACAACCTGCAGTTTCTGTTTCAGCACAGCCAAATGTTCCAGAGGTTTTGGATGCTTCTGTACCTGTTTCATCCTCTCCTATTCCAGTTATTCCTACTGTTAGTGAACCTTCTTTTTCTAGTGAATCATTGGCGGCTCCTACTGATGCTGTTTCAGTAGCTAATAGTTCATTACCAATGTCGAATGAACCTGTACCAATGCCTACTGATGTTGCTCCTAGTGTTAATTCTAATCCAACAATTGTTGAACCTATAGCGTCAATTGATCATTCTATTCCACAGGTGGTTGTTCCTCCTGTTTCAGAAGTGGCTCCTCAACCCGTAGAACCAGTTTCTACAGAGCCTGTCATTTATGGTGGAGCAAGTCCGGCTGTTACAGGGTTTAATGTTAGTCAAGAGACTAATCATCAAATTTATGGTGGTGCCGATCCTTTACAAAATACACAGACTATTCCAACTACAGTTCCAACAGTAGGTGTTCCTACTCCAGTTGTTACGGAGCCAGTAATGATTTCTCAGCAACCTGTTGCTGTAGTACCTAATATCGTTTCTAATTCAAATGGCACTACTAATTCGGAAATTTCACCAGTTGTTCCTCTTCAATAATTTGTATTATAAGCATTTATTAATGCTTTTTTTTTGTAAAGGTTTATTTGTTGATGAGTGATTGACAATTCTGTTTATTTTTTATCAATGATATCAAAAAAACTTTAAAAGTATTTAAAAAGAATAAGTTAAGGTATTATCAACATTTTAACATTGAGAAAATAATAGATTTTTTTTGAAATTCTTCTTTTTTTTGATATAATTTTATTATAGTGATATTGTAATGTTTAAATAATTTATAATGTAGGAAAGTTGGAAATGGGGTATAGTTTAATGGCTATTTATCACAATAAGAAAATAAAGATATCTATTTTGGCTTTACATTTAGGCTATGGTGGTATTGAAAAAGCAATTGTAACGCTTGCTAATAGCTTATGTGATTATTACGAGGTAGAATTGTCTGTTTGCTATAAATTATATGATAAGCCTGCTTTTTTTCTAGATAATAGGGTGCATATTCACTATTTGAATTATCATTTGAAACCTAATAAAGATTCGTTTTTGGACGCTTTTCATAAAAAAAATGTATTTAAGATGTTTAAAGAGGGAATTTATAGTATTAAAGTTTTATATTATCGAAGAAAAAAGATGATTCAGTATATTTGCAATACTAATGCTGATATTATTATTTCAACTCGGGATTTATTTAATAAGTGGGTTAGTCGATATGCTTCAAATAGGATTTTAAGAATAGGTTGGGAACATAATCATTTTCATGGTGATTTAAAATATGCAGCTAAAGTTTTTAATAGTGCAAAAAAATTAGATTATTTGGTTCTTGTCTCTAAGGACTTACAAAAGTATTATGCAAATGTTTTAAAAAAATATAAATGCCAAGCTGTTTATATTCCTAATTCAATTGATGAAATGCCTCTTACTATGGCCCCTTTAAAAAATAAAAAAATTGTCTGTGTTGGTAGATTGTCTCCAGAAAAAGGACATATGGATTTGCTTAGAGTTTATTCTATGATTAATGAAAAGTATTCAAAGTGGACTTTGGATATCGTTGGAGATGGTAGTGAAAGAAAAAAGTTAGAAAACTATATAAAGAAGAATCATTTGGAGAAAAGAGTTTTTCTGCATGGATTTCAACAAAAAGAATTTATTAATAAATTATTGAATGAATCTTCTATTTATTTAATGACATCTTATACAGAATCTTTTGGAATTGTTTTAGTTGAAGCTATGAGTCATGGAGTTCCGTGTGTTGCTTTTGATTCGGCTGAAGGTGCAACGGAGATTATTAAAGATGGAGTTAATGGATTTCTAATTAAGAATAGAGATGAATCGGCTATGGTTCAAAAAATCGAAGAGTTAATTGAAAATAGAGAATTACGTGTTAAGCTTGGAAAACAAGCTCGTGATAGTGTAGTGGAATATTCTAAAGAAGTTGTTTTAAAAAAGTGGATTTCTTTAATAAAAGAGAGTGGTTACTATGAATAAGAAAAAAGTTATGTTTATTGCATCTACTGGTGGTCATTTAACGGAGTTGTTACAGTTAAAAGATATGTTTTCAAAGTATGATTATTGTTTGATTACTGAAAAAACGAAATCTAATTTATATTTAAAAGATGTTTATAAGAATAATATTCATTTTTTAATTTATGGAACAAAACATCATTTTTTTACTTATATTTTTAAATTATTTTTTAACTGTTTTATTAGTTTGTTTTATTATTTAAAATATCGTCCTAATTATATTATTACAACAGGTGTTCATACAGCTGGACCAATGTGTTGTTTGGGTAAGATTTTTGGTAGTAAGATTATTTATATTGAAACCTTTGCTAATATGGTTACTAAGACATCTACAGGTAAATTTCTTTATCCTATTTGTGATAAATTTATTGTTCAATGGGAAAGTATGTTGAAATTGTATCCAAAAGCAGATTTTTGGGGGTGGATTTTTTAATGATATTAGTAATTTTGGGTACTCAAGATAAATCGTTTTCTCGGCTTTTAAAGGCTGTTGAAAAGGCAATTGATGATGGAACAATAAAAGATGAAGTTATTGTTCAAGCTGGTCAAACAAAATATATATCTAATAAAATGAAAATTTTTGATTTAATATCTGCTCCAGAATTTGAGAAGCTTATTGATGATGCTGACCTTATTATTACTCATGGTGGTGCTGGTAGTATATTAAGTGCTATTCGAAAGGGAAAGAAAGTGATAGCGGCCCCTAGACTTCAGAAATATATGGAACATCACAATGATCATCAAAAACAAATTATTCATGAGTTTTCTAAACAAGGTTATATTTTAGAATTAAATGACTTTCAGAAACTTGATAAGTTAATAGAAAAAAGTGCATCTTTTAAGCCAAAAAAGTTTATGAGTAATACTCATAATATGGTAAAAATGTTAGAAGAATATATTGATAGTAATAATCATATCTCGTGGTTTAATAAATACTTTGCATTCTTTTATTTAGTAATTTTTATTTTTTTGATGATTGTTGTTTTTTTTATTTTTTATTAAGGAGGAGTTATGATGAAAAATACAAAGGGATTTACTTTGGTAGAATTACTGGCGGCTATTATTATTTTAGGAGTCATTTCTGTTTTTGCAATTCCACAAATTGTTGGTTTATTGACTAGTAGTCGAAATAAGATATATGTTTCTGATGCAAAGAGATTAATTGCTCAAGTTGAGTATAAAATTCAGTCTGCTCATTCAAATATTGAAAAACCAGATCCTAATGATTGTATTGTCATTAGTTTACTTTATTTAGATACTTCAGATTTTGATGTAGCACCCAATGGAGGAATTTATCAAAAAGAGAATTCTTTTGTTGTTGTAAAAAATAATAATGGTAAGTTAGAGTATGCGGTTACTCTTGTTGAAAAAACGAAAAAGAATTATTATAGGGGAATTGATTTAGTATCTCAAAGTTCATTGTCTACAGGAGCTTTTTCTAATTCTATTAAAGATTTTTCTAGGGAAGAATTGATTGATGTTGAAACAGGCGTTACAAAAGAGTATATCAATGGAAAAATATCTAATTTTTTATCAGGAGATGTTGTATCTGTTTATAATCATTTAGATGTAGCAGATGATTTGTATTTTGATGATAATTAGTTAAGCCTTAAGAAAAAAATAGAGGTTGTGAATTAGGTTTTTTTGATGAACGAGGTGTGTTGACTAGTTTATTAAATCATATAAAAATTGGACTGTTATGAAATAGTAAGTTTTGAACATGAATTACTTGGATGAGAAGGCTTAATTTATGTTGACAAGAGGACATTAAGAATGATGAAAATCATTCTTTTTACATTTCTTTACATATAAACATTTTTAATCTAAAACATCAATTTATTTTCTATGATATAGTAATAATAGGTGATGTAGTATGGATTATAGAAAGCTTTCTTTCACATTAATGACATTGAGTTTTGTTTTTATTATAGCTGGTGCAGTGTCAACTTTTGTTATGGGTTTACAAGAAGAAAAAAAAGCTTTTTATAAGAAAATTGATGATACTAATAATACATTTGAAACGTTTAGCACTAATACCAGTATTTTTGAAGCTATGCGTGATGAATTATATAATGTTGTATTAGCAAATGTTTATTATGATACAATGTATGAAGAAGATAAGCATATAAAAAATAAATTGTCTAATTATGAGCATCTAGTTGATGAGCTCACTAATAATACGAATTATTTAAATAAGTTATGTAATTATAGCAATAGTTCTCAAGAGATAAAAACTAAATGTAATAAGTATAAAAGTCTTTATGAGCAAGTAATGAATTGTTTTGTTTCTGATATTGAGGCATACAATGAGAATGTGTTAAAATATAATGAATATCAGAAGTCTTTGGGTGATATTCATTTGATAAAACAATATAAGACCAAAAAGAATTATATCGATTATAATAATAACTTAGTTTATGATGGTAAAGAGGAATAAGTATGAAGAAGAATAGGATAATAAAAGTATTTTTTGTTGTTTGTTTCTTTTTCTTATCTTTTTTTTTCTTTTTGTTTTACGGACCCATTGAATCATTTAAAGAATTTTGGATTACTAGTGCAATGACTACTAAAAGTCACCAGTATTTAGCAACTTGGTTATATAGTGATAAATATATTCAAAAAGTTTTAAAGAAGAATTATATTACTGAAGTTGATGAGATTAGTAATCCAGATGATATTCATTTTAAGAAATATAGTTTGTCTATTTATCGTAATATTTATGATAAAGAAATATTGGATAGGGATAAAGAAGATTTATATAAAGTAATTGAAGTTAGTGGTCATGGTTATCAGGGATTTTTGGTAGCAATATATGACCCTTCTAGAATTCATATTGCAACAACGGCTTATCTTTTTCAAAAGGGGGAGTCTATACTTACTGTTAGTAAAAGGGAGAAAGCAATTGTTGCGATGAATGCTGGTGGCTTTTTTGATCCGGATTGGAATAGTAATGGTGCAATACCACACGGGGTGGTTATTTCTAATGGGAAAGTTGTTAGTGAATTTCAACCTGCTAATATGGGCGGTGGTTTTATTGGCTTTACTAAAGAAAATAAATTTGTTTTAGGAAAAATGAGTAAAGAACAAGCCCTTGCTATTGGATATCGGGATGCAATAGAGTTTGGTCCTTATTTAATTGTTAATGGTAAAAGAAGCTTTATAAAGGGAAATGGTGGATATGGAATTGCACCGAGGTCTGCGATTGGACAAAGACAGGATGGAATAGTTTTATTTTTGGTTATAAATGGAAGAATACCTAGTAGTATAGGTGCTGATATGGATGATTTATGTGATATTATGGAAAGATATGGTGCTTATAATGCTGCTAATTTAGATGGTGGTAGTTCTTCTGAACTTGTAATAAATGGAAAAATAATTAATACACCAGTTGCTGGTGGAGAAAAAGGTCTTCGTGATATGGCTACTTTTTGGATTGTAAAGTAAAGTTTTATATTGTTTAAAATATAGAAAAAAATAATAGTCTATGCTATACTTTTTTATAAAGTAGGGTGTATGTATTTATGAAGGTAAATAAGAGAGTGTTTTTGTTGCTTTTTACTTGTTTTTTGATAATTTTTATAGGGTTTTTGTTCATCAATATAAAGATAATTGGTAATAAAAAAACTAATGTTATTAATATTTCAAATTTATCTGAAGAATTTATGGGTGACTATTTTGAAAAATATAATGAAATAACTAGCTCTTATGAAAAATCTAATATTTTGATTGTTACCTCTACAAAAAAACTGAATAATACATATGGAGCCACTAGTGTCATTCCTGCTCCTAATAATCAATATATTTTACAATTTGCTACATCTTTTGAACGAAATAAGGCATTTGAACAATTGAAAAATAATGATTCAATATTAAGTGTCGATGAAAATCAAATTATGAAAATTTCTGATGCTACATATAATTCTTGGGGAATTAGTGCTATGGGATTAAGTGGTTCTATTGAAGGACTTAACACTAGTAATTTAAATGATGTTCATGTTGCTATAATTGATACTGGTTGTGATGTTAATTTAGTTAATAAATATTATCCAGGAAAGATTTCTGAAAGTTATAATGCATTGAATAATTCTAATACAATTTCTGATACTAATGGCCATGGAACACACATTGCAGGGACAATAGCTGAAGGTACACCTAGTAATGTCAAGATAGTTCCTGTAAAGGCTTCAACAGGCAGTGATTTATGGGTGACAGATATTATTTTAGGAATTAATTATATTGTGTACTATGACAAAGCCGATGTTTTAAATATGAGTTTTAGTTCATATACGCATGTTGATTCTTTATATAATGCTATTGAAGCGGCTAATCAAAAGGGAATTATAACAGTAGCTGCAGCAGGAAATGAGAATTCTTCTTCTTGGAGTTATCCGGCGGCCTTTGATAATACAATCTCGATTTCTTCTGTAGATTCTAGTTTACAAAAATCATCGTTTTCTAATTATGGTTCTACCATAGATTTTGCAGCACCAGGTACTTTAATAAAAAGTACTCTTGGGAGTAATATGGAATTATCTAAAAATACGGATGGAGATAATGACTTTGAAACGATAAGTGGAACTTCTATGGCTACTCCTCATGCTGCCAATGCAGTAGCTCTATTAAAAAGTTATAATAATAGTTTAACAAAAGACAATGTTATTCATTTATTAAAAACTTATGCGGTTAAAGATTTAGGTGAATTAGGAAAAGATAAGTATTACGGAAATGGCTTTCTCTATTTTTACCCTAATTCTTTTTGTACTAGTACTGATGATTGTGAAGAATTTCATGTGTTTAAACGGCAGGCTAAAATTTCTCCTGTAGAAATTAATGTTTCTAATGTAATACGGACAAGTATGAATTATGCTACGGTAAATAATTTTAATCCAACAGAGATAAAAATAACTCTTTCAAATGGTACTGAAACAACACTAAAATTAGGAAGTTTGAGTGGAGTAGAGATTATCGGTTATGATCCATATGCTGTTGGTGAACAAAACATTACTATTTCTTGGCAAGGATTAGAGACATCATTTAAATTTACAAACCCTGATAACTGGAACAGTGGTTGGACTTATGAGACGGTAGGTAGTGGTCAAATAAAATTAACTGGTTTTCAAAAGTTTAATGTTAATTCTAATGCTAAAAAATTATATATTCCACAAAAGATAGATGGGTTTGATGTTGTGGAAATTGCCAATGATAGTATGGGAAGATCTATATTTTATGATGATTTAAAATCAACATATGAGGAACTTATTTTACCATCTACATTATTAGAAATTTCTGGTAATAATACATTTAAAGATTTTCAAAATGTGGAAAAAGTTTCTTCTACTAGTAATTCTTTAAAAATAACAGGAGAGGATGTTTTTGCTAATAATTATAATTTAGTTGAAGTAGATGCTACAATTTCTAAACTTGGTAAAAATGCTTTTGCTGATAATAATTCACTTCAATATGTTTCTTTAGCAGATAGTATTACGGATATTCCTTATGGAGCTTTTTATGCTTGTAGTTCTTTAACAAATATTAATTTGCCTAGTAGTTTAAAAAGTATTGGCTTTAAAGCTTTTCAGGATTCGGGACTTTTTCAAGTAATTTTACCTAATAATGTGGAAACAATAGATGATTATGCTTTTTATCAGAGTGATGAGGGAAGTATTGTTAATGTATCTTTGTCTTCAAAGTTAAAGACTATTGGGAAATATGCTTTTTCAGGGTCTCTTATTGAAGAAATTGAACTTCCTAATTCTTTGGAGATTCTCGGAACAGGAGCTTTTGCTAATAATATAAAATTAAAAAGCTTTTATCTTCCTAAGAATGTTACTTCTATTGGATCTGATTTACTTCTCAATTCTATTAGTTTAGAAACTATTCAAGTGGCTTCTGAGAATATAAATTATGATAGTAGAAATAATTGCAATGCTATTATTGAAAAATCTACAAATACGTTATTATGTGGATCTAAAAATACTGTCATTCCTAATAATACTAAAAAAATAGCTAATAATGCTTTTTACGGTATTATAGCAACTGAATTAACTATACCTGATGGAGTTGAAGAAATTGGAAATACAGCTTTTTATAAATCTACGTTGGAAAAACTTTTTGTTCCAAGCAGTGTTACTGCTATTGGTAATAATGCTTTTCTTGGAAAGGATAATAAAATACCCATTTGGATAAATACAAATTCTTATGCAAAAACATATGCTGTGAATAATGCAATACCTTATGAAGCAACTAATTCATCGTATATAACAATTTCACTTGCAAGTTTAAGTTTTCAAGCATTTGATAAGGTGTCTACAGATGCATATATATATTTTGATAGGGGAATTGTTAGTGCTAATGGTTATAGTGAATTAAAAAAATCTAGAGGGAGAAAAGAAACTATAAGTGCTAAAGATTTGCAGATTATATATCCTAATAATCATGATAGTTTTAGATATGGTGATACTTCATTTACGATAAAAGGTATAACCCAATACGGAGAAAATTTTGAAAAGTCTTTTAATGTAACTATTTCAAAATTAATACCTACTTATACAATACCTAGTGGACTAACTGCAAATGTTAATCAAACGTTATCTGATATATCTTTACCAAGTGGTTTTGAATGGATTGATTCAGATATGGTTCTTGAAAATGTTGGAGATTTTTCTTATAAAGCAAGATATATTCCTGAAGATGCTCAAAATTATGAAATTGTTGATAATATTGATATTCCCATTTCAGTTAAATTAGTAAAAACAAAAATAACTCCAAATATTATAGTTGAAAATAAGATTTATGACGGGACTGTTATTATACCTAATTCTAGTGTAGTTATTTCTAATCTTTTAGTATCAGATTATACTGTTAAGAGTGCAATAATATCAAATCCAAATGTTGGAAGTAGAGTAGCAACTATCAGATTAAAATTATCTGATGAAAAGTTTCAAAGTTATACCTTTGATAATGGTTTACAAGAAATGGATTTTACGGCAGAGATGGTTGTTACTCCGAAAATGATTGCTAAACCAGTTCAATTTGTCACTAACTATACTTATTCTGGAGCGGATATTAATTTTGAATTACAAGGGTATGATAACAATACGATGACTATTTCTAATAATAAGGGACTTAATGCGGGAAAGTATCAAGTAGTTGTTTCTTTAAAAAATAATAATTACTTGTGGGATGATAATGAAAGTAGTGATATAAACTTTAATTTTGAAATAGATAAGGCAAATTTAGATATAAATGATTTATCAAGTGATGTTATTGTTAAATATGATGGTAAGAGTCATAGTATTAATGTTAATTTACAAGCAGATTTAAATTTTGTAATTAAATATATGAATAAAAATGGCGAATATTTATTGGATGAAATTCCAAAGTATAGTGAAATAGGGACTTATATTACAAAATATAAAGTATATGTTAATGATAATTATGTAGAATACTTTGGTCAAAAGACATTGACAATTGAAGAAAATATAAATAATTATGTTATTAATGATTATAGTGTTGATGAAGTAAATAAATACATTAGTAAAATAATGATTAATACTTCAGAAACTGCTTTTAAAAATCATTTTACTTTGAGCGATGATTATTCTGTAAAAGTGGATGTTAAAGAATTAAATGGAAAGAAAGTATTATATACAGGTGGAAAGACCAAAATAATGAAAGGTTCTGTTGTTTGTGATGAATATACAAATGCTGTAATTGGAGATATAAATGGGGATGGTTTAATTAATTCAGCAGATTTGTTGAAAATTCGGCAACATTTGTTGGGAATTAATGTTCTATCTGGAGTTCATTTCTTGGCTTCTGATATAAATTATGATAGTCAAATAAATTCGGCTGATTTACTAAGAATGCGACAGCATCTGTTAGGCGTAAAGCTTATACAATAAAAATTTGGAGGAATAAAAAGTGAAAAAATTAAAGTTTTTAATAATTTTAGTCATAGTAATATTTTCATTTAATTGGAAAGTCAGTGCTGCTTCTGGTGCTTTAGGTGTTAGTACGGGTAGTGTTTATGTTGGTGATACTTTTACGGTAACCGCTAGTGTTCATGCTGCTGCAGCTTGGAGTATTCGAGTAACTGCTTCGGGGCCTGTTAGTGGTTGTGCTATTAATCAAGCTGATGCTACGGCTGATGCTATGGATACCAATAAAGTCTTTAGTGCGACTTGTACGGCAACAGGTACTGGTACTATTTATATTACTTTAAGTGGTGATGCTACTTCTGCAACTGATGGGTTACCAGTAGCAATTTCTGGAAGTAGAAGTGTAACGGTATCAGAAAGGCCAGCACCAACTCCAACACCTTCTCCATCTCCAACACCTTCTCCATCTCCAACTCCTGCTCCAAAAACTAGCAATAATTCAGATAATAATAAAAGTAATAATAGTAATAATAATGTAAATAATAATGATAACAAATCTAATAACAATAATATAAAGGAATTAAAAGTTGATAGTTATGAGCTTACAAAAATAGATAATAATCAATATGCGCTTTCAGTTTCTAATAATGTTACTAGTATTAATGTTACAGCAGGTGCTGAGGATGAAAAGGCAAGAGTAGTTGGCACTGGTAAACATGATTTAAATGTAGGCGAAAATATTATTGAGTTAGTTGTCGTATCTGAATCTGGTTTGGAAAACAAAATTACCTTAAAAGTAATTCGAAAAGATGGTTATTATTTAGAAGATTTAGATTCACTATTAAAGGATGATGCGATAAAAGATATTAATATAACCATTGGCTCTGATACAAAAGTAAGTTCTTCTGATTTAAAAAAAATCAAGGAAAGTAAGAAAGTGGTGAAGTTAAACTTTTACAATGAGGATAAATCATTATTGTATGGTTTTACTATCTTAGGAGCAAAAGTAAAAGAAGCTTTTGACTTTTTAACAACAGTTCAATTTGATTCGGAAAAAAGGGAAGATATTTTAAAATTGTCTAATTATGCTGATGGATTATATTTTAGTATGAAACATGGTGGTAAAATTCCAAAGGGGACTAGTCTTAAATTATTTGTTGGTAATAAATATAACTTTCAGTTTCTAATAATGTTACTAATATTAATGTTACAGCAGGTGCTGAGGATGAAAAGGCAAGAGTAGTTGGCACTGGTAAACATGATTTAAATGTAGGCGAAAATATTATTGAGTTAGTTGTCGTATCTGAATCTGGTTTGGAAAACAAAATTACCTTAAAAGTAATTCGAAAAGATGGTTATTATTTAGAGGATTTAGATTCGCTATTAAAGGATGATACGATAAAAGATATTAATATAACCATTGGCTCTGATACAAAAGTAAGTTCTTCTGATTTAAAAAAAATCAAGGAAAGTAAGAAAGTGGTGAAGTTAAACTTTTACAATGAGGATAAATCATTATTGTATGGTTTTACTATCTTAGGAGCAAAAGTAAAAGAAGCTTTTGACTTTTTAACAACAGTTCAATTTGATTCGGAAAAAAGGGAAGATATTTTAAAATTGTCTAATTATGCTGATGGATTATATTTTAGTATGAAACATGGTGGTAAAATTCCAAAGGGGACTAGTCTTAAATTATTTGTTGGTAATAAATATAATAATAAAGATATTGTTAATGTTTATTCGCTTAATAGTAATGGGAAATTAGTTGCTATTAAAGCTAATTTAAAAGTAAAAGATGGCTATATTGAATTTGCTACTAATAATGATGGTGATTATTTTGTTACAAAATCCAAAGTCAATATTGGAAAAGATTTATGTTCTTCTCAAAAAGAAGTAAATTTATTAGTAATAATTCCTGTTATATTGGTAATTTTAGCTATTCTCAGTTTATTAGCGATCTCTTTTTTCAAAAAAAGAAGTGGTCGAATGAATATTTTTTCTAAGAAAAGTACAATTTTTTGTAATTAGTTTTATAAGTATAACGATAGTTAATGTGGGATGCATTAACTTTTTTTTTAAATAAAAGAAAAGCTATGCATTCTTATATGATGCTACTTAATTATAATTTGATAATATTCCTTTTTAGTAATTTTTTAAAAAAAGTATTGACATTTTATTTTGTTATTAATATAATGTTAATAACAAGTGAGAAAACTTGTGTTAATTTTAAAATTTGATATTAACATATAGTTAATAAGAAAAGGAGGATAATTATGAATAATATTAAAAATTTAAAAATGTACACAGGATGTTTAATTGTTGTAGATATGGTGAAAGGATTTGTTGATCAAGGAGTTTTGCATGATCCTAAGATAGGTGATATTATTCCAAGACAGATTGAATTAATTAAGGAGGCAAAAAATGCAGGAAAATTAATTATCTTTATAAAAGATACGCATACGGAAGATTCAGTAGAACATGGTAGATTTCCAGATAAGCATTGCCTAAAGGGTACTCCAGAATGTGAATTAGTGGAGCCTTTTCAAGACTTTGAAAATGATGAAGATACAATTAGTATTGAAAAAAATTCTACATGTTTTATGGAAGCTCCTGACTTTAGAACATTAATGGAATTACAAGTATTACTAACAGAGTTTGAGATTATTGGATGCTGTACGGATATCTGTGTTGTGAATGGTGCAATAGCTTTAGCAAATTATTTAGATCAATGGAATAGAAAACATCATATTATTGTCCATGAGGATGCTATTGCAACTTATGCGGAAGATGCTAGAAAAAATTATGTTGATGCTGCAAAATTGTTGATGGAACAACAAGGAATTCAACTTGTAAAGAAAAAAGCTAGCTAATAATTAAAAATTAATTAAATAGAAAGAAGAATATAAAATGAATAATAATATAGAAAAATTATTAATTTTAACAGAAATAAAACAGCTAGATTTTTTACCTAAAGAATTTGAAGCTAGACAATCAATACAAAAAAAAATTAATGTCCGAATTAAATAATGATTTTGAATTAATAAAATCATATCATTGTACAAGAAATACAAAAGATATAGAATTATTAGAAGAATTGAAACAATATGAAGATAATGTAGTATATTCTATAAACTTTATGGAATCACCTGAATATAGAAGAATCATTGAAGAACAATTCTGTTTGGGTAAAACTACTATATTAAATGATTGTATTCAAAGATTTCATTACATAATTCAGCCATCATATGAAGAAAAAAAAGAAATAATAGGGGAATTACCAAAACAACTTGAAAAGAAGTTATAATTTTAAAAAAATATTAAAAATATGATAATAAGAAGGAGAAAAATAATATGAATAATAAAACATTAGCAACAGATTTTTATGAATTAACAATGGGACAAGTATACTTTAATGAAGGAATGAAAGATACTCAAGTAGTATTTGATATATTTTTTAGAAAAAATCCTTTTAATGGAGGATATACAATTAGTGGAGGTTTAGAAGAAACAATTAATTATGTAAAGAATTTTAGATTCGGTAAAGAAGAAATAGACTATTTAAGAAATTTAAATATATTTTCTGAAGAATATCTAGAATATTTAGCAAATCTTAAATTTAAAGGTGATATTTATGCCGTACAAGACGGAACAGCCGTTTTTCCAAATGAACCAGTATTAAAAGTAAAAGCTGATATTATAACAGCCCAATTACTAGAAACTTCACTATTAACAAATTTCAATCATGGAGCATTAGTGGTTACAAAAGCTAAAAGAATTACTAGTGAAGCAAAAGGTAAACCAGTAGCAGACTTTGGAGAAAGACGTGGAAGAGGAATAGATTCAGCAATAGAAGCAAGTAAATATGCCTATATTGGTGGCTGTGCATCTACAAGTAATGTTTATGCAGCAAGAAAATATGGAATACCAGCATCAGGGACTGGAGCTCATTCACAAATTATGGCAATGGGAACAGAAGAAAAAGCCTTTGAAGCAATGGCTAAGACATTCCCTAATAATACAGTTTTACTAATTGATACATATGATACTTTAAATATTGGAATTAATAATGCTATCAATGTAGGTTTAGCCATGAAAAAAGCCGGTAAAGAATTAAAAGGAGTAAGAATCGATAGTGGAGACTTATTGTATATTACAAAAGAAGTTAGAAAGAAACTAGATGCTGCCGGACTAACAAATACGAAAATAGTTGTAAGTAACGGTCTAGATGAATATGCTATAAGAGAATTGTTAAGTCAAGGAGCTCCTATTGATAGTTGGGGAGTTGGAGAAAACATGATTGCTCCAAATGATCGTGTTGGAGGAGTATATAAATTATCTCAAATAGAAAAAGAAGCCAAAATCAAAATTAGTAACGATACAATAAAAACAACTAATCCTGGAGACAAAAAAGTTCATAGATTTTATGATAAAAAAACAGGAATAGCTTTAGGTGATGTAATAGCTTTAGCTGAAGAAAAAATCCCTCTAGATAAATACACTCTAGTACATCCAACAGAAACGTGGAAAAAGACTGAAATAGAAAACTATAATGTACGTGAATTACTAATACCAATCTTTATAAATGGAGAATTAGTATATAATATGCCAACAATTAATGAATTAAAAGAATACTGCGAGCAAGAATATCAAACATTGCATCCAGGAGACAGAAGAATTCAAAACCCTCATGAATACTATGTAGATTTAACAGATAAATTAAGAGAGTTAAAGAAAGAATTAATTGATATGCATACTGTAAATAATGATAAGCCAAAGGAATATAAAAAAGTAAGATGAAAAAAGAAAAAATAGAAGAATTAAATACCTATATTAATTCGCTAAAAACAAATAAAAAAATATTGTTACAGCAAGCTCCTACATTTTTATCAATCAAAAAATATCGTTGTATCTTAAATAATGGTCAAACTATAATAAGAGAAAAATTATTAAAAAACAATAAAAACGGTAAGGCTAGTATTATCCTTCCAATAACAGATCAAAACACCGTCATTTTAACAGTACAACCAAGAACTTTTACAAAATCAACAGTAGGTATATCATTACCTGCTGGATATGTAGAAACAAATGAAAAACATATAGATGCAGCCAAAAGAGAACTATTAGAAGAAACAGGCTATATTTCAAATAAATTTATAGAAGTAGCTGAGTATTATCAAGATGATGGTGTAGGAGCAGCCTATAATAAAGGATTTATAGCATTAAATTGTGATAAAGTAGCAGATCAAGTATTAGATGAAAGTGAATTTATTAAATATTTTGAATGTACAATAGATGAATTATTAGAATTATATGAAAAAGGATTTATATTAGACGGAGGCAGTCAATTAGTAATAGAAAAAAGTAAAAAATATTTAAAAGAAAGAAGATAAATAATATGTTTAATGCTAAAGAGCAAAAAGATAAAATTGTCAAATTTATTAGAGATTATTATGAGAAAAATAATTTAGGGGGAGTAATATTAGGAATTAGTGGTGGCAAAGATTCAGGAGTAGTTGCTGGGTTATTTGCTGAAGCTTTAGGAAAAGAAAATATCATCGGAGTTACTCTTCCATGTCATTCTAAAGAAGAAGATAAGAATGATGCAAAACTAGTTAGTGATTATTATGGATTTAAATTATTAAATATAGATCTAACAGAAGTATATGATATTTTTAAAGAACAAATTAACTTATTAGGTAATTTTACAGAAGAACAATTATTAAATTCTGATATTAATGTGAAACCAAGACTTAGAATGCTTTCTCTATATTATCTTGCTCCTCTATATTCAGCCTTAACAGGAAAAAATTATATAGTTGCAGGTACAGGTAATAAATGTGAAATATTTGTAGGATATTTCACAAAAGGAGGAGACGGAGTATCAGACATTAATGTATTAGCTGATTTAACAGTAGATGAAGTAATTCAAATTGGAGAAGTATTAAATGTACCTAAAAAGGTATTGTATAAAACTCCAGATGATGGTTTAAGTGGTAAATCAGATGAAGAAAAACTAGGAGTAAAATATAGTGACATTGCCAAAGTAATAAATGGTGAAAAAGTAGATGAAAAAATAAAACAAAAAATATTAAATATGCATGAAAAGAGTCAACATAAGTTTAATATTCCAATATATTTAAAATAATTAATAAAGGGGGGAAGAATAAATATGAATAAAATAAAAAACATTTTTGGAGAAGGAACCATTTACAATAAGGAAGATCTAGGTAAAAAAATATACGCAACATCAGCAGCTTGTATGTCTGTATGGAGTGATATGTTGTCTTTTGCTAATAAATATCC
>AUXO015809510.1_pt1 | contig 18516 bp, 23 predicted proteins | sample 768731 | NCBI WGS metagenome assembly AUXO01 (sample SAMN02715735, study PRJNA202380) | gut metagenome | biome: sheep rumen | host: Ovis aries | place: New Zealand: Palmerston North
TGATTGCTGAGTTTACTAACCTGTAGTCTATGCGATATTTGCTCGATACCTGCATCATGCTCTACATGCTCAATAAGACTGGAGAGAATAGTAATGCTATAACCGAGCATCTTCCTCTTATATCGTCGGACGGGAAGTTTGATTTCTATTGTAATATTGAAACAGTCAAGCGACTTGGGCATGAGGTCAAGGACTTCCTAGTCCGTGCTTGGAGAGAAGCAATTTATGGTAACAATGACCTCGAGCCACTGCTCCAACCAGTCATTGCTACCAGATAAAAAGTTAAAACTTAGTTAAAATCAAGAAATCTCGGAATCGGGATGTCCTTTGTTTAAGGGGCTTCCGAAGCAGTTGAGTGCATACCAATGTATTCTGGTTGTCTGAGTTTGTCCTGATACCTACTATGTGACACGATGAAGAAGCACAGACGTTGGAAAGACTCTTATCATGTTGTATGCAAACGCCTGCATAAGGAGGTGGAACGCCGGAAAGAGGTTAAGGAATGGTTACGCAATACTCCTCTTTACGACCGTGGTTGGGATTTGCCAGTGGCTGCGCTGACACAGGCGCAACCTAAATATGATGACAAGGCACCAAACGATTTTCGTTTTTTGCAGAATACCAAAGAGTGCTCAGTGTTTTTCAATAGAATCAGAAAAGCTGGTATGTCTGGTGTCAAACGCTACAAGATAGACCTCTCAGACGTGGAACATATCGACTTTGCATCCACGATGATGTTGTCGGCAATTGGCGAGGAACTTCTCGACAAGGGCTGTGCGTTGAGTGGCAACTCCCCCAAACGGCGCGACTGTGAACGCTATCTTCGCGAAGCAGGCTTCTTCAATAAACTTTTTGACAAGAATGGCAGGCGCTTTCCAAGCGCCAACGGCAGCGAGTTCATCACCGTAGAGCGAGGACAGTATAAGTTGACAAGGCAACATTACCAAGCGTTCCGCAATCTTATCAAGCATATCCGCCTGCACCTGACGGGCAAATCCGACGGCAAGCGGATTTATAATACCATTATAAAGGAGATATGCGCCAACTCCATCGAATGGAGCGAAGCCGAGAAGTCACAGTGGACTATCGGTGCTAAATTTGAGGGAGACAAAGTGATCATCGTTATTCTTGACCTTGGAAAAGGCATTTTGGAGAAGCTTTATGTTGATTACTGGATACACATTAAAGACCTGCTTACCTTCAAGAGTGATGCCGAAGTGCTTTTTGGCGCTTTTGAGCAGAAATACGGCTCCTCTGCCCAAGAATCCAACCGTAACCAAGGGCTGCCCTGCGTAAAGGCCGCCTACGACGATGGACATATAAAAGACCTGAAAGTAGTGACCAATAACTCAATAATAGATTTTACGGCCAGCGAGCAAACCCTGTTTTCTCGCCACCGCGCCACCTTCAAGGGTACGCTTTACAGCTGGCGTATGGATGCAGCCTGCTTACAATAAATAGTTTATGGAATATAATATACACCGCGACTATTCCGAGGATACGGGTATTCGCCACAGTAAATACAGTGAGACATCGGGTGAGGACTTCTATCATGAGAAGCTTAACGAGAAATTCTATGAGTGCTACACCAAGGGAGATACCCTTTACTTGGTTCTTGACGGTGGCGACGACGGCTACACGCCCTCTTTTCTTGACGAGTCGATAGGCAACCTTGTCTATGATTTCACCCTTGAGGTAGTGAAGCGGTTACTCGTTGTTGTCTCCACCTGGGAGCCATATTGGCTTACCCTTTTGGAAACGAAGACCTATCCGAAGTGGGAGAATCGCCGTTTGAAAGGCGAGCGGGCCAAAATAACCAAGGCCCACGGCCCTTGGTACCGTCTAGTTAACGGCAAGGTAGAAAAACGAGTATGGATTACCGAAGTATCACCTGAATGACGACACTATCCCCCTCCGACTGGCTTACTATCTCAGGCCTTGCCCTCAGTGCTATGGCTATGGTGGTATCGGCCATGGTAGCCATTTGGATAGTCGATAAGCTTCAGCGCAGTCTAGAAAACCGCCAGCAGCTGAAAGAGCATTTTAGCAAAGAGGTTTTGGCAGTAAGGGAGCAATACCGTGACATAGTAAGGAATTTGACCGGTTCTACCCAGACTCCGAGACAGATACGCAGTAGCTTTAAGACCACAGGCATTTATGCCAACGATCTACTACAGATGCTGAACACCCAGTTTGGCACCCCTGTAAATATACTGCTTCCATTCCAGACCGAGTTGTTAGGCATTGCAACCGAATGCGAAGAGTATAACATCGCCAGTCGTCGCAACCGTAAGTTTAAGTATCGCAAGGCTACTATAACTGCTATATTGGAGTTTGAGAAGCATAATGACAAACTTTTCAACGAAGTATTAATGACTATCTATAATGAGAAGAATGGCTAAGTTATCATTATCTCACTGCCTTTATTTTGTTGGTGCTATTATCCTTTTTGTTTTGTCTGTATTTTGCATGGTTGCCTTCATCAGGGCAGTAAGTGCTAAGGAAGAGATAGTTGAAAAGCCCAAAAAGGCTTTGGCCGACTCTATGCAGGTGGAGCAGTTACGCATGGAGGTCAACGACCTTAGAATGAAGGTTGACTCATTGATAACCTTGACACAAAAGGTGCCTAAGGTGAAATACTGGTATTTGAAGCCCCGCAAGGATAGCTGTGTTATAGAGTTGAATGTGAATAAACGTGGGGAAAGTAATAGAGAAAAAGAATAAATTCGTGTTCGAAAAATAATAGCAATATATATGAAAACAGCACTTATTACTGGTATAACAGGTCAGGATGGCAGTTATCTGGCCGAGTTTCTGTTAGAAAAAGGATATGATGTGCATGGAACCATCAGGCGCTCGTCTGTGGACTTCAGGGAGCGAATAGCTCATTTGGAAGGTAAACCCCATTTTCATCTGCATTATGCAGATTTGGGTGACTCGATGAGTGTGCTGGGTGTGATAGGTAAGGTACACCCCGATGAGATATACAACCTGGCCGCCCAAAGCCATGTACAGGTAAGTTTTGACTCGCCAGAGTTTACTGCAGATGTGGACGCCGTTGGCGTATTACGTATCCTTGAGGCTGTGCGACAGTTGGGGATGACGAAAACTTGCCGTATTTATCAGGCATCGACATCGGAGCTTTATGGCAAAGTTGAGGAAGTTCCTCAAAATGAAAATACCCCTTTCCATCCATATTCTCCTTACGCTGTTGCTAAGCAATATGGTTTTTGGATTGTCAAGGAGTATCGTGAGGCATATAGTATGTATTGCTGTTCTGGTATCCTGTTTAACCACGAGTCCGAGCGTCGTGGTGAGACGTTTGTAACCCGTAAGATAACTCTTGCTGCAGCACGTATCTCTCAGGGCGTACAGGATTGTTTGTATCTTGGTAATATGGATTCACTTCGTGACTGGGGTTATGCCAAAGATTACGTGGAATGCATGTGGCTGATACTCCAGCAAGATAAGCCTGAAGACTTTGTTATTGCTACAGGCGTTCAGCATAGCGTTCGTGAGTTCACTGATCTCGCTTTCAAACACGCTGGTATTGAACTCGAATTTCAAGGTGAAGGCATCAACGAGGAAGGTATTGTAGTTAATGGCCCAGAAAACTTGATTGGTAAGACTGTTGTCGCTGTGAGCGAGGACTTCTATCGTCCTACCGATGTTGTTAATCTCTGGGGTGATCCAACTAAGGCAAAAGCCAAACTGAAGTGGAACCCAAACAAGACTAGCTTTGAGGAGTTGGTGAAGATAATGGTCGAGCATGATATTGCCAAGGTTGCCGCTGAAGGTGCAGCAGCAAAAGTGAGAACCAACTTAGCTGAATACTTGGAGAAAGGAATCGTAAAGTAATGGCACTCGATAAGAATTCTAAGATATATGTTGCAGGCCACAACGGCCTTGTGGGTTCTGCCATTTGGAACAACCTGCTTCAGCGAGGCTACACCAATCTTGTTGGGCGGAGCCACAAGGAAAGACGTTGTTGCACAGCTACCCTGTGTCGGTCATGTGTTCCTGTCTGATAGCTGCAAGTTCTATTTGGGCAAAGAAAAGTGGGATCTTGCAGAATGGTTATCATCATCAAAGAGAATTGATACTGTGCAATCGGAAAGAGGACATTATGCAAGTCCTGGTAACTCTAGAAAAAATAGATAAGAGAGATCTTTGGTGTCTAAGATAATACATTTTTAGATAGTTGACAAAATGGATCCGAAGATATATGATATATTCTGTATGACCGACAAGCGCGAGGAAGCTCTATGGAAAGATGCTATTATCGTGTTTGATACATCATCTATTGGCGATCTTTATTTTTTGAAAGAAGATGCTAAGGAAACGATGGTGGCAATATTTCAGCATCTTAGTGATAGGTGTTGGCTGCCTGCTCAGGTGATGTTTGAATATCAGAAGAATAGGGCTAAATTTATTACAAATCCTATTGAGGAGAAATATCAGAATCCTGATTTTACCTCAAATCGAATTTTGATGGAAATCGATAATTATCTTTCCAAGAATGTTCAAGCTCCTTATTATCATCCATATCTTGATAAGGACGCTGCAGATGAAATCACTGCTCGCAAAAAGGATATAGAAACTGCTTTCCTAAAAATAAAAGAAACAGTAAAAGATCAACATGACAAAAGGAAGGTAGAACTCCAACATGTAAAGGATGATGATATCTTATTCAACCAATTATCCCAAATGTCTATTGGTAAACCTTATGCTTTTAATGAGGTAATGTCAATAATCGAAGAGGGTGAGCTAAGGTACAGAAATCTCATCCCTCCTGGTTACATGGATGCGCCGAAAAAGGCTGGAACTCAAAAATATGGTGACCTGATAATTTGGAAGGAGATATTACAACAGGCTCAATCGGTTTCAAAACCAGTCATATATGTCTGCGATGATTTCAAAGAAATATATGTAGATGATAAAAAGAGTGGATGTCATACCCCTCGCCATGAAATGATTCGCGAGTTTATCGATGAAACAGGATATGATATTTGGATTTATCCGATGCTTGATTTTATCAAAGCAATGGAAAAGAGAATAATAGATCCTGATATGAAAGAAATCTTCAAGGGCTTGGATCAGGTGAAACATGCTCTAGACCTTAGAGCCTTGGAGAGGGGTCTAACCCAGGACGAAATGATTATTTGTTGCGGTAAATGTGGCAAATTGTTTAAAATAGGGGCAGATGATTTCAATCTTGATTTTGAGGATGATGGATGGACAGAACGCGATATGGGCACGGAGGTGGAATACACTTCTCACGAGTATATTATGTGTCCTGATTGCGATAATGAAATGGATATAGATCTCCATGTATATGAGTATCCTGCAGGTTCTGTTAATGATACAGAAATAGAAGTTAAAGATGGTTATGTTATTCGTCCTATGCGACTAGATGATAAGATAGAGATTCAAGAGCACGATTCTTGCGTCCGTTGTGGAGAATGGAAGGTTCTCAACAGTGACGGTTATTGTGAAGAATGCATGCGCGAATTTAAAGAGATGATAGCAAGAGAAGACTAATCAGTTTTATCCTGCGTGAATTCTTGATGAGCAAGGTGTCTTGTGACGAAATGAGCAATATGGATATTTAACTAAAACGAGGAACGAATTGAAAATGACTATGAGAATTAGAATGATAATAACTACGCTGTTGCTGATGGCAACAGTGGTGGTATCAGCCCAAGGGCTGAAAACAACTGTTGATGAAAACCGTAAGGAGGAGGTGCGCAAAACGCTGGCTTTGGATTACTCCATGCCCGACTACTCTACCAGTAAGGTAAATGAAAAGGTCATGGGCCAACGCCTGGCTGATATCCTGAACAAGTTTCAAGACATGACCCACTCGCAGACGATAAAGGGTACAATATCTGTCATTCAAGCTCAGCAGATTGACGGAATGATTTATTGTGTAATCAAGAAGGTTAAACTAAATAATGTATCGAAGCAAGGGAATCAGATTAGGATAACCTATGATACAGAGTTGGCTCAGAACCAAAAGACCTTAAAGAAAGCACAATTGGTATTTAGTTTCGTCGACGGTGTATCTGATGATATGGCGACCAACGATATTTTCACAAACGTTTGTCGGTATATAAAAAAATAGTTAGAATGAATATACTTGTTACCGGTGGAGCTGGATACATCGGCTCCCATACGTTGATTGAACTCTATAAGGCTGGTCATACGGCTGTTGTAGTGGATAATCTCAGCAATAGCAATCCAGAAGGATTGTGCCGCGTAGCGGATATTTTAGGGGTGAAAGAGATACCTTTCTATGAGGTTGATATTCGTGACTGTGAGGGATTAGATAAGGTGTTGACAAAGCACCATTGTGATGCCTGTATTCACTTTGCTGGCCTTAAGGCCGTAGGTGAGAGTGTGGAAAAACCATGGGAATATTACGAGAATAACATTGCTGGTACATTAACACTGGTTGATGTTATGCGCAAGCATAATTGCAAAAACATCATCTTCAGCTCATCAGCTACTGTCTATGGTGACCCAGCCGAGATACCCATTACAGAGAAATGTCCAAAGGGGCACTGCACTAATCCTTATGGTTGGACTAAGTCAATGCTGGAGCAAGTCTTAATGGATATTCAGAAAGCTGACCCCGAATGGAATGTGGTGCTTTTGCGTTACTTTAATCCAGTTGGCGCACACCCAAGCGGAAGAATAGGAGAGAATCCGGCCGGCATTCCTAACAACCTAATGCCTTATATTACCCAGGTTGCTGTTGGAAAGCGCAAGGAATTAGGTGTATTTGGTAATGATTATCCGACCCACGATGGTACCGGCGTCCGTGACTATATTCATGTATGCGATTTAGCTGCTGGTCATGTGGCTGCTCTAAAAGCCATTGAGCGTAAATGTGGCCTTGGAATCTACAATATGGGTACTGGTCACGGATATAGTGTGCTGGATATGGTCAATGCCTTTGTTAAAGTGAATGGCGTTGATGTTCCATATAGCATAAAGCCTCGACGTGCAGGTGATATCGCAACTTGCTATTGCAATCCCTCAAAGGCCAAAGTAGAACTTGGTTGGGATGCGAAGTATGGCATTGAAGAAATGGTTCGTGACAGTTGGAACTGGCAACGTCAGAACCCTAATGGCTATTTAGATAAATAAACTGCTGCAAAGCAGGCAATATAAAAAATCGATTTGGGCGGGGAGGAGATTACCTCTCTCATAAATAAAAGGTTCAATAATGGTAAACCTCCTCCCCCCTTTATAGATATGGAAAATAGAGAGAAAATTTTAGAGCAATTTCATTATTTCAATATTCAGGCTGACATAGATTCTGTCTATGGGAACTGGGTGGTATCCAAAAATGGTGATGTTGTTAATAGCGTTTATCCATATGCTATACTCTCCATTCATGTAAAAGAAATAGATTGGTTGAAAAAAATGAAATCAAAAGTTTGGTTTAAATCAGAATGTGAAAACGCTTTGAGCAAAGCTTTGCTTAGAGCTAACGAAATACTTGAATAATATAATGCAAAATATACAATGAAAACTGTAGCTTTAATACCAATTAAATTGGGTAGTAAACGTGTTCCACAAAAGAATATCAAACCTTTTTTTGATGGTACACCTTTGATGTCATTTATCCAGAAGACTTGTTTGGAATCTGAGTTGATAGATGAAGTGTATATCTATTGCTCTGATGAGGCCGTTAAGCCCTATGTATTGCCCGGAGTTAAATTTCTAAAAAGACCTCTGGAATTGGATGGCGATGACAAAAATGCAAACGATATTATACGTGCGTTTATTAAGAAGGTTGATGCAGACATTTATGTCAACGCTCATACAACATCACCTTTTGCTGAAGTCGCAACTATTAACAAATGTGTGGAAAAGGTGGCTTCTGGCGAATATGATAGTGCCTTCTGTGCTGAAAATATCAAGGCTTTTATGTGGAAAGACGGGAAGCCAATTAATTTTGATCCCGACCATTTCCCCAGGACACAGGATTTACCAGATGTGTTCGCAGAGACCTCTATTGCATATGTTTTCACTAAAGAGTCTTTTTTGAAACACAACAGAAGACTTGGCTCAAAGCCGTTTATTTGTGAGGTGGACAAGATTGAAGCAATGGATATAGATTATCCAGAGGATTTTGCCATTTGCGATGCTATTTACAGAATAAGAAAAGAATCAAGATAATAAAGAGTTTAAGATGGGAGCGAAAGTTCATATCGTAGATTGCACCATCCGGGATGGTGGCTATCTTTTTGATAAAAATTCTGACCCTGTATTTGTAAAAGGTATATTACAGGGCTTAGTAGATGCGGGAATAGACTATATGGAGACAGGTTTCCTGCAGAGTAAAGTCAATGGCGAAACCATTGTTTATCACAACTCTAAGGATGTGATAAAGTATTTGCCTAAAGATCCGAAGCATTCAACTTATCTTGGCTTCTGTGATAACAGTCGTTATTGTGCAGAAGACCTTGATGAATGCGACGGCAAGTCTTTCAAATGGCTTCGCATTTCCTTTGCCAAGCACGAAATTGAGGATTCATTGAAGTTCTGCAAGGCGGCACAGAACAAAGGCTATCATGTGCAGTTCAACCCTATGGATAGTATTAGCTATACTATGGAGGAACGAGCAGCTTTGATTGAGAAGGTTAACAAGGTGAAGCCCGCTGTATTCTCTATTGTAGATACGTTTGGTGCTATGTATATGACTGACCTTGAAACTATTTTCCGTCAGTTTGATAGCCTGCTTGACAAAGATATTATGGTGGGTCTGCACTCTCATGACAATCTTGGTCTTTCTTGTGCGTTAGCTGAGAGAATGGTACAGTTAGCTGAAGAGACAGGACGTGAAATATGTATTGACGGTTCGCTTTTTGGTATGGGCCGTGGTGCAGGTAATGCAAGAACTGAGTTGTTGGCAGACTACTTGAACAAGCATTGTGGTACCAACTACAATGTGCAAGTTTTGCTTGAGACTATTGATAAGTATATTGTTCCAGTCCTTGATCGCATTCATTGGGGATACGACCTCCCGATGTTCATATGTGGCACCAAGCATTCGCATGTGGACAATGTGAATCACTTGAAGAAAACAACAGATAGTACAATTACTGATGTCTTTAATGTGATTGAGATGCTCACACCTCAGCAGCGTACAAGATATGGTGCCGGTTATTCAAAAACCGATTTCTCACAATTGGATGAGAAGTATAAAGAATACAAGAATAAAAACAATTAATAATGAATTGCGCAGATTACTTAGTTGATTTTTTAATCAAGCATGGCGTTACTGATGTATTTGGCTTTGCCGGTGGATACATTGTGCCCTTCCAGGATGCCCTTTATAAACGTCCTGAAATAAAGGTTCATGTTTGCTATAATGAACAGGGATGTTCATTTGCCGCAAATGGCTATGCTCGCACCAGTGGGAAACTGGGCGTATATTTTACTACTTCCGGCCCTGGAGCGGTTAACGCTTTTGGTGGCTTAGCAGATGCATGGTTCGACAGTATTCCTATCATGGGTATCTGTGGAAATGTGCCAACAAACGAAAAAAAAGGATATTCTGGCATTCGTCAAAATGGTTTCCAAGAGATGGATATAGTCTCTATGACCAGACACATTACCAAATTGTCGGTTACTCCGATGAGTGCTACTGGTTTTACAGATATTGTTACACGTGCCTATAATATGGCGATGCTAGGAAGAAAAGGTGGCGTTATCATTGATTTCCCTTATAACATTCAAAAGGCGGGGGTAGAGTTATGAACTATAAAGACTTTAAGAAACCCGTTCTGTTAGTGGGTGGTGGTGTTCGTACAGCCGGTGCAGCTGAAATGGTGGTTGAGTTTGCTGTTAAAACTCATATACCAGTTCTGACAACAATGAATGCCGTTGATATTGCGCAAGGTGATCTTCGTATAGGAATGATTGGAACTTATGGTAATCGTTGGTCCAATATGATTCTTGAAAATTGCGACCTTGTTATTTCCGTAGGCGCTCGTTTGGGATTGCGACAGATTGGACATAAGAGAGAGTGGTTTGCTCCCAAGGCTAAGCTTGTGCGTGTAGATGTTGATCAGGCAGAATTGAGCCGCAATGTCAAGGATGACGAGGAAAAGCACCTGATGGATGCAAAAGCATTCATGACAACATTATTAGTTGCTGACTTCCCTGATTGTTCAGAATGGAAGGAAAGATGCTTGGCAGTTAAAAATATGCTTGCCAAATATGATAACACAGAGGGTAATGATGCTGTTGAGGCAATAGGCGAATTGTTGCCCGAGAACCCAGTTTGCTGCATTGATATTGGACAGCACCAGTGCTGGGTGGCCCAATCTCTTGCTCTTAAAGGTCATGAGGGTCGTATTATGATTGGCGGCAGCTATGGCTCCATGGGTTGCGGCTTGCCATATGCTATTGGTGCATCTATTTCAAGAAATAATGGGAAGGTATATTGCATTACTGGTGACGGTGGCTTGCAAATGAACATCCAGGAGCTGGAAACCGTAAAACGCGAGAATCTCCCTATTAAGATTATTATTATTAATAACCATGTACTTGGTAAAATCAGCGAGATTCAGCATGGATCATATAATGACCGTTATGCTCAGACAACTGCTGAAAGTGGTTATTCTGTGCCTGACTTCCAAAAGGTAGCAGAAGCATACGGTATTAAGGCTGTCACCATTCCTTCTTACCATGAGTTAAAAGACCATAAGGATTGGCTTGATGATAATGATCCTTGCCTCATTAATATGTCGCTTGATCCGGATACGCTCCTAATTCCTAAAATCAAGTGGGAAACTGGTAAGATTATGCCTTTGCTTGATGAAGATTTGAATAAGAAAGTATTGTCTTTACTCAATTAACGCATTATGATTAAATTTCTTGTTATGGATGTTGACGGCACCTTAACGGATGGAAAGATCTATATGGGTGTTGATGGAGAATGTTTAAAGGCGTTCGATATCAAGGATGGTTATGCTTTACACACTTTACTAAAAGAGAACGGAATCATTCCCGTCATTATCACGGCAAGAAAGAGCCCGATGGTGGAACACCGTTGCAAAGAATTAGGTGTGAAAGAGATTCATCAGGGGATGATGAATAAACTTGATTGTTTAAAGAGCATCGTTGAGAAATATTCATCAGAAGAAGCCCCTTATAGCTTTTCGAATGTAGCCTATATAGGTGATGACCTGCTTGATTTACAGTGCATGAATCCTATTAAAAATGCAGGAGGTATAGCTGGTTGCCCTGCGGATGCAGTAAAATCTGTTAAGCTGGCTTGTGATTATGTGTCTTCTTTAAGAGCAGGCGAAGGAGCAGTGCGTGATTTTGTAGAGTTCATTATTTCTCAGAATGAAAAAAAAACTATTGGAGACAGCCTTAAGGAAAGAATTAATAAGGCAATTGATTATATATCCAAGCTTGATTTTCAGAATCTAAAGCGAGGTAAATACGAAGTTTCTCCAACATTTTTCTATACTGTTCAAGAATACGTTGCTTTTGGAGAGGAAGAATCCAAGTATGAATCACATAGAAAATTTATTGATATTCAGTGGGTATACGAAGGAATCGAACGACTGTTTGTGTCTGATATTTACAATATGTTTCCTTCGGACAGTTATGATGAAGAAAAAGATATCATCCACTACTATACGTCGAACAATTTAACAAGCATGATTCTCTTTCCAGGAAGTTGTGTAATATTGTTCCCTAAAGATGCACATAAGCCAGAAAGGTATCTTAACAGGACATGTGTTGTAAAAAAAGTAGTAGGCAAGCTAATGATTATTTAAATGATTAAAAGAAAGTGAATAACAACTCTACCAATAATAAGCGTATAGCAAAGAATACGCTGTTTCTCTATTTGAGAATGATTTTCTTGATGGCCGTATCTCTCTACACATCAAGAGTCGTTCTGGATAAATTGGGAGTAGAAGACTTTGGTATTTATAATGTTGTTGCTGGTTTCGTTCTTATGTTGGGCTTCTTCAGTTCTTCATTATCAAATGTCACCCAACGATTCTTAAATATTGAGTTAGGAAAGAACAATATTAAAAGAGCCCGGGAAATATTTAATCAACATTTGATTCTTTATGTAATAATTATCCTTATTGTTCTCATAATAGCAGAGACGGCAGGTCTATACTTCGTAAAGAATAAACTTGTTATACCTGCGGAACGGTTAGATGCTGCATTATGGACATATCAGTTTGCACTCATCTCCTTAACGGCAACATTATTAGGTATTGTATATAACTCCGCCATTATAGCCCATGAGGATATGAAAATATATTCATTTGTGGGTATAGTTGAGGGTGTGGCAAGACTGGGGATAGCTTTTCTATTAGGAATGGTAGGTGATGACAGACTAATCGTTTATGCTTTTCTTCTGATGACCGTTGTTGCATCTGCACAGTTTTTTTATGCTGTGTATTGTCACAGAAAGTATGAGGAGTGTAGATTACAATGGTATTGGAATCGAAATACTGTAAATCAAACGACATCCTTTGTCGGGTGGAACTTTGTGGGGACAATTATTTATATGCTGAAAGACCAAGGACTGAATATCTTACTCAATCTGTTTTGTGGCCCTGTTGTTAATGCTGCCCGTGCTGTTTCATATCAAGTGAACAGCGCTATATCCAGCTTTAATTCCAATTTTGTCACTTCAGTACAGCCGCAGATAGTTAAGTCATATGCTTCTGGAGAGTGGGATTATATGTTCTCGTTATTTTACAAGAGCACAAAATATTCTCTTTATCTGATGTGGTTTCTCTGCCTGCCCGTGATTCTTTACATGGATGAGCTGTTGGGCCTTTGGCTAAAGGAGGTACCTGCAGATACTGCTGTTTTTACTTTTTGGATACTTGTGGACTCGATATTGGCAACAATGACAAATGCACCATGGATTATAACGATGGCTAAGGGCGATTTAAAGAAATATGTATTATATAGTAACAGCATATTAATACTCATCTTCCCGTTGTCATATTTGGCTTTGTATTATGGTATGGCTCCAGTTAGCGTGTTTATGATTGTTGTAGCTATACGCATACTACAGATAACCTCCATTTTGATAGTAGTCGACTCTCAATTCCATTATGGAATACCTAATTTTATAAAACAGGCAATTTATCCATTCGCGAAAGTATTAGTTGGCACGATTCCTCTGTCGATTGTCTGTGTCAAACTGTTTGGTGACTCTCTAATAATGATGTTCCTTTCTATACTTTCCGTATGCACCATTACGGGCGTGACAATATGGCTTTTAGGATTGACAGAGAATGAAAAGAACATGGCAAAGGAATTTGTACTAAATAAGTTTTTTAAATGAAGATGAAGAAATTCTTGTCAAAAGTGGTGAGAAAAGGCAAGATGTTTTATGCGCTGAAGATTGAACGCCCATTCTGCCTAAACTTTTTTAATCCGTTGGCTACCGTATATTTTAACATAAGGCTCTTGCCATTTAGCAAGGCATGGAGGTTACCCCTCTTTGTGTACGGTTGGCCTAGAGTGCTTTCTCTGTATGGCAAGGCAGAGATAATGGGGGGGGTAAAACCGGACTGGTAAAACTAAATCGTAAGTATCATGAGGCAGGTGCCCCCAACAATATGGGTAGTCCAGAAGAGTTTAATATTTGGGGAACCATCGTTTTCAAAGGTAAATGTCAAATAGGGACGGGAGGAAAAATAATTGTGGGGTTGAACGGCAAGCTCGTTTTTGGTAACGATTGTAATATAATGAGCGCGTGTAACATTTGTGCTTATAAATCAGTGTCTATTGGTGATAATTTACTTGTCGCTCATGCGGCACAAATCTTTGACACCGGTTTTCATTTCGTTGCTGACATGAATGCGTCAAGAGTGAAAGCCATAGGTACTCCTGTTGTTATTGGTAATGATTGCTGGATATGCAATTCAGTCACAATAATGGGTGGTACATATTTACCTAATAAAACGATTGTGGCAAGTCATAGTTTGGTGAACAAGAATTTCTCAGACATCCCGAACCGAAGTATGATAGCGGGTATACCTGCGAAATTGGTTAAATCAGGTATAGTTAAGATTGATGATATTAATGTGTTGCAAGAAATAGATGAGTATTTTAATACACATCCGAATTCGACGGAGTATATTTTAACAAGAAATTTGTATTAGGAAATAATTGATGATTTATGAATCAAATAATTAAGAAAGTCTCAAGACCCTTTTGCAGATTAATGCGAGGAGCAGTGGATGACTTTAATAGTTTTTGCTGCGATTTGGCTGCGTTATTCAGCAAGAATATTATAAAAGCATCTGCCATTAAGGGGAAATATGAAGGAAAACGCTGTTTTGTTATTTGTAATGGTCCAAGTCTGAGGCCAGAGGATCTTACAAAAATATATGAAAATGACGATGTGTCAGTTGCCATGAATATGATAGGAAGGGTTTATGGTGACACGCCCTGGCGCCCTAATGTACTTGTTCATACGGACGCAAGTGTTTTTTTTCCAAAGAATAGGGAGATTGCCCTACACACTGAAGCAGAATATAAGGTATATAAGAGGAAAAATTTCTGGAAGTCATGGAAATCCAAAGGAAATAAGATATATGAGCGTCTGATTAATACTAGGGATCTTTTAGACAATCCTTGTTTTACAACGGATTCTTCCAAGTTTCAATATTCTATCGGTACAACAACATATGAGGCCATAGAGTGGGCTGTGCACTTAGGTTGTAAAGAGATATACCTTTTGGGATGCGATATGTCTTATTCTTACAACATGATGAAGGATGGCACAATCGTAAGGAACGACTCTGGAAAGGATTATTTTTATAACTCACCCAACGAAATGCCAGATAAGATAAATATTGTTCCCACATGGGAGATGAATACCGCTTATGAGGCAGCTGAGAAATTCTCGAGAGAGCTTGGTTTTCGTATTTACAATGCCACACGTGGTGGGAAGTTGGAAGTATTTGAACGTGTAGATTTTGATTCTCTTTTTTAAATGTATAAAATTAATAAATATACGCCTTCCCAGATAGCGATGCTCGAGCCAATCTGGAAAGAACTGGAAAAAGGTCAGGATATGACCTATTTTCAGACCTACGATTGGTATGCAATGTTGTCGAAGATATGGGATGTAAGTGAGCCATGGATGGAGACTGTCATATTGTCGGTTACCGAAGATGAGACCCCTGTTTTGATAGCTCCGTTCATTATCGTTAAGCGGACTTACCATTTGGTAAATAAGAAAGGAGTTTATTTCTGGGGTAGAAACGGCTGGAGCGATTATTTGAATTTGGTTTATAACCGTTTTGATAGTATTGCGGCAGGTGCGGCGATTGATTATGTCAAAAAAGAATATGGGATAAAGCGTTTTGTTTTTGAGCAGGTAAGAGAGAGTACTGCATTCTATTCTTATGTTTCTGAGAATACAATGTACACCCTTGTTGGGTTGACAAATTGTGTTGCGCTTCGTTTGCCCTCTTTAGTAGATGATTACAAGAAGATACTGAGCAAACATGCCCGCCAAAATATACGTACCGCAAATAATAGAGCCTTAAAAGACGGGATAAATTTTCGCTTCTGCTATGATGATGAAGGTGTAGACAAGGAACTTTGTCGTACAATGAGACAGAAAAGAGTTGTGGCAAAGAGAAAGGCCGTCTATGGTGAAATGAATTTCGTGCATAAACTTAGTTTTAGAATAAAAGAGAAACTGTTTTTCCATTATCCGGAATATCTGCCTTTTTATGCTGATGAAAACAGCAAGATGTTGACTGTATATGATGGCGAGACACTCTGCGGATTTTTTAATTATGGCATTGACAAGCACCATAAAACCATAGTGCTGATGGCGGTAGGAACCAATGAGAGCTATGCAAAGTATTCTCCAGGAATACTTGCCCTCTACTCTTTTATATGCTCAAAGATAGAGGAAAAAGATATTGAATGTTTGGATTTTACCCGAGGCGATGAACCTTATAAGTTTGCGCTGGGGGGGGGTAATTTCATAATACAAAATTTTATTTTGAGTAGAGAATGATTATGGCTTTATATTCCTGACGGCTTTAGTGGATTCTCTACAACATGATGTTTAACTGGGAATTTTACAATGCTGTCCGTAATATGAATGAAATAATTGTTTTTGGTGATGATTTTCATAATACGTATGGAGTCATAAGAAGTTTGGGCGAGGCTGGAACGCATCCATATTTTATAGATGTTAATACCAGAGGCAATAGTTTCGTTGAGAAAAGCAAGTATATAAAAAAGAGCTGGCGTGTTGATAATACAAGCCAAGGAATAAGAGTATTACTTGAAAACTTCAGTAAATTTAAATCGAAGCCTGTTGTTATATGCACATCAGATAAGACTATTCATGAGATAGATATACATTATGACGAGTTGAAACAATGGTTCTTTCTTCCTCATGCCAATGCAAAACAGGGTGAGATTAGTCGTCTGATGCAAAAAGACTTAATGAGGAAATACGCAAAAGATGTTGGGTTTGATCTTACTAACAGCATTACCGTTGACTTGCGAGAATTCGACATAAAAGACTTAAGTAATATAAATTATCCTTGCCTGGTAAAACCTACGACAAGTTTGGAAGGTTCTAAAAGCGACATATCAGTATGTTATAATATAAATGAACTGAAGAAGTCTTTAAGGGAAGTTTCTAAAAATGCGAGCGAGGTAGAAATCCAAGATTACATTAGAAAAGACGTTGAGCTTCTTTTAATGGGGTGTGTTCTACGTAGTGGAGAGGTGATAATGCCGTTGTACCTTCTAAAATTGAAAGAAGACCCAAAGCTTGAAGGCAGTACTGCATGGGCTTTATGCCAAAAGACATACCCGGGATTTGATATTCAAAAGGTTCGTGAATTTGTAAAAAGAATAGGCTATTATGGTATTTTTAGCCTTGAGTTTCTTGTGAAAGGTGATAAGCATTATTTCCTAGAAATTAATCTTCGGAATGATGGTAACGGATACGCCCCTACGTATGGAGGAGTAAATATTCCCTATATTTGGGCCCTAGATGCAATAGGGGGCGATGTCTCAGAATATAAACGCATAATTGAAGATGATTTTTATGCTCAAGTAGAATTAACGGACTATGGATATCTCAAGAGTAAACCCTACACTATTTTGAATTGGCTTATTGATGCTTTCAAAACAGATTGTTTTTATGTTGCAAATAAACAAGACCCAAAACCTTGGGAAGAACTTTTGCGTCGAGAAAGATTCTTTGTGAGGCCGTTTCATAGATTGTTATATAAATTTTTGGTAAAATAATATGCAAAAAATTGAGTGTTTTAAGATAAGGTTACTTGAAGGTGAATTGGATGATGCATGGGATATAGGATCTATGAAACCAATTCGAGAGATTCCTTGCGGCGGGCTTTCCGTTGACGATAATCCTGTCACTATAGTTGCAGATCCTTTCCTATTCGTTCATAATGATAGCTTGTATTTGTTTTATGAGGAAAAGAAGTATAGAGAACCAGGAGTTCTTAAAATGATAAGGACTAACGATTTGAGCTCATGGTCTAATCCCTGCATTGTACTTAAGGAACCCTTCCACTTGTCTTACCCATATGTATTTGAGGATGAAGGTGTGATATATATGATGCCCGAAACTTGTGCGGCTGGAGAGGTAAGATTATATAAAGCGGATAATAATGATTTAAGTTTATTTTCACTTGACTCCATATTGCTAAAGCATGGTGCATGTGATGCATCTATCAACATAGATTTTTCAGACTCTTCGGTTTATAAACATAGCGATGGACAATATTATCTGATGACAACGCTTTGTAAAAACGGAGTTAACGAATTGAACCTTTATGTTTCAGATTGCTTAAAAGGGCCGTACAGAGAGCATCCGATGTCGCCAGTCGTTATAAGTCAGAAGTATGGAAGAAATGCGGGCAGTTTATTAAAGCGTGACGGAAAGCTATATCGAGTTGCTCAGGACTGTGTTAAACGCTATGGCGATAATATTCATCTGTTTGAGATTACCAACCTTTCAGATGAGAATTATGCTGAAGCATTGATTAAAGAAAACTTGCTTGATACAAAGCTGGATTTTTATTCTGAAGGTGGCCATCAACTAAATATTGCTGAGTTTAAAGGCAAGACCATTGTGGCTTCGGACGCTAAAGAGTATCATTCGTTTTTTCTCAATAGAGTTGTAGGTAAAATTAAAGAATTAATATGATTCCTAAGATAATTCATTATTGTTGGTTTGGTCGTAATCCTTTGCCTGAGATGGCTCAGAAATGCATCGCTTCTTGGAAAAAATTTCTTCCAGACTATGAGATAAAGGAGTGGAATGAGGATAACTTCGATGTGAATATGATACCGTATACCAGAGAGGCGTATCGATTAAAGAAATATGCCTTTGTAAGCGACTATGCGAGATTCTGGGTACTCTATAATTATGGTGGGTTGTATTTTGATACGGACGTTGAGGTTATTAAACCCCTGAATGATATTATAGAAAAG
>AUXO017275018.1_pt1 | contig 18511 bp, 12 predicted proteins | sample 768731 | NCBI WGS metagenome assembly AUXO01 (sample SAMN02715735, study PRJNA202380) | gut metagenome | biome: sheep rumen | host: Ovis aries | place: New Zealand: Palmerston North
TCTCAAGTGTTTATTCCTATTCAGGCGTTCTATGATGATTTTTCGTCATCAATATATATTCAATTCCTTCAGGATATTGGTGATGTAAACATTACGGTTACAAATAATGATACTGGATCTAGTGCCGACTTTGAAGTGGATTCGAGTTTAGGGGCAACTGTTCTACCTATTTATGGTGGCTGCGGTTTATACCATATCACATTTGTCTTATCAGAGGGAGGAGGTTATCAAGGAGAACTCGAGATCTTTTAGAACTCATAAATAGGCATTCTCTCATTATAATTCATCTTTTGTAGATGAATCCGCTTATAATTATCATTGGTAAGATAGATTTGGTCAAATACTCTTTGGCAGCACATAACTAATAAATATCATTGGGACTGACGGAGTGGCTCATTACCAGTCGAGAGTCAGATTTCCCGATTTGGTATGATAAAGATTTTTCATTTAGAATTAATAATAAAGGTGCTATTCCTGAAGATAAAAGATTCCATAGATTCTTAGTAAATCCCGATGGAGTGCCTGTACTAATAGGCAATTTGCAAAACGTCAAGATTCAAGAACTATTAAGGCAGTTCTTTGAGATGGGTCATAACAATCTTCCTTTGTAAGCATTTCCAATGATTCTATGAGTCTCGGAGGGGATTGTATTATAAGTTTAAGCATACACTTATGAAAAAAATCTTTTTGTTATTCCCACTGATGATGACTTGTTTCATATCTTACTCTCAAGAGATGACTATGTTGGAGGCAATTACTGTGGCAAGATATTCTTCTGTGCAGGCGCTGGAAGCTAAGCAGTCCTTTATTTCAACATATTGGGCATGGAAGGCCTATCAAGCCAGCCGCCTTCCGTCATTATACCTTTATGGTAATATAGGGAACTTCAACAGATCTCTGTCGCTCCTCCAAAGTCCCGGTGATGGTAGTTTACATTATGTGAGTTCATACAACATGCAGAACGGGATTGGTATTCAGGCACGACAGAACATTACTTTTACCGGAGGAACTCTTTCTATCTACACGGACATTAATCGTATCGATCAGTTTGGGGGTAATGCCGCAGTTACTTGGTACACCCAGCCCATAACGATATCTTATGAACAACCACTATTTGCCTATAACAAATTCAAATGGGATAAACTCATTGAGCCTAAAGAATATGAAAAAGGTCGCCGAAAGTATTTGGAATCGATGGAGCAAGTATCATTGAATGTTGTTAGGGCTTGGTTTAATCTCCTTAAAGCTATGCAGAATGAAGAAACAGCTCATCTGAATTTTGATAACACTTTAAGTATGAGGGATGTTGCAGCGCAACGTCTGGCGTTGGGCACAATAACTCGTGACGATTATCTTCAGTTAGAGCTACGCGCGCTTAACGACAGTATTGCAATCAATGAGTGCGCAATCTTAGTGCGCGAAACTATGATGGAATTGAATTCTCTTTTGGGATATGATGAGTCTACAGAGATTATTCCTATTCTGGAAGATGATTTGCCGGAAACAATTGTGGATTATGATCTTGTACTTGAAAAAGTTTATGCAAATTCTTCTTTCTTGCTGGACAATGATATAAAGCTACTTAAAGCTCGGTCTGAAGTAGCTAAGGCCAATGCTCAAAGGGGAGTTACAATGAGTTTTAATGCGAGATTCGGACTTTCAAAGTCGGGGCCATCTTTTCTCGAAACTTATAAACGACCTCTTGACCAGGAGGTCTTTGGGTTGAGTTTTAGTCTCCCTATCTTCGATTGGGGGCAAGCTCGTGGTCGAATAGAGAAGGCAAAGGCAGCTGAAGAAGTTTCCAAAGCTCAGGTGGAACAAGACGAGAATGCTTTTCGTAGAAAGGTCTTTACTGCAGTAGGTCAGTTCAATAACCAACGCCGACAATGTGCTGTATCTCGTCGTGCATCTACTATCGCGACGGAACGTTATAGTTTAGTGATGGATAAGTTTCGTGAAGGAAGTGCAACTGTTATAGAACTTAATACCGCTCGTGCCGAAAGTGATACGGCAAATGTACAGTATATCACTGACCTTGGTAAGTATTGGATATATTACTACAATCTTAGGCTATTTTCGTTATTCGATGTCTTCACTGGAGAAGACATCTTGATCAATGAGGATGAATTAACAACTAATTAAATATCAATTACAATGAAAAAGAATGTGTTATGCGTCGCGTTGTTTGCAACTCTTATCCTTGCTTTGTTTGTGACATTCAATTCAACGAACAATGTTTCGAGAATATCACGCCTTCTTATGGACTCAGATGTGGAAGCCTTGGCGTATTCAAATGAGAATCCAGGAGGGCTTCATGAGCGTCACACACAGGCGGTTTGGTGTAATAGCACCTTCTGGAATGGTTGGAGAATAGCAGAAGGTTGTTGTTATGGTTGGGAAACTTGTAACGTTATTAAATGTGGTGTACATGGTAGTTTCACATGTGATGGGAACCATTGGGTTTCGTATTAAGGTTACTCTTTTAATAGTACTCGCATCTGGACTTTTGGTGGGATGTTTTAACAATCTTTCTCATGATGAAAATATCCCTATAATTGAGTTAAAGGCTAATAGCATCACCAATGAAGTTTCCAATTTGTCCTCCTACGTCTCTGAACTAGAGGTAATACCTCTCGTTAAAGACACAACTGCTTTTAGAGGTGTTACAAAGTTGCTTATTTCAGACAGATATATTGTCTTGTCAGGAGGGGTTGTCTTTTCCGTCTCACTTGATGGTGAAGATTTGATTAAGATAGGAGATGTTGGACGCGGGCCCGGAGAGTATTTGTCTGTCAAGGATATCGCAATAAGTCCCGATGGAAAAGAACTGTGGTTTCTTGAATTATATAATTCGGTATTAAGGTATAATGCTGTAAATGGTGTATTTATAGGGAAAGTAGACATTCCTAAAAACGTTGGTTATGTCAAGGGAATAATACCTGTGAGTGCTACAGAGTTTGCATTATATATCCCTAATCCAACGTCTGGGTATTGTTTGGAGTTTTATGGCATTGATGGCAGGAATATAGGGCACACAATGCATTATACACAGTATAACTTTGACATGGGCTTCTCTATTCCTACAACGGTCAGTGAAGGAACAACTTATGTAGTTTCTCCAGAATCCAAGATGCCAACGGTTGTTTACCATAACGGCAAACCGGAGAAACAGTTTGTATTTGACTTCGGAAGTAAGAACGCTCCGAATAAGTATTATTCATTAAATCAAGATAATCCGTGGAACGGCCTAAGTACATTATTTGAATTAGATTATTTTAAAAACGTTTCATCCGTGTTTTTCATTAATGATGAGATGTATTTTAGGGCCTTCGGTAAAGATTCCGCTTCATGGAACTACTATATAAATAAAGATAGAACTCGCGGAATTCGCTGGCAATCCATAGGCATTATGGCCCCCCCCATATGTTCTATTGCTTCAGCTGATGGATATATCTATTTTCCTTATGAAGATTATGGCTATCTAAGCATTGATGAAGAAAAAGATGCACTAAAAAAATTAGTGATTGAGAGATATGGCTTACCTAATCGCCCAGGGGCGACATTCATTATTAAAGTTAAATTTGATGTCTCATAAATACATCATAGTATCATGGATAATCTCTGCCATTTCAGTGCTCTGTGTGGTTATCCAAAAGAATAACATTGATAAGATAACTAAAGTTTTAGAGCATAACAATGATGTGAGACAGACACTTGAGCAATACGTAGTTAACTCTTTTCTAGAGGGGATTACGATTGGCGAACAGAATGCCGTAGAGATTTGCAATGCATATATGACGGACTCTACATTGGTAATGTATCTGCCTTCGAGTATATGTCGCGCCTGTTTCTCTTCATTAGTGTTATCGCTTCAGGACAACGATTTCCCGTTTAACAAAATTTCTGTTTTAAGTGAACTTTGTGATATCGGAGTCCAGTCAGAGTGCCTGGCCCGAGGAATAAAGAATATCGTCATAAATGCCCCTGTTTTTGATGTCGATAATATTATTCTTACAATGAGAGGCCGGAATGGTGTAGTATCAATGCGTTACAATTTAGGAGACGAATATATTCTTTCTATGTTCCTTTCAACTGCTGCATTCAAATTCTATGAAGCGAATTAAGATAGTTATAGTATTAATCCTATTAGCGTTATTCGGCTGTACTGGAAGAACAAACAGTGGACGGATTGTTATTAATTTGGACAAGCCGTCATTAAAAAATATTAATCTGAATGAGTATTGTGAGAGGATAGAAATTATATCCCTTGACGACACTAATGGTGTTTGTCCCGAATCAAAGTTTCGTGTTTTTGACAAGGGATTCTTCATTCAAAAAGATTCAACTTGTCTTGATTATTTTGATAATACAGGGTGTTTTCAACAAGGATATAAATTTGACAGAATTATTGATTTCTCTGTATACAATAATAAAAAATTGTACATTTTAACATCTGACAGGATTGAAGTATACGATTTAAATAACATGTCACATGAGTGCGACTTGCCACTTCAGGATACGTCTTTCACCTATTGTAAAGTTGCTGGCAGAGATGATAATTATGTTGTTGTCATTGCTATACGTGATGGAATTGAGTATTCTGGACATTATGATATCAAAAACCAGGCCTGTTATTTGGCTGAAGGGACTATTAAAGGAAATAATAATTCTCTGAGAAAAGTACTAGGCAATAGCGGTTTTTTTTATTCAGACAATGATTTGTATTTTTTTTACTCGCATACAGGTACAATATATCGGATGGCAGATTTCTTTTATCTAAGTTACTTGTGGTCTTTTGAACATAAGTCCCCTATAGAAATAAAAATAAGCAATGTACAAAAGACGTCAGATAAACTGTTTATGCAAATAGAGACTGACTCTGTTGATTACTGTTTAATAATGTCATTGGATGAGAATGGAACTCCCCACATAACAGAGATCTACTTGAATTCTAATACGCCTTTTTTTCCTTTGGGGGTGTTTTACAACTCAACAAATTACTACTTGTGTGAATCTAAAGATATTTTCAAGTATGTAAGCGTGGATCTTTTTGATGACGGCGAGAATCAATCAGTCGATATTGTACAATCCATTTCACGTTATTCAATAATTAAGTACTGTCTCAAATGAAGTCGGGATATCTAATATACATCATTACAATTGTCATAGTTTCTTGTGGGACAAACACTGACAGGGATAGTGACACTGCCGAACGTCTCCAGCAACAGGCAGATAACAACGTAGTAGAGGTAATCACTCTTGAAAAGACGGTCTTTCCCCGCCAACTTCTCTCCAATGGTAAATTGGCCGCGACGGCGCGTGCCAGCCTGTCCTTCTACAGCCCCGGTCCCCTTGCCTCTATTCCTGTCAAGAATGGCCAGTGCGTGACAAAGGGAACGGTTCTGGCCAAGGTAAATCGTCCGGATTTGGAGCTAGCCCTTGAATCAGCACATTTGTCGCTGAAAAAGGCCGAGATGGACATGCTCGATTATTTGGTGGGACAAGGCTACCCAGCCCGCGACACAACAACAGTTCCGCCCGAGATCATGGCCGTAGCACGGATGAAGTCTGGCTATTCGGTGGCCCAGAACAACCTTTCCAAAGCTCGAATGGACATGGACGGAACGGTGCTGAGAGCCCCCTTCTCTGGGCGGGTGGCCGACATCTTCCTGCGACAGTACGACCAATCTGGAACGAAGACTTTCTGCACCCTAGTGGATGATAGTTCTTTTGACGTAGCTTTTACGGTAATGGAGTCCGAGTACAATTTCCTTTCCAAAGGGCTGTCGGTGAAGGTGATCCCTTATGCCGATGCAAGTTGTATCTGCTCCGGAAACATCACGGACATTAACCCGCTGGTTGATAAGAATGGTCAGATTCTCGTGCGAGCCAGTGTAAAAGGTGGCGGAAAACTATTGGACGGAATGAACGTGAAAGTGACAGTGGAACGCATGATTCCGGATGTTCTTGTGGTGCCTCGAAGCGCCGTCGTTATCCGTGACAACCTAGATGTCCTTTTTACATATACCGATGACGGCAAGGCGCACTGGACTTATGTGACCATTATCACCTCCAACGGAGATAGCCACGTTGTTACGGCCAACACCTCCCGCGGTGCGGTTCTCTCTGAGGGGGATCGAGTCATCATAAGCGGCAATCTAAACCTAGCAGATGGTTCCTCCGTAGTCCTCGCAAAATGATGTTAAAGCATATCATAGACAGACCGATAGCTGTCACCATGGGGCTGATCGCTCTGGTGATACTGGGCCTTGTGTCCTTGAAACTTCTCTCGGTATCACTCATCCCAGATGTCGACATTCCATATATTACCGTACAGGTGAGCGATGCGTCTCTCTCAGCCCGTGAATTAGATGAGAGCGTGGTGACCCCCCTCCGTGAACAGCTCATTCAGGTGGGTGGGCTCCAAGACATCGTGTGCGAATCCCGGGACGGCTCTGGAACTCTTCGGCTGAGCTTTAATCATGGTGCGGATATCGATTACCTTTTCATCGAGGTGAACGAAAAGATAGACCGTGCAATGGCTTCGCTTCCAAATATAAACCGCCCCCGTGTGCTCAAGGCTGATTCAAGCGACATCCCAGCCTTTTTCATTAACGTAAGCGTGCGTGACGGGAGTAGCCTTACGCAGTTGAGTATTTTTTGCAAGGATGTGATTTCTAAGCGCCTGGAGCAATTACCGGAAGTGGCGATGGTAGACCAGAGCGGAGCGCAGGGTGAGGAAATTCTCATCGTGCCAGATGAAGGGAAACTCTCCCAGGCCGGCCTTTCTTATTCTGCATTTGAAGCTGCGGTATCATCGGCCAACATACATCTTGGTTCTCTTTCAATCCGCGACGGTGAATACCGCTACAATGTAAAGTTTGACGCTAGGGTCGGCACCGTAGAGGAACTGGCTTCGATTTGGCTCAAATGCAATGGCCGCTTGTTTCAGATAAAAGATTTAGCCAATATTTCCTTGGCTCCCGCCAAATGTACAGGGCTTGTACGTTCGGACGGGAAAGAAGCTGTAAGCCTTGCCGTCATCAAGCAGCGGGATGCCCGTATGAGCAAACTCAAGAACGCTGTAAACACCCTCCTCGAAAACTTCAGTGATGACTACCCCCAGCTTTCATTCACGGTGACACGTGACCAAACCGAACTGCTGGAATACTCCATCCACAATCTTATCCGGAGCATCATTCTAGGTGTGATTCTCTCCTGCCTTGTCATCTTTCTTTTCATGCAGGATTTCCGATCTCCGGCGCTGGCATCCTTAACAATTCCATCGGCCCTGATGCTGTCAATGCTGGTCTTTTATATCTGCGGCTTGTCCTTGAACATCATCTCCCTGTCTGGCCTTCTGGTGGGTGTGGGGATGATGGTGGACAATACCATCATCCTCATCGACAATATCACAGGGCGCTGGCAGCGAGGAGAACCGCTCCGGGAAGCCGTGCTAGGAGGAACGCGCGATGTTGCAGCCCCCATGCTTTCGTCTGTCCTCACTACCTGTGCGGTCTTTGTCCCCCTGGTCTTTGTAAGTGGAATGGCCGGTGCACTCTTCCGTGACGAGGCCATTGCCGTCTCCGTAGTGCTCGGCACATCTTACTTAGTGACCATCACGGTGATTCCTGTCTTCTATTGGTGGTGGTACAATGAACAACCAGCATTTAAAGCCCACCCTTTATTGAAGAAACTCTCTTTTGACGAAACGCTCTGCCGCTGGGATCATCGTCGGATGAAATGGTGGCTGCGTCATCGCACCCTTGCTTGGGGAATTGTCGGCCTTGCGGCAATGGGGATGGTGGTCTGTTTTTCCTTCATGCCCAAGGAGCGTCTGCCCCGGATGACGCAGACGGAGAATATCCTGCATTTGGATTGGGGCGATAGACTTTCCGTTGAAGAAAACGCACAGCGATGCATAATCCTGGAAGAAATGATCAAGCCTTATGTTCTGCAGACCACGGCCCTTATAGGTATCCAGCAATTCGTACTGGAGCACAGCGCTGAGCAGGGAATCTCGGAACTACAACTCTATTTCCGCTGCCCGAATATGTCCGCGCTGGATAATGCCAGGTCAGCACTGGAATCCTATCTTTCAGAAAACGCGGCCGGAGCATCATGGCGCTTCGAGACGTCGGGCAACCTTTTTGACATGGTTTTTGCCGATACGGAAGCTCCGCTTGTGGCCCGCCTCCGCCCAATACGCAGATCAGGAATTAGCCTAGGGACGTTGCGTAGAACGCTTGAGTCGCTTCAGGAAGCTCTCCCTGGGATTTCCATCCCTCCAGTTAGCACGAAGGCCAACGTTCTTTTCGTGGCCGATGGGGAGAAAATGGCCCTGTACGGGGTTTCTTATGATGCACTAACAAGCGTTCTCCGTAATTCGCTCAATCAGAACCGCCTCTTTACAATTGTGCAGGGAACTAGGACGCTCCCGGTAATTATAGGTAGTGATAGGGAAAATCTTTCTGCACTACTTTCGAAATCATTTGTCGAAAAGGACGGGGACAGGATTCCAGTAGCGGATTTGATGCTTCAGAGCTATGTCGAAGACCTCAAGGCCATCGTTTCCGGCGCCGAAGGCAATTATTATCCGGTCCCACTCCAGGTTTTATGGCAGGATGTGCCAGGAACAATGGATACGGTGGACAAGGCTGTCCGTGATGTCGGAGAATTCGAGGTGAGTTTCAGCGGTTCTTGGTTTTCCAACCGCCGTATGACCGAAGAGATGCTCCTGGTTCTTGCTGTGGCTCTGGCGCTTTTATACTTGATTCTTGCCGCCCAGTTTGAGTCCCTTCTACAGCCAATTCTCATCCTGTTGGAGATAGTTATCGACATTTTCTGTGCCCTAGTCGTACTCTGGTTCCTTGGGGAAAGCATTAATCTTATGTCCCTTATCGGCCTTGTGGTCATTACTGGCATCGTTATCAATGACTCTATCCTAAAAATTGACACCATCAACAAGTTGCGCAGGGGCGGAATGCCACTGAGGGAAGCCGTTCTCACCGCTTCTTCGCGGAGAATGAAAGCTATCATCATGACTTCGCTCACCACCATCCTTGCTGTCTCGCCCTTCCTCATGCGCGGTTCCATAGGGGCCGACCTCCAGTATCCTATGTCCCTTGTCATCATTGCTGGCATGACCGTGGGTACACTGGTTAGCCTTTTCATTGTCCCTGCACTCTATTATAGCATATATGCCCGAAAAGAGCGTTCATAGAGGCATTCCTCCACTGACGGCCGTGTTGGTGATGGCCGCGCTTTCGCTTGTCGGTCTGGCTTCACTGCCGAGGCTAAATATCCAGTACGTCCCAACGGCCCCAGGCCGCGAGATATCCGTGAGTTACTCGTATCCAGATGCCTCTGCAGAGATTGTTGAGGCCGAGGTTACATCCATCCTCGAAGGCGCTTTGTCTTCCTTAATAGGTATAACGGATATTGCTTCCACTTCTCGGAAAGGTTCCGGGAGCGTGAATGTAAGTTTTCGCAAGGGGAAAGATATGGATGCTGCACGCTTTGAGGTGGCATCGGCGATAAGGAACATTTACCCGTCGTTACCCTTCGGCGTGTCCTACCCTTCTGTGTTGCTTTCCTCGGGGGGAGGTGTAAATACATCGATTTCATACATCATCAAGGGGCCTATGCCTTCGCAGGAGATTGAAAAGTATGCACGGGAACGCATCCTTCCACAATTGTCTGCGATTGCCGATGTGGATGGTGTCACGCTAAGTGGTGCAACTCCCTTCCATTGGGTAATTACATTTGATGCGGAAAGGGTGGCTACGGCCGGCATAACATCCGAAGACATTGCATCGGCCTTTCACAGCGCATACGCCAACCATGTCCTAGGCATGGTGGAAACAGGGGAAGGCACACTGGCTGTTAGGCTTAGCGTGGATGCTGCCGATGATTTCGGGGCCATCCCTGTGAAGAAGATAGGTGATCAGGTCTATTTTTTAAGGGACCTCGCATCATGGCAGTATAAGGAGTCACCACCTACCTCCTATTTCCGCGTGAACGGACTCAACACCATCACCATTGCTGTGACTACGACTGGGACCTCAAACCTTCTTTCAGCCGTATCCTCGGTGAAGAAAGAAATGGCAAGGTTGCAGACCGCGTTCCCGGAGACACTTACCGCCAGTGTATCCTATGACGCTTCCGATTATGTCCGAGGAGAACTCCGGAAGATATTTTTACGAACTGCGCTCTGTATCCTGACTCTACTGGTATTAGTCTTTTTCGTCAGTCACTCTTGGCGCTATCTGTTCATTATATCGGCTACCCTTGCGGTTAATATCCTCACTGCACTGGCAATTTATGCTTTTGCAGGGCTTCAGATTCATATATATACGCTGGCAGGAATAACGGTTTCGCTGGGAATGGTAATAGACTCGTCCATTGTGATGGTCGATCATTTTGGCTATTTCAAGAATCGTCGTATCTTCCCCGCACTTGTCTCGGCGACGGCGACCACGGTGGCGGCCCTTATTACCCTTCTTCTCCTTCCGGAGAACGAAAGGGCAAATTTGACGGATTTCATATGGGCCATCGTTATCAATCTTGCACTGTCTCTGATTGTGGCATACCTGTTTATTCCCTCTTTAATGTCTTTCTTTTCGATTAAGTCATCATCGGCGTTTGTTCCATGTCAACGGAAAAGGCGATGGGTGAAGCGAAATCTTATCTATAAAAAGTATATCTTATGGGGGGTGGAGCACAGGTGGGTGTTAATCCTTTTATTTGTCTTGTCTTTTGGAGTTCCCATTTGTCTTATCCCTTATACCCGGGACAACTATAGGACGGCAACTAAGATTCTATCTTCTTCTTTCGGCCACTTCTATGAGGCAATGGGCCGTTCTAATTTCTACAGGAAGCCAGAACGCAAACAGCTATATATCAACGCGGGAATGCCCGAGGGGTGTACAGTAGCGCAGCTCAATGAGGTGGTGAAAGCCATGGAAAATTACCTGGCCGGTTTCGATGAGATTGATAGTTTTATCACTCAGATATACGCTTACGATAATGCTCGCATCGTTGTCGTGTTCAAACCTCAATTTGAGCGGACGACTTTTCCCCTGCAACTAAAGTCGCTGGTCACAGCCAGGGCAATCAACTTTGGCGGAGCTAACTGGTCCGTTTACGGAATAGACCAGAACTCCTTCGATAACAACATTGTCTCGCCCCACAAAGGATGCCATATCATCCTTAGGGGATATAATTATCAGCAGTTACTAAGCTATGCCGAGCATTTAGTGGATTATCTTTCTTCGAATCGGAGGGTGTCAGAGCCGGAGATTTGGAGTTCTTATTGGGGGCGACCATCCATGGAGTTTAACCTAAAATACAATTTCGATGAGATGACTGCTGCCGGCATCAATCCATACCGCTATTACAGCGAACTCTCCTCCAAATTATATGACCATTCTTTGGGCAGCATATTCAAAGATGGAGAAGTGTCGGAGGTCGTTCTACGGTCATCAGATATTGACAGCTACGACCTCTGGCATGTGCTTAATGTTCCTATTCCTGTCGACTCCATTAAAATGACTCTGTCTTCCGTAGGAAATATCGTCAATAAACGTAGTGGAATAGAAATCAATAAGTCCAACCAATCCTATCAATTGGACGTTTGCTTCGACTTTATTGGAGGTTACCAACTGCAGAAACGGCTGATTGATGCCGCCGTAGTGTACATGAATAGTGAAGTGTTGCCTCTTGGCTTCAAAGCTGATAATATGCAACGCGGCTGGTACGATACCCACAAGGAGCGCTATGCCTGGATAATCTTCCTGATTGTAGCAATCATCTTTTTCTTACTTTCTATGAGCATGGAGTCTCTCAGACTGCCGCTTGCTATCATTACCATGATTCCTATCTCATTCATCGGGTTGTTTTTGGTCTTTGGTCTTTCCTATTTCCCTTTTGATCAAGGAGGCTTCGCTGCGTTTGTGATGCTTAGTGGTATCGTCGTGAATTCCGGCATATATTTACTAACCACTTACCAGCGGTTGGGCGGGGCATCAGGAAAGAGCCTTTCTAACCAGATTCGCCTATATGTCAAAGCTTTTAATTACAAGGTTGTGCCAATTATTCTCACTATTTCATCCTCCGTTTTGGGTATTATTCCGTTTTTAACAGATGGCCCTGAAGAAGTCTTTTGGTTCGACTTTGCCATTGGCTCTATAGGAGGTTTGTTGTTTTCCATAATTGCACTCATTTTTTACCTTCCAGTGTTTGTTGTTTGTAAACAAAAGGGCGCCGAAGATATTAATGGAAAACTACTACAGAAACATTAATTGTTTAAAATAGTGAAAGTTCATTTACATCCTGATTTGGAATGAGAGGTTGAGGAGTTATGATGTGCTATCCGAAGTCCATTCTCACCAGTTCATACACCTTCACGATGTTACTTGCGTGAGAATATACATGCTTTCGTTCATAATCAGTGGTTTGCGGCCATGTAATTACGAACTCATTTCAAATCTCGGTCGTCAAAGAACTGATGTATTATATTAAAGTTTAATTTGTTTACAAGCTCGGATGCGGCTTATAACGCATCACTACTAATTAGCGGATACTAATGACATACATTATGTATAATAGGACACACAAATATAAACAACCATTAGGGTTGTTTGGGTACTTGCTATCTTTTAGGGGGGCTACGACGAAGTTCATATTCTTCATCACCGCAATACTTCTAGTGAATTCTAGTTGTTCTAATGATTATGGAGATTTAGGGGATAAGGTTTTAAGTAGATATCAGCATGAAAATGACTCTCTAAAAAAACGAGCGGCTCTATTCTTACTGGACAATATGCGCTATCATGCATACCCCTATAGTTCTTCAATTATAAAGGGGAAAGAATGGTACAAATTTTTACGAGAAGTGCCCTATGAAAGGTTACATACAGTGAGAGATTCTTTATCTGTACTGTTTAATCCATATGAGAAAGCACAGTATAAACTGGATATTTGTGAATTAGACTCGTCATATATTTGTGACAATATAGACCTCGCATATAAAGTATGGCAAGAACAGCCATGGGGGAAGAATGTCGATTTCGAGATGTTCTGCGAATACATTTTGCCATATAGAATTGGTGATGAGATTCCTGAAAGATGGAGAAAGCACTATTATGAAAAATATAATCCCTTGTTAAATGAGTTTATAAATTCAGGAGAATACGATGTTGAAGATCCCGTTGAAGCCGTAAAGTTCCTTCTCGCGAAAGTGCCTCTTATAAACGACCCACGCTATACAACGTTTTCATTTATGAATTTCCCACACATCGGGCCACATTATGTTCAATATATGTCTGGGACATGTAGAGAATTCTCAGATTATTTGATATATATATGCAGGTCATTAGGAATCCCTTGCGCATTCAATGAGACCGTGAATATGCACAGAAGTAATCAAGGCCATCAGTGGGTCAGTTTTTGGAATAAAAATGGAGAAGAATTCATCATAAGTAATTATCCCCCTGAAATAGTTCCCAACAGGCAAGACTATACACTTGGTTCGAGTAAATGCAAGGTGTTTCGTCAAACATTTAGCTTAAATGAAAGATTATATGATAAAGGGAAACGTAATCGTTTTGCCCTAAGGCCACGGTTTCGTTATCCGACTTACCGAGATATGACCGCTACATATACCAACACCTATATATCTGACTTAACAATTCCCAGTTCAAAACTTAAAGGGCCTATTAGTTGGAATGAGCCTATATATTTGTGTTCTTCTTCGAGGACCACTTGGATTCCTGAAGACTACTCTTTTAAAAGTTTGAGAGGCGTTCATTTTTCTAATCTTCAAACTGGGGAAGTTATGTGTTTGTGTATAGATTCATCTGGCGAAATGTGCGCGATTTCAAATCCTTTTGAAATTGATGTTGATACGCATAGAATAAAGTATTTGTCTCCATCCGATTCGCTACAAAGTGTCACACTTTTATCAAAGTATATAAGCACTGTTGAAGAAACGACTTTTCGGGACAGAATGGTCGGTGGCCTTTTCGAGGGCTCTAATAATCGTTTTTTTCAAAATGCAGACACCTTACACATCATCGGCCAAAGGCCCGAAAGAAGGCTTTCTATAGTTAAAGTTGACAAAGTGCCACTAAAAACCTATAGGTTCCTTAGATATAAAGGTCCTGATGGTGGTTATTGCAATGTCTCAGAAATTACTTTCTTTGATGAAAATCGAAAAATACTTTATCCCCAAACCGTATTTGGAACATTGACAAGCGAGCCTGGTCACGATTATTCCAAAGTATTTGATGGCAATACTTTAACATCTTTTGTAGACTCCGCCCCTAGCGGAGGTTGGAGCGGGATTGAGTTAAAGCAGGATGCATATATTGGGTATATCAGCTACACTCCCCGTAATCGCGACAATTTCATCAACACAGGGGAACATTATGAATTGTTGTATTTTGATTATAGATGGAAGTCTTTAGGGAGAAAAGTAGCTTATAGTGATTCACTGGTATATGATAATGTCCCGAAGGATTGTATTCTGCTATTAAAGAATCATTCTAATGGCATTCAAGAGCGTATTTTCACCTATAAAGGGGGGCGGCAGATATGGAAATAAGAGGAATCGCCATTTTGGCTATTTTAGTTTCTTGTTGTCACATTTCACAACAAGAGGATATGGTCAGCGGTTATTGTGGGGACTTGCCATTATTCACAATCCCGCCAGATTTAATTATTACAACTCATTCGAACAATTTGAGCAGTGTATTACTAAACGATAGTTCCCAGTTTAGTTTTTCCGCATCAATTGAAATTAAAGGGAATCGTTACGGTTTAATAGGACGAACAAAAATCATCCAACCTAAAGCCGTTTATGCCAATGCTGGAGAATCAAGAATTATATGGCAATGTGGAGAATATGAAGTTACTCTTTCATTTATCGCCCCTTCAAAGAATTATGGTTGCTATCCTGTAAATTATTTATTGAGTCAGGTTAAGGATCGTAATGGAGATAAATGCATGTCTTCGTTAATGATTGAAATTGATCCAGGTGCCCTCTTATCTGACTGCATCCATTATGGCTTCTTGCCCACTAATGACAAATATTCGTCTTTATTCTTCTTAGCGTATTCGAGCAAGGACCTAGTACAATTATGGGGAAAAATAGTTCTGCCGTATTGGAAAAAAAATTATTCCGATAGTGTTCTTGATTTAGTCAATAGTAAAGACATTCTTTCTCCAGCGTCAGGGAGTGTCGGCCTAAGATTGATGAAAGCAAAATTGAATCTTTCAAAGACTAAACATGGTGAACTTATCTGTGTCACATATCCTTATGTTAATCGCATGACACAAATGAGTAACTTAATTGATACACTAGCTCTTTATGGGGAGAAAGAATTACTTGAGGGAATCATGAACCCGTTATTATTTTATTCTGAATCGGAACTCTGGAATGCCCCATATTGTCCCCCAGATATTGGTGCATATCCCATGATTATGCATCGCATTTCCGATGATGAAGATTATGTTTGGGTAACAAATAAAGCAATAGAAACAATATTGATTATTGATTCTCTAGCACATAATAGGAATTATTCTCGTAAACATAAAGTGATTTTAAACAAATGGAGAGAGTTTGTAGAATAATCCGATTCATATTCTATTCTGGGGTGCTAATAGTACTATTCGCATTAATCATCCGCATATTCGTATTTGATTGTTTTACAATAAAAGGAGATTCAATGCTCCCAACTTATTATTCTGGGGACAGAATTTGGGTTAATAAACTACTAATGGGAGCGAGGCTTTATTTAAGCTACGATTTTGAATCACCTGAACTAAAATCTTTCAGAATGCCCGGATTATCAAAACTAAATGTAGGAGATGTTGCCGTATTTAATGCACCGTATGGCAGAGACAGAGAGTGTATTGAGTTTCGTATAAATTATGTTTATGCTAAGCGATGCTTGGGGAGGCCTGGCGATACTATTGGGATTAAAGATGGGTTCAATTATAATACTAGTATTGACCATCATATTGGTTCATTACCTTATCAATTACAATTGAGAGACAGTCCCGACTCATTAATCCCCGATTACGTCCTCGGCGCATACCCGTATTCATATGGTTTTAACTGGACGATTAAAGAGTTGGGGCCACTCATTGTCCCTTATAGTGGGATGGAAATACAACTTGATATGTACTCGACAGTTCTATATGCTCATTGTATTGAGTATGAGACTGGATATAAACCCATGTTGAATGCTGGAAGGTGGTATTTGGGAGGAAAAGATATTGTTGATTACACTTTCAAATATAATTATTATTATTTTATAGGCGACAATATTTTTGATTCTAAGGATAGTAGATATTTCGGCTTTGTCCCAGAAGATTATATCATTGGTAAAGTTATCAGGTAATAGTTCATTTATTAGTTTTCCTTCATAAATGACTCGTAAGAATGTAAAGAAGAAAGAGAAAGACTTTATTGAACAATAATACAATATCTAGGTAACGAAATACGAACTAAATGTCGAAACAGTATAAAATGTCAAGTTGGATGCGGCATTTCATATTGAACTGAATTAAACGACAATCCCTCATGTATTTGCGAAGAATAATATGCTTTATGAAGAATAAAACAAAGCTATTATTGCCATTGCATTTTGCTTCGTAGCAGAATTGGGAGTTGGGGGCATACAAAGGGAATCTTAAAGGATCGTTGGCGTTTCAACATCAGAGTCCTTCTGCCTGATAGGATAATTCAACGCTGTTAACAATAAGCTACATTTTTCAGGTTTTGATTATCACCAAATACATCCTTCCATAATTCTATGCACACTTTGATACGACTGCTCTATCACAAAAAAAACAATTGCATTCCTATTGATGCAATAATTGTTATATCTCTATCATTATGGCTTTTGGTAGAGGCAGGAATTGGAATATTACAGATTTTGGGAATACAAGAGTCTAACAATCCTTTTTTTATTATAACGGGACATTTCATAAACCCTGGTCCTTATGGTGGATTCATTGCTACGTTAGTTGCTATTTGCAGTTCATTCTTTTTGTCAAATAAAAGCACTACTAGCAAATGGATGACTGCGACTAAATACCTCGCAGGTTTTGCTGCTACTGTTGGTATTATTATCCTTCCGTCGTCTATGAGTAGAGCATCATGGTTCGGTTTATTTGCGGCGTTGTCACTCTTTTGTTATAAAAGACTAGACCTTATCAAATCATATTGTCTCCGTTATCGGTGGATAATCCCATTTGTTATCATTCTGGCTATGGCACTAGGGGCAGGTGGCTTTCTTCTTAAGAGGGATTCCGCACTAGGACGACTACATATTTGGCATATAGAATGTAGAATTATCTCAAAACACCCTATCACAGGAATCGGGAGAGGAAAATTCGCTTATGAGTATGGAATGGAACAGGCCCGATTCTTTCGCGAGAAAGAACGCTCTAAGACAACAATTAGAATTGCTGGATGTCCCGAATATGCGTTTAATGAATATTTAAAAGCCGGCGTTGAATTTGGGGTAATCGGTCTAATCTTATCTATTATTATCACTATAACATGCTGTGTGATATTAACAAAGAAAGAGCACCCTCTTGGCTACGGTTGCGTCGTTTTAGCTGTTTTTGCTTTTTTTTCATATCCAATGGAATTTTGGCCCTTCCAATTCCTCGCTATTGTTATGGTTACTGGTGCTTTCGGGATACTATTACATAAGTACAATTGGGCCCAATTCCCTATTATTTGTGCCCTTTTCATCTGTATAACAGTCAATAATGGAATAGACCGAGAGAAGGATTCTTTTCGAACCCTATATCAACAAGGGCATGTGTTATTCCTCAACGGTTATTACAAAGAGGCTCTGCCAATTCTGGAACAAGGATCTAAGATATCCTCTGACCCTATGTTTCATAATATCATGGGCCAATGTTACGTTTTTCTTGGTAATACCGCTGAGGCAGAACAAGAATTTATGCTTGCCCATTATATGGTTCCATGCCGTTTATACCCTCTTGTATTGCTACAAGAGTTGTACATATCTCAAGCAGATACGATGAACGCAAAAAAGATAGAATCAATAATAAAAGAAACACCTATAAATCCTCGAAATGAAAATATGAAAAAGCTTCTAAGACGTGCAGAGGAAAACATGTTATCCATTGACTCAAAAAGCGAATAATTGCTTAACTGGTTCAACCTTTGTTTTCCATTAGCAGTGATGCGTTAAAAGCCGCAACCGAGCTTGTAAGCAAGTTAAACTGTAATATATTAATCAGTCCTTTGACAACCGCGATTTTAAATGAGTTCGTACTTTTGTGGCTGCAAACGGAGGCAATATGCATCTATGTATAAAGCCCAATACAAGAAGCTTAATGATTTGTGTGCTGCATACCTGTCCCCAATCAAGAAAGACCGAAAGGAGGTTCTCTATGATGAGGCAATGCGTCAGTTAGATATTATCATCAATGATAAGGATTCGCAAGATAGATTCATGTCATT
>AUXO016340404.1_pt1 | contig 18510 bp, 13 predicted proteins | sample 768731 | NCBI WGS metagenome assembly AUXO01 (sample SAMN02715735, study PRJNA202380) | gut metagenome | biome: sheep rumen | host: Ovis aries | place: New Zealand: Palmerston North
AACAACGTATAAAGTAATGGATTACAGAAAATCGAAAGCACCAACAAACACCGTAACGCGTAACATCATGGACCTCTGTGAGGGAACAAACAACATTTACGAAAGCGTGGCAATCATTTCAAAACGAGCTAACCAAATTTCGGCAGAAATAAAGCAAGACCTCAGCCGAAAACTAAATGAGTTCGCTTCATATAATGAAAGTCTCGACGAAGTGTTTGAAAACAGAGAGCAAATTGAAATCTCTCGCTATTATGAAAAACTTCCAAAAGCAACTCTTATGGCTACGGAAGAATTTCTGGAAGGAAAAATTTATTGGAGAGATCCTGCAAACGACTAAGGAGATGTTACAGAGAAAACAAACACTTTATCTGTTATTTGCAGTTATAATGTGCATTATCTGTTGTAGTATGCCTATAATGGAAATGGTGCCGACAACGATGGCAATGCCGGAAAAAGTATTCAACTTAATGACCTTAAAAAATGATGGCACAACCTCTTACGTAACAATGCCGTTATTTTTCATTATGGTCATTATTGCAGCATTATGCGGAACGACAATCTTCTTGTATAAGAACCGTCGTCAACAAATACTGCTATGCAGAATAGTTCTTGGCTTTATCGCAGCTTGGTATATTGCTTATGGCATATATGGAACAATGATTCTTCCCGACAACTCAACGATACGCATATCATTAGCAATGTGTTTCCCCTTTTGCTCTGCGGTCTTTGTTGTTTTGGCAATAAAAGGAATCAAGCATGATGAGCAACTAATAAAATCGGCTGATAGAATAAGATAAATCTAACAACTTATATAAATTATACACAAAATGTCACAAACAAAAGAAAAACTATTCTCGGAATTTCAAGCGCCGACCACTCAAGAATGGCTCGACAAGATTGAAGTTGACTTGAAAGGAGCTGACTTCCAAAAGAGATTAGTATGGAGAACTAATGAAGGATTTGATGTACAACCTTTCTATAGACGTGAGGATGTACTTAAATTGAAAACACCAGACTCTTTGCCAGGTGAGTATCCGTTTGTAAGAGGTAATCACAAGGATACTAACGCATGGTATATCCGTCAGGACATTAAAGTAGAAGATGTCAAAGCAGCTAATGCAAAGGCTCTTGATGTACTTAACAAAGGTATTGACTCTTTAGGATTCATAATCTCTAAAGATTTGGTTAACGCCGACAACATCGCTACCCTATTAAAGGATATTCGTTGCGACATTGTTGAAGTCAACTTCAAAACATGCTACGGCAAAGCTGTTGAATTAGCACAAATACTTGTTGATTATTTCACAAAACAAGGCTTTGACAAAGAAAAAGTAGTAGGTTCAGTTGATTTCGACCCATTACAGAAGATGGTAATGAAAGGCAAAGACGTATCTCATTTATTTGCTTCACTACCTAAACTGACAGAAACTCTGAAGGAATATCCTAAATTCCGTTGTGTTACTGTCAATTCAGAAGCACTTAATAACGCTGGTGCTTACATCGTGCAAGAGTTGGGCTATGCCCTCGCTTGGGGTAATGAATACCTACAAAAGATGACAGATGCTGGTGTCGATATAGATACTGCAGCTAAGAATATCAAGTTTAACATGGGCGTTTCGGAAAACTATTTCATGGAACTTGCTAAATTCCGTGCTGCAAGAATGTTATGGGCACAAATCGTAAAACAATATGAGCCAAAGTGTGATTGTGCTTGCAAGATGATTGTTAACGCAACAACTTCAACATACAACCAAACAATTTTCGATAGCTATGTAAACCTTTTACGTAGTCAAACTGAAGCTATGAGTGCTGCTTTAGGTGGTGTACACTCTATGGTTGTAGTTCCTTTCGATGCTACTTATGAAGTACCGACAGACTTTTCTGAGCGTATTGCTCGCAACCAACAACTACTGTTGAAGGAAGAATGTCATTTCGGAGAAGTGGTTGACCCAGGAGCTGGTTCATATTATGTAGAACATTTAACTGACAGTTTAGCTAAAGAGGCATGGAAAATCTTCCTAAAAGTAGAGGAAGAAGGTGGTTTTGACGCTGCTATTCAAGCAGGTACTATCCAAGACGACATCAATGCTACAAACTCTAAACGTCATGGAGATGCAGCAAAACGTAAAGAATTCATCTTGGGAACAAACCAATTCCCTAACTTTACTGAAGTGTCAGAAGGAAAGAAAGCTATAGACATGACTTGTGGATGCGGCAACAAAGGATGCGAAACAGCACCTTTCAAGGCAATAGAGGCAAGTCGTCTTGCTGCTGATTTTGAAAATCTAAGAATCCAAACAGAACAAGGCAAGACTCCTACTGCATTCATGCTGACTATTGGAAACCTTGCGATGCGTCAAGCAAGAGCACAGTTCTCATGCAACTTCCTTGCATGTGCAGGTTACAAGGTAATTGACAATCTCGGTTTCAAAACTGTAGAAGAAGGTGTTGATGCTGCTTTGAAAGCAAATGCAGATATAGTAGTAATTTGCTCAAGCGATGATGAATATGCAGAATATGCAATACCTGCATACAAATATCTTAACGGAAGAGCTATGTTTGTAGTTGCTGGTGCACCTGCATGCATGGACGAGTTGAAAGCAGAAGGCATAGAAAACTTCATACATGTGAAGTGTAATGTTCTCGAGACTCTAAAGGAATACAATCAAAAGTTAGGTGTATAACAATATTGTCTGACTGAATTTATAAAACTAAAATAATGTTCAACATATATTAATAATACCTATTATTATATATATAGTTCTCACTTAATCTATATTTTTTAAGTCATGAGAAAGAATTTTAAGAATATAAACATATACGAAGGAATAAAAGCCGTTAATGGTACACAATGGCTTGAAACAAATAACATTACACCTCATTGGAAGACTCCAGAACACATTGAAGTTCGCCCTGTATATACCAAAGAAGACCTCGAAGGTATGGAGCATTTGGATTATGCAGCTGGTATTCCTCCATTCTTAAGAGGCCCATATTCAATGATGTATCCCTTCCGTCCTTGGACTATTCGTCAGTATGCAGGTTTCTCTACTGCAGAGGAGTCGAATGCATTCTACAGACGTAATCTTGCCAGCGGTCAGAAAGGTCTATCTGTAGCATTTGACCTACCAACACATAGAGGTTACGACCCAGATAACGCACGTGTAGTTGGCGATGTTGGTAAAGCTGGAGTATCTATCTGCTCGCTTGAGAACATGAAAGTGTTATTTGCAGGAATACCACTCAACAAAATGTCAGTATCAATGACTATGAATGGCGGTGTACTTCCTGTATTAGCTTTCTACATTAATGCTGGTTTGGAGCAAGGTGCAAAACTCGAAGAAATGGCTGGTACCATTCAGAATGATATCTTAAAAGAATTTATGGTGCGTAATACTTATATTTATCCACCAGCATTCTCAATGAAAATCATTGCTGATATATTTGAATATACATCACAATTCATGCCAAAATTCAACTCTATATCTATTTCTGGTTATCACATGCAAGAAGCTGGAGCAACAGCAGATATTGAGTTAGCATATACATTGGCTGATGGTATGGACTACCTTCGCACTGGTGTTGACGCTGGTATTCCTGTTGATAAATTTGCACCACGCCTTTCTTTCTTCTGGGCAATTGGCATGAACCACTTCATGGAGATTGCAAAGATGCGTGCAGGTCGTCTGCTTTGGGCTAAAATTGTAAAGAGTTTCGGTGCACAAGATCCTAAATCTCTCGCTCTTCGCACACACTCTCAGACCTCAGGATGGTCACTTACAGAACAAGACCCATTCAACAATGTAGGACGTACATGTATTGAAGCTATGGCTGCTGTGCTTGGTCATACTCAATCACTTCACACGAATGCACTTGACGAGGCTATTGCTTTGCCTACTGATTTCTCTGCTCGTATTGCTCGTAACACACAGATTTACATTCAAAACGAGACAAAAGTTTGTAAGCAAATCGACCCATGGGCTGGTTCGTACTATGTAGAAACCTTAACTAACGAACTTGTTCATAAGGCTTGGGAACATATCCAAGAGATTGAAAAACTTGGAGGTATGGCTAAAGCTATTGAAACTGGTCTGCCTAAAATGCGTATTGAAGAAGCTGCAGCACGCACACAAGCACGTATTGACTCTGGTGTTCAGACCATCGTTGGAACAAACAAATATCGTCTCGAACACGAAGATCCTATTGATATTCTTGAAGTTGACAACACTGCGGTACGTTTGCAACAAGAAGAAAATCTTAAAGAATTGCGCGCTAATCGCGATGAAGCTGCATGTAAAGCAGCATTGGCAGAAATTACAGAATGTGTTCGCGAATTTGCAGAAGGCAAGAAAAGCAAGAACAACCTTCTTGCCCTTGCTGTTAAAGCTGCAGGTTTACGCTGTACATTAGGTGAAATTAGCGACGCATGTGAGGAGGTCGTTGGTAGATATAAAGCAGTAATTAGAACAATTTCAGGAGTGTATTCATCAGAAAGTAAGAATGACTCAGACTTTGAGAAAGCCTGTGCATTAACAGAAGAGTTTGCTAAAAAAGAAGGTCGCAGACCACGTATTTTCGTCGCTAAGATGGGACAAGATGGTCACGACCGTGGAGCTAAGGTTGTTGCTACAGGCTATGCGGACTGTGGTTTCGACGTTGACATGGGACCATTGTTCCAAACTCCAGAGGAAGCAGCACGTGAAGCAGTTGAAAATGACGTACATATTGTCGGAGCTTCTTCACTTGCAGCTGGTCACAAGACACTTATTCCACAGCTTATCCAAGAATTGAAGAAACTTGGTCGTGAAGATATTATGGTTATTGCAGGTGGTGTTATCCCTGCTCAAGACTATGATTATCTTTATAAAGCCGGTGTTGCTGCAGTGTTTGGTCCAGGAACATCCGTTGCAAAAGCTGCTGTTGAGATGATGAATATTCTTTTAGATAAATAATATGAGAATATAAAATTCTCTTATAACTATTAAAAGGTAGTTCTTAAAAGATAGAAATACCATTTTAAGAACTACCATTTATTAATAAAAATCAGGATGTATTTATGGTAGATTTAATTGATAAACTGCTGAACACAACCCTATTCAACAACTGTAGTAGGGCTGATATTGAAAACATTTTATTGCATACCAGGTATCGTGTGCGAAAAAAAAAGGCAGGTGAATATGTTATCCGACAGCGCGAAGAATATAAAGAACTTATTCTCTTGATTCATGGAGAAGTTCACACCACAATGATGAATGACAATGGAAAAGAAATTGTTATTGAAGACGCACATGAATCTTTTATCATTGGTCCAGCCTTTCTTTATGCTCGAAAAAGTATCATGCCTGTTAGTGTTATCGCTCAAGAAGATAGTGAATTTTTCTATATTCATAGGGATGATTTTATAACATTGATGCATTCAAGCTCTACTGTTATGATTAATTTTATTTCAATAATAGCAGACAAGTGTTATTTTTTGAGCAGAAAGGTAAATGAATTTGCCACGCTATCACTTAAGGAACGAGCAATTTTATATTTTAAAAAACGTAAAGTTATTACAGATGTTACTCTTTTGTCAAAGATTTTAGGAGTTGCCAGACCTTCTTTATCACGTATATTACACGATTTAAAAGAAGAAGGTTTAATTGTTCGTACAGAAAAAGGATTAGAATATAGGGGAGGAAATGATTGATTGTAATTTCGATCTTTGTATATAAAACAACGACTGGGATCATGTTGTTTTAATGATACCAGCCGTTTTATTTCCAAGAAGAAAATGATTATTAATTAATATGAATTGTTGATATTTTTATGAGTTAATATAATTATTTATATCTTCTTCTACGGTTGTTATTCCTCTAAGTCCAAAATTATTAATCAGTATATTTAATATTCCTTCTGAAACAAATGCAGGTAATGTTGGGCCTATATGAATATTCTTAATGCCTAACGAAAGCAATGCTAACAAAACTATTACTGCTTTTTGTTCATACCAAGCAATATTAAAAAATATGGGCAAATCATTAATATCACTTAATCCAAACGCTTCTTTTAGTTTAGATGCTATTATTACCCAAGAATATGAATCATTACATTGTCCTGCATCTAATACTCTCGGAATACCATCAATATCTCCTAAGTTTAATTTATTATATTTATATTTGGCACATCCACTCGTCAAAATGACTGTATCTGATGGCAATTGCTTCGCAAACTCAGCATAATAGTCACGGCTCTTCATACGTCCATCACATCCACTCATGACTACAAACTTCCGTATTGCACCAGATTTAACTGCCTCAACGATTTGATCTGCAAGCGCAAACACCTGAGCATGAGCAAATCCTCCAACGATTTCACCTGTCTCAATCTGTGTAGGAGCAGCACAAGTTTTTGCCATTGCAATAACTTCTGAGAAATCTTTCTTTCCATCTGCATCGGCTTTAATATGCTTCCAACCAGGAAAACCTGCAGAGTTAGTTGTAAATACACGATCATTATAGTTAGCATTGGATGTTGGAGGAACAATACAGTTTGTTGTAAAAACTATAGGTCCATTAAAAGAAGAAAACTCTTCCTTTTGCTTCCACCATGCATTTCCATAGTTACCTACTAGATTATCGTATTTTTTTAATTCAGGATAGTAATGTGCAGGAAGCATCTCTCCGTGAGTATAAACATCTATACCAGTGCCTGCTGTCTGTTCTAACAACTGTTTGATGTCAGCTAAATCATGCCCAGAAATCAAAATACCTGGATTATTACGTGTACCTACATTCACTTTTGTAATCTCTGGATTACCAAATGCAGTAGTATTTGCAGTATCAAGCAGTGCCATTACATTAACACCTGACTCCCCTGTTCTCATCACAATAGATAACAACTCCTCCATACCTGCACTAGGATTAGATATTACACTAAGAGCTTCACACATGAATTCAATAATCGTAGCATCAGTTTTTCCTAGTCTTTCTGCATGCTCATAGTATGCTGCCATACCCTTCAACCCAAGAACTGTCAACTCTTTTAATGAACGTAGGTCAGCATTTTCATTTCTCAACACGCCCTGACGTGCCCCTTCTGCCTCGTAATCATCGCGACATCCGTCCCAGTTCACTTCTTTATAATCTGGTAATGCGATGTTTTTATCACGTGCAACTTGAAGTAATTCCTGCTTTATACTAATACCATTTGATATCTTTTGCAATAAAGCATCGTCATCAAAGTTAGCATTTGTAATAGTAGCAAATAAACCATCTGTAATAAATTGAGATGTTTTATCAGACAGACTTTCTCCATTCTTAAACAATTCATGCTGTATCGCACCAACACCACGTACAACACTGATCAATAAATCTTGCCATCTAGCTGTCTCAGGCTGCTTACCGCAAACTCCTTTTATTGTACATCCTGTACCTTTTGCTGTTTCTTGACATTGGAAACAAAACATTTGATTTAGATTCATAATAATAAATTTTAGTTGTTAAAATACTTGATACAACAAAAATAAGGGCAATGCAACGGCTCTATAGTAACATTTGTTACAATTAACATTTTTTATAGACACCTTAACACCGATTATACAATCATGTATGATTGAAATAATTTTATAAATCTATCACCACTTAAGGGCTCAATAACCCTTCAATTATTTTTGAAAATATATTATCAATCGCGTTACTACCAAAAGCGATAGGTAATATCTTCAAACTTATCATTATCAACTCGTTTATACAATCGTTGGTTGGTTGTTTTTGAATTCAATGGTCCTAAATGTTCAAGAAAAGGACCAATTTTAATATAGTCAAATTGGTTTTTATCAATTGTTTTTGGTATACGAATACGACCACTATACCAAGCTATACGAAACTTAGAATATTGTTGATGTATATATAGAGCAAGGTTCTCCACGACACGCGGTTCTGCATCACCACCCATGAACGCAATACATGTGATGTCTTCATTACAACTATTGATGAGGCGAGACAATTCTGTCTCAGTTAATTCTTCTCCAACATCACCCCAGAGAAACTTGCTGTGGCAGCCGGGACAATGGCACGGACAATTAGAAATATTTATTGCCAATGTTACCTCATCCGGAACTTCTTGAAAAACTACTGATGTATTGACGTATTTCATTAATAATAAAGTCTATAAAAATTCCCGTCAGTCTCTCTAATTAGGAATGAAAGACTGACAGGTGGTTGTTGAATATCATTACAATCTGTCAATTATGCTTGCATTTTTGCATAATAACGACGATGTTCTTCTTGTTGGCGAGCTTCAGAGAAATTACTTACTCGTTTGAGATAGCCAATAATGCGTGTCATATAATCAACATTCTTTGAATGACAATTAGGACATTCTTTAAGATATCTCTTATCAATATGTCCACAATCATTACATATTGTGTTAGGAATATTGAACGTGAAATAATTGCATCCATCCTTAGCAGCTACTCTTAATAGCTGACGATATTGGTCTTTTGAAAGATGTTCTTCAAGGTTCATGTGAAGAGCGGAACCACCAGTAAGATGCTCTATATATGGAGCTCCATGCATTCTGAACTTATCGATAACAGTAAGAGAATCGTCTTCAACAACATAGAAATAACTATTATAACAATCTCTTGGCACAAAATAGCCATCCTCTCTATCCCATTTTGCATGTTTTACACCAACGTTCTCAGCCGGAATCATTTCACAATTGAACAAAACATCCTTAGTTCTATACAACTTATTGTACTTTTCTATCAGACCTAATACAGTCTGTACAAACTCAAGATATTGAGGATTATCAGTTATTGTCAAACCCATAAACTCTGCAGCCTCAACCAAACCATTAACTCCAATTGTAAGATATTGACGACCTATATTGATGTATCCGGCATCAAATAATGGTAACATACCATTAGCTTGTAGCTCTTTGAGATTCTCATTGTATGCCAACTGGACCTTATGACATAAATCTATAATCTTCTCAAGATATTCTTTATAGTCTATTTTATTCTTAACAGCATACTGAATACAACGATTTAAGTTTATAGTGAGCACGCTTTTCGAACCTGTAGAAACGCCACCGGCACCAAGAGTATAGCTAAAACCATTGTCTTGAATTTCGTTTCTCAAACGACAACAAGAACTCAACGAATCTGCGTTATCACTCATATATGTGAAGAAGGAATGTCCTTCAGCATACATCTCGGCGGTAAAGTCTCCCCATTCTTTATCCATAACGTCGCCATTTTCTGTCAATAAAGCCATTGTCTCTACAGGGAAAGTTAATACAGCTTTAGTTCGTTCCTTATTGAACCACTTCATGAACCGTTTCTGCAACCATGAAAGACTTTCCCAATCGGGCTGTGAACCATCTGGGAAATAGAACTCTCCAAACAGGCTCTTAAAATAAAATTGATCGTAATATGCAATGTTCCAAAATACCGCTTGATAGTTACGCGCTCCTGTAGGTTGATTGATAGAATATACAATTTGTTCAAAACAATCAGTAATCATCTTATCTATCGTACGGTGTTTGGTACTCAAATCAACAACATCATCAGCATGTTTATAATAATCTTTACCATACTCCATACCAATAAAGTAATTTAGGTACATCAAAAATTCAGGTGTAGCACAAGCTCCACTTAACATACTTGAAACCATGAAAACCATATTTACAAATCCACCACAAAATGATTTCAGATTTGTCGGTGCAGTTGAATTCCCGCCAATTGATGTTGTACCACCAATCAACCATGGGTACATGGTAATTGATGCACAATAATTAGCGAGAGAAGTTTCATCGTTCTTATATATAAAATGATGTGTAAGTTTATCTATATACTCATCGGCGAGATCTTTTCCATACATTTTCTTAATCCTATCAGTTAACAATCGACGATTAAGACGTATGAAGTTTGATTTGGGTAACTCGCCTATCAATGTGGCAATATTCTTTTGCTCAACATTAGCATTTGCATCATATTTAGAGCCAGAAGCTGCATTGGCAGCATCACAATACTCTGAAACAAATTTAATCTTTTCTAAAGTCTCTCGGTCTTCTGTGTGACGCTGTCTATATAACATAAAGGATTTTGCGACATTATAATAACCTTCTTTCATCAATGCCACTTCTACCTGGTTCTGAATATCCTCAACTTTAATGTCATTGCTAATCTCCAAATGACTCACAATCTTTGAAATACTACCTAAATCAATTGGTTCTTCGACTGAATGAAACGCCTTTATGATTGCATTCATTATTTTATCCAAAGAAAAGGCATCCTTCGCGCCGTCGCGCTTTGTAATTGTAAAGTTTTTCATTGCTTATTTTAACGATAAATGAGTATATAATATTTATTTAGATTTAATCTATCTAAGAAAACTTTTGTTTTCACAACAAAGAACAAGTTTAACTTTTTGGAAAACTTTTTTCGATGCAAAGATATCATAATTAAATTATTTCGACAACATTTTCGTTAAAATATTTTTTATAATTTAAAAAAACTACAATATTAACTAACAACATTAAGAGGTTTCCCTTTAAAAAAGGCCTCGATATTTTTTGCCAATATTTCTATCAATCTAATTCTTGCTTCCTGCGAAGCCCATGCAATATGTGGTGTAAAGTAAGCATTCTGTAAAGGCAAAAGAGGATTATCAGACCTTGGAGGTTCCTCAGTTATAACGTCCGCTGCATAAGCTTTAATTGTTTTTTTAGACAAAGCCTCAGCCATATCATCATCATTTACGAGTGGGCCTCTACCGGTATTGATAACAATTGCTGAAGACTTCATCTTTTTAATAGATTCTCTATTTATAATATATCGAGTTGAATCATTTAATGGACAATGAAGCGAGATAACATCCGATTCAGCAAGAAGATTATCTAATGTTTCCTTTTTAATCCCAGCTGGTAGTTCTTGGTCTTTTTTACTTGTAACAGCAGAGACTCTCATACCGAAAGATTGAGCTATTTTTGCAACAGTTTGCCCGATGTTGCCTAACCCAATAATTCCCATTGTCATGCTTGCGAGTTCGTGTGTGGGTTCATCCCAATAACAAAAATCTTTAGATGCAGACCACCTTCCTGTTCTATTATCGCGAGCAAACGCTTCTACTCTATCAACAATATTAAGCAGGTGAGCAAACACCAACTGCGCTACATGATTTGTACTATAAGCAGGTGCGTTGGTAACAATTATTCCTTTGCATTTTGCTGCATTTACATCTACAACATCATAGCCTGTTGCCATAACACCAATATATTTCAAATTCTGCAATTTGTTGATAATATCTGCATTTATCATAACTTTATTGGTAAGAATCACATCAGCATCAGAAGCTCTTGGTACAACTTCGTTTGGACTTGTACGATCAAAAAATTGAACTTTACCCAAACTTTCTATCTGATGCCAACTAATATCTCCAGGATTGATACTATATGCATCTAAGACGACTATTTTTGGTGTTTTACTATTCATATCGTAAGTTTATTATTGTATATTATTCAAATCTCTTTTTCCAACATCTCTCCATTTGTTGATTAAGTTTTTCTTCATGTGGGGAATGTCCACCGTTCCAGAATCTGGTCCCCAAAAGTTCATTAGGTAAATATTGCTGCTCAACAAAATGCCCAGCATAATCATGGGGATATTTATATCCATCACTATATCCAATATTTTTCATTAGCTGAGTTGGTGCATTTCTTAGATGTAAAGGGACAGGCAAGTTCCCCGTTTTACGTACAACATCTAATGCGGCATCAATTCCTAAATAAGCTGAATTGCTTTTTTGAGATGTTGCAAGATATACAACTGCCTCTGCTAATGGTATTCGCCCCTCTGGCCATCCTATTTTGTTAACTGCGTCAAATGCTGCATTAGCTAACAATAATGCGTTTGGGTTTGCCAATCCAATATCTTCTGCAGCGCTAATTATTATTCGTCGTGCTATAAACTTTGGATCTTCCCCACCCTCTATCATTCTTGCCATCCAATAAAGAGCCGCATCTGGGTCACTTCCTCTGATACTTTTAATAAATGCAGATATAATATCATAATGCATTTCTCCATCTTTATCGTATGCCAAAGGTGTTTGTTGTAATTTTGTAGAAACAAGCTCGTCCGTAATATGTATTTCATTGTCATCAGAAACCTGAGTTACCATCTCCAAGATGTTAAGCAGTTTCCTTGCATCGCCTCCACTATAACGTAAGATAGCACCTGTCTCATCTAAAGAAATTTTCTTCTCTACTAATATTGGATCTTTATGTAAGGCTCGGTTAATAAGCGACATCAAATCTTCTTTTTCAAGAGATTTCAAAATAAAAAGCTGACAACGCGATAATAACGGACGAATAACTTCAAAGGATGGGTTCTCTGTAGTAGCGCCAATAAGTGTAATAATACCCTGTTCTACTGCTCCAAGCAAAGAGTCTTGCTGATTTTTACTGAACCTATGTATTTCATCAATAAAAAGAATTGGAGGTATTTGATGAAATAATCTCGCATTCTTTGCCTTTTCGATAACATCTCTAACGTCTTTAACACCGCTTGTTACAGCACTTAAAGTATAGAAGGGAGTCTCAAGCTGATTAGCTACTATTTGAGCAAGAGTAGTTTTACCAACTCCGGGAGGTCCCCAAAGAATGAATGATGACAAATGTTTTGATTCAACCATTTGTCTTACAACTCCATCTTTACCTACCAAATGTTGTTGTCCAATATATTCATCAAAAGTTTTTGGACGTAATCTTTCTGCTAATGGTTGTATCATATTGTTTACAAAGTTACGATTATGTCTCAAATCACACAATTGTTTTTCAAAAAGAATTTGTAAATATTATTTGATTCCATTTTACTTACATACATCGGCTGTAGGGTAAAAAAGATAAATAAATTTTGTACTTTCCTTACTTACTCGTACTTTTGCACTACGATGAGAGTTAACATTCTACAAACAGACATCACCTGGAACGACATTGATAGCAATATTCTGAAAGCGGAAAAACTGATCAATGATTCTCATGAAGGAGATTTATACATTCTTCCAGAGATGTGGTCAACTGGTTTTGCCACAGAACCTCAGGGTATTGCAGATGATCATAACAAATCATTAGAGTGGATGTTGACTACGAGTAATCGTTTGAATGCTGTTATTGCTGGAAGCGTATCGATTGTTACTGAGGGAGAAAAATACTTCAATCGGTTTTATTTTGCATATCCTAATGGCGAATATGCCTATTATGACAAACGGCATTTATTCTCCTATGGTGGAGAAAACAACAACTATATAGCTGGCAAAAAAAGAGTAATTGTTACTTGGAAAGGGATGCGTTTTTTGTTGCTTACCTGTTATGATTTACGTTTCCCAGTTTGGAGTAGGAATAAAAACGATTACGATGGAATAATATTAGTTTCTAATTGGCCGTCCAGTAGAAAAAAAGTTTTTGATGCTTTGCTAACCGCAAGGGCTATAGAGAATCAATGCTTTGTTATAGGCGTAAACCGTGTTGGACAAGATTTACAATGCACTTACCACGGAGGTTCTAAAATTATAGATGCAAAGGGCAACATCATTGCAGGAGGTAACAATATTGAAACAGAATGTGTAATTTCTGGAGACATAAACACTGACTCTCTGAATGAGTTTAGAAATAAATTTAAAGTGTTAGCTGATGCTGACATTTTTGAGATTATTGACAATCGAAATGAATAAACATATAACATTATGAAGACAACAAAGAAAAAAGCATTAACTCTGAAATCTATCAATAAAAGCAATGTATGGGACATCCAAGAGAATGATGTTTTCCGCTTGCTAAATACTGCCAGTAAGGATCCAGAGTTAAAAGACAATATAAATCGTTATTTCGACACCTTCAAATCAGCATTCTCCATTGAACAATTACCTGTTGACAAGAAGGAAGTTATAAAGAAATTTGAGAATCGAGGCTACAAAGTATCCACGATAACAATTGGTGACGACAAGAAGAAATGGTGTATTAAGAAACGTCCAATAAATCGAATAACAGACTTAACTTATGAAAATATAAGACACATCTCTGTATCTAAGCTACTTGAAGTCTTAGAAAGCAACTTCGGTGGTGGTTGGGATAGTATTTCACAAAGCATAAAAGACATTATAGAAAGTGGGTTTGAAATAAGCACAACAACATTGCCAAAAGAACGATTACGAAAGAAAGGTGGCATGTATGACAAGAAAGTCTCTGATGGGTTTGAAGTATTAGAGATACAAAAAGGAGGTTGGATTGAGGCAATTTTTGCAAAAGTAAAACCTGTTGTCATTATGCAAGAAGAGAAAGAGCAAGAAAAACCAACCTATACAAAAGACCTTGACGATGAAGGTAATGATGACAACTACTCTGAAATGGAAGAAAATGAATATGAAGATGATGAATTCTACTCTGACGAAGAAGAAGAAAAGATGCTTGAAGAATCGTATCATACATCCGATGTTGACATGTATTTTTCTGAAAATGGAGACGAACAGCTTATAGAAGATAGTTTTTCTTCTTTCGATACTGATTCAGAAGAACTAAACATTGACAGCATTGTTGACGAAGAATATAACTCATAAGAATTTAGAATAATATAAATATAGGTATAAAAAACAAACGCTAAAATGGTTTTCCGATTATGACGATTCCCCATTTTAGCGTTTGTTTTTACCCATTAGTTGACGCAAAGCAAAATAAATTTCCTCTTGTAATCTAAATAATCTCCAGCTACATCTTATTGGCATGTACCCAAATTTCCATGATATTAATTTCACATCTTTTTGTGACACATCAATAGTTCTCCAATAATACTTGAGTTCGGTCAAAGCATATTCACGTTCTTTTGGATTTAATTGTCTCCGATGAACGAAATAAAACATATACATCCCTATTAAATTAATCCACCTTTCGCGTTCAAATTTAGAAATTAGTGCTGAAGAAACACCTAATTTTTTCAGTTGTTCTGCCATACTATCATTAGCTTTCAACAAATCAAAACGGAGAATATCAATAGCATGCGAAACAGAATTTTCGTGCTGACGATAATAATAATGCCCCATACACCTCATTACTTTACGTGACTTTAGGTAATGAATTCTTGTGGTATTGTCGTCACTAAACGACCGTGCAGAAGTGTCAAAAGTATATTTTTTATGGAGATCTGTCCTTGTCATATAAAGTCCATGTAACTTCCATGTAAGACTAAATTCAAAGGCTTGCACCCCACTTATGGCTGATTCTGTTTCAAATGGCAACAATTTGTAACTTTCTCCATTGATAATCAGGTCGAAAAGAACGCAGTCAACATCATCATACTTATTGAACACCTCAACAGCTTTTTCAATCGCATCGTCTGAAAACCAGTCATCACTATCGAGCATACATACAAGTTCTCCCGTTACGTGTTGTAGTGCCTCATTACGTGCAATGGCTTGTCCTTCGTTAATGTTTTTTTTGATAACAACGAAACGAGAATCTAACGAAGCATATTCTTTTAAAATCAACCATGAATTATCCGTAGAACCATCATCAACACACACTACTTGTATGTCAGAATATGTCTGACGTCTCAACGAATCAAGACAATCTCTCAGATATTTTTCTGTATTATAGACTGCAACAATAATAGAAACCATTTATCTATTTTCTTTTGAAACGTTGAAAAATGTGTGACAAATCTACTTTATTTCGCTTTAATATACTATACGATAGCATTGTTGTAATTGCTATTAGCACAATACCGCATCCCCAATAACATAGCAAATTATTTATAAATGTTATTAAAAACGCCACACACGCTAAGGGAAAGAACAATAACATATAGTAAATTATTTCACGACTAAAAGTAAAATCATACTTAATTCTGGAACATAATATTATTACAAGGAAATCAATTGCACCAGCGATTGTTATCGCAACACCACATCCTGTCAATCCCCACAACTTAAATCCAAAAACAACAAGCAATACAACCACAACATCGTAAATAGCTTCTACTGTTAGATAAACCACCGAATCGCCATGTGCTAATGGCAAGTAAGCCATCGGCAACTTGACTGCCCGCATAAACATTGCCAATATCATTACTTGCATCATTCCTTCAACAGGCATAAAATGAGATGTATAAAGCAACGGAATGATGATTGGCAAACCAATCATAAAAGCGACTAAGATAGGAGAAACAAGCAAAAGTGATACTTCCATTTGGCGATTTACCAACAAATTACGTTTCTCTACATTATCGTTAACGGAGGAAAGGCGCGGGAAATAATCTGTTTCCATTGCAGCAAAGACAAGTCCTGAATATGTCATTGTCATCATATATCCCGCACTGAAAAGGCCTAAAGTTTCTAAAGAAGAAGAATAACTTAAATATGAACGAATGGCAAACTCTGCTCCGCTACCTAAAATTCCAGCAAAAACGAAAGCTACACCAATCTTTACCATTGACATTCCCTCACTCAATAAGTTTCTGTTAATTGATATTTGAAGAGGAAACAATCGGTATGAATATACAACAATGAAAAGCATTTGGCAGATAGCCATTATAATTAAAGACGGAACAATACCCGCCTCACCAAAGAAAAAGTATATTGGTACGGATGTTATTAAAGCTGCTAACACAGTGTAAACAGATGCAACAGCAAGTTTTTTTAGTTGTCTTGCCCCTTTTAGAATAGCCATTTCCCCACCAGTAATAGCAGTAAGGGCAACAATTGGCGAAAGCAACACGAAGTGTAATGTGTGATTACCCCAGCCAAATGTCCAATAACTAAGCAGAGGACTCAATACAACACATAATAACATACCAGCAAATGCTGTTAAAAGGCTCCATGAACGAACTACTTTTACAGTGTGCAATACTTTAGTTGTATCATCACATGAATATATTTCTGAGATATTTCTAACAGCACTCATCCCAATACCTAAATTGGTGGTATTAGAAAGTAAATTGATAGTAGAATTAAACAAAGAAATCAAACCCATTCCTGACGGTCCAAGAATGGTAGCAACCAATTTGTTTCGCAATATACCTATCAAGATATTTAGTCCTTGTACACCACCAAACAAACCTGTATATTTTACTATATGTGAATAACTATTATCTTCGTTTGCAGATTTCATTTCTACTATCTGTTAGGTTTGCAAAGGTACGAGATAGTGCAGAAAAAGCCAAATTGTAAATACATTTTACTTGGACAGAAAAGAAAAAAACAACAATAAATGATTATAAAAAGTCTTTTCGCAATAATATCACTATGTTAATACAAACTTTTTTTCGTAATTTTGCATTACTAAGATAAATTCATGACCATAAACAAAACTACTGAGCTAAGCATTATTGTTCCTGTTTATAATGTAAAAACATGGTTACATAGATGTCTGTCAAGCATTGTTGCACAAAAGCTTGATAGTTATGAGCTTATTTTGGTAGATGATGGTTCTACTGATGGATGTGGCGATATATTAGACATTTGGTGCGAACAGAACACGGATTCAAAAGTTATTCATAAGCCAAATGGGGGGTTAAGCGATGCAAGAAATGTTGGTATTGACGCAGCAAATGGAAGATACATAACATTTATTGATTCTGACGATTATTTAGCAGCTAACACTTTGGAATCTGTTTTATGTCAATTGAGAAATAATCCAGAAATAGATTTCATTGAATATTCAGCCAAACTATTTGTTGGAGGAATTAATGAAAAAGACTTGTCCTTATCCGATTGCATTTTTTATGACGCTGATTCCTATTGGTTAAAAAGCAAAGCTTACAGTCATTCGTATGCATGGAACAAAATTTACAAACGGGAACTATTTAACAATATTCGTTTTCCACGTGGTAAAGTATTTGAAGATGTGTACACACTTCCGTTAATAATCGGCGCTTCTAAAATGATCGCAACAACAAGTTTGGGTGGATATCAATATTGTTGGAATAGTAGTGGCATAACTGCGACCGCTTCTGGCAAGGAAATTAAGATGTTGTTAGAAGCTCATTTACCAATAATTGATAACTATTTACAGAACAGTTATAATAACAACAGCTGTGGTAAAAAAGATTTTTCAGACTATTATCTTCATGTATTGAATATACAGATAACTACCTATCTACTCACATCTGACACTCCTACTCTCCCAAAATTCCGTCCTATCCCTCATCACAAGCTAAAATTAAAAGACTTTATAAAAGCTGTCCTCTTAAATTTTATGTCTGTACATAATCTGTGTATATTAACAAAAAAAATTGCTAAACATGGAACATAAGCTACTAATTAGTTATATAATTCCATGTTACAACGTGGAAGAAACTATGCTCAGAGAATGTATAAATTCTATATTGTCTCTTCCATTTCGACAGGATGAGTTTGAAATCATAATCATTGACGATGGTTCTGAACTTTGTTACTCAAATATTGAAAGCGAATATTTAAGCTCTGTCAAAATCATAAAACAAGAAAATAAAGGTGTAAGTGCTGCGAGAAATCATGG